>ERZ772821.1077-NODE-1077-length-17874-cov-14.941804_pt1 | contig 17874 bp, 15 predicted proteins | sample MGYA00580859_ERZ772821 | MGnify/ENA primary metagenome ERZ772821 (study PRJEB29015, sample SAMEA2737674) | human gut metagenome | biome: human gut; feature: human-associated habitat; material: faeces | place: China | collected 2012 ...
CCAAACTGTATTTCTGGAGCTTCCTATCATTCGTTTACTTAACTCATTCCTTTGCTAATTCTCTACTCCGGCTTCTCATCCTCATTTTTCATCTGTGCTCGTGCTTTTCGTGCGATTCCCGAATTGCTGTTCATGATGCTGGCGCGGGTAATTTTGTCATTTCCAAACTTCTGGCGAATCGCATCCATTGTCGCATCGAGTTTTCTTTTTCGTTCTTTCTTTTCATTGTCTTCAAACAACGACAACTGCTCGAAACTTTCGTCTGTCAGGTTCGTCAGTGCGACTCCGATCAGTCGAAGTGGCTCACCTTTCCAGGATTCTGTGAAAAGTTTTTTTGCATGTTTGTATATCTCGTCGGTCGTGTCTGTTGCATTCGAAAGTGTCGTCTGGTGGGACTTATTTTTAAAATCAAGAGTACGGAATGTCACTGATACGGAGGTACATTTCTTCCCTTTTCGGCGCATTCTGGTTGTCACAATATCGCACTGTTCAAGCAGTATCGGAAGAACCTGCTCCACCGAAACGATATCATCATTAAAAGTCGTTTCCACACTAAATCCTTTTGCCTCTTCTGGCTGTGCTTTGACCGGAGAATCATCGATTCCGCAGGCATATCGATACAGCTGATGCCCCGCTTTCTTTCCCAGCAATACCTGTATTTCAGTCTCTCTTGCATGTGCCATATCCCCAATCGTATACATGCCGGCTTCTGTTAATTTCTTCTCAGATGCCTTGCCAAGAAACAATAGATCGCGTACTGGTAACGGCCACATTTTGACTGGTATTTCATTCGGAAACAAGGTATGTACTTTATCTGGCTTTTCAAAATCCGATGCCATTTTGGCCAACAGTTTATTCGTGGAAATTCCTACATTGACGGTAAATCCAAGCTCATTTTTGATCTTATCTTTGATCTCATGAGCTGTCTGAATCGGATCTGGATAAATCAGTGAAGTTCCTGTCATATCCAGAAAAACTTCATCAATAGAAAAAGATTCCATCACAGGCGCATACGATGCACAGATTTCTTTAAACGCCCTGGAACATTTGATATAAAGTTCAAAATCGCTTTTGACAATAACAAGCTCCGGACATTTTCGAATGGCCATTGCCATCGGTTCACCTGTCTGTATTCCATATTTTTTCGCCGGAATAGACTTTGCCACAACGATGCCAGTACGCTTTTTCGGATCACCGCCGATACATGCCGGAATATCTCTCAAATCCTGCAATCCCTGCTTTACTCTTCGTGCTGACTCCCATGAAAGGAACGCACTGTTCACATCTATATGAAAGATTAGTCGCTCCATATCTTCACTCTCATTTCCATTGCTTCATTTATGCCCACTTGCTCTTATTCTTTTTTCTGATATTTTGTCCGCAGCAGCCACTTCTGGTCAATCACTTTTACATCCTCTCCAAACCGGATGTGCAGTGTCACAGAGCCGACTGACTGTTCAATTTTTTCAATGCATCCATCTCCGAATTTCGGATGTTTTACCTGTTCTCCCACTTCATACTGTACGATGCTGGCCTGGCTGCTTTTGTGCTCCTGCTGCCGGCGATATGTATCACGGATTGCCACCGTTTTATCATGAATCGGACTTTTCAGTTTCTTCTCGTAGTCGTGTTTCATCAGTGCTTCCCCCGCCTTATAATACGGTGTCGGTGCAGCTCCGACCAATGAACAGCAATATTTCCAGGCACTTCCGTGAAGCCCCGGCTGCCATTGATATTCTCTCGGAATCGTGATGTGATGCTCCATATAATGGGCATATTCATGTTTGTACAGATCCATACGGTCTTCTTTACTGAGAGGATTTTTTACTCCGTATCCAACAAAAAGCAACGAAAAATGGAAATGTTCTTTTTCATGGTGACCGGCTCTTGTATAAGACCCCAGCGCATCTGTCTCAAATCCAAATGTAATTGGAATCTGCGCTCCGCGAAGATGATATTTTTTATCCAGTTCTCTGTATAATGCCCGAATCTGTGCCGTCAGAATCGTTGTTTCTTTCTGCAGCGATGCATATAATTCTGTGTAATCTCTGTCCGCCATGAATCCTCCATTTATCTGTAAATTTCTAGCTCATTTTATATGATCTGAAATAACATTCTTTACTGATTTTTAATCATATACCGAAAGGCTTCATCTGTAAACCTGTTTTCACGACAAAAGCTTTCTCACATCTGTTCCACCCAAAAATTCTATAAAAAAACAAAGCAAAATAGATTCTCACTAGCCGTTTTGTTACCTTACAACTGTCAAAGATGGGAGTATAACACTTTTTTACAATGCAGTTCAATTATTATAACAGCAAAAAACAGAGCATACGGATTTCTCCATATGCTCTGTGATCATCTGACTTTTCTTATTATAGTGCAGCCGTTTTATTCTGCTTCTGAGAACTGGTCTTTTCCGACTCCACATAACGGACATTCAAAATCTTCTGGAACGTCTTCCCATTTTGTTCCAGGTGCAATACCGCCTTCCGGATATCCTTCTGCCTCATCATATTCCCATCCACAGACATCACATACATATTTCATGATTAATTCCTCCTCGTGTTTGTATTCATCAATATAAGTAAATTATTTTTAGTTTTTCCACAGTCCGTGTAAGTTGCAATATGCATACACTTCTTCTAGCTTCTCACCATCACTGAGCCAGAAATCTGCAATTGGTTCCTGCTCCGGTGCAAGGATCTTTCTGTAAATGCCCTGGTCAGTGGTTACTGTGATCCACTCAATGAAATGTTTTCAATCATTGGATGTTTAGTCTCGCCGACTACAACATGAACATGATTGCCTTCCACGGTATATACCGGTACGTGCTTCTCAATAGTTGCATCTGTTACTCCTGCTTTAAGTTCCTGCATAGGCTCTCCACAGCATATTACCGGAACTCCCTTATCATCGATTTTCTCGATGATATTACCACAATGCATACATTTATAATATTTTACCTTCATTGTGATACCTCCTTTGCATTAACGATCTACATTAATAGTTCTCTGCATGGATTTCAAAGTAACTCTGTGGATGATTGCATACCGGACAGACCTCCAGAGCTTTTGTTCCGATAACAATATGACCACAGTTGCGGCACTCCCATACCTTAACTTCGCTCTTCTCAAATACCTGAGCAGTTTCAAGATTCTTAAGAAGCGCACGATATCTGTCTTCGTGGTGCTTTTCGATTTCTCCTACTGCTCTGACTGTTTTTATATATTTCTCCGCATGATCAGGCTTCCTTTTTCTTTTAACCACTGAACTGACTCTCTATAATCGGGAAGTACCTTCTCAACCTCTGCCCAAAATGCTTTGGAGTGGTTCATTTCTTTTCTGTGACATAACCCATGAACCACTACATAGTCGAGTATCTCTGCCGGTGCCAGCATCAAAAGACAGTTAAAATTCAGATTCCCCTTGCTGCTACAGCTTCCCCAATGAGTCTTCTTATTTCGGATTGTTATACGTCCGTAATCAACTCCTACCTGCCTGGCAAAATATTCTACTCTTTGTGGAATGAGCTTAAGCGCTTGCTCTGCAAGAGTTTTAATCTCCTCAGGTGTTATTTTTTTAATATTCAGTGCATCATATTCTGCCTTGTTCTTCTTAATTTTTTCAATATGCTTATGTATCCAGGCTTCGTTCTTCTCAACAATTCTGTCTATCTCTCTTTTTGAAGCATACCGTGGAGCTCTCACTGTTATACTCAAATCCGGATTCACCTGAATTGCCAATGTTTTTCTGTTTGATCTGATTAGTCTGACTTCCATAAAACTGTTAATAACCTCTTTTGTATTTAACTTATGATCTGTAAAAGTTTTTATCGTAAAACAACTGCTGACAATAACATAAAACCAACAATGGACAACATCGTATATACTGAAATTGCAGAAGAATAGAATTCTTTTTTCTCTGTTTCATTGATATATAATGGAAGTACAAAAGGCGGCGGCAATATTATCATAATAACTGCTGAGATCAATGTAAGCTTCTCTGCAAAAATTCCTCCCAACACATGGAACAAAGAAAACACAGCCAATGCCATGATCACCTGCTGAATCAGACGCATAATAATCACTTTGGAAATTTTCTTCCATTCGATCCCTATAAAATGCATACGGTATCCAATCACCACCAGAATCACTGCACTGGTCGGAGCAGCTATAAATTCACATACACCCCCGATAACTGGACCTGCACTGCTATTCTCTATCCATCCGCCTAAACCTGTAATACTGAATATAACACCAGTCACAATACCAATAAGAACCGGTGTTGACAGTATTCCTTTTATCGCTTCGCCTGCCGTCTGATGAGTGCCGCCTACACTTTTAACCATTGCCACATACACCGTAAAAATAGCAAGTACATGTCCAATATCCATCAATGCAAACTGGGTGATCTTATCATTCCCAAGCAGGATTCCAAACAATGCATATCCCAGCATCCCCGCCTCATATCCTGTCATCGTAAATGGAAAATAGACATCTTGTTCTTTTATCAGTTTACACAAAATCCTGCCTACAAAGATTCCACCAGCTGTCACTGCAAAAAAGGTGATTGGAAATATCACAGTATCCGCCTCGATACCAGCCCGATAAAACGTATAGAACAATGAAATCGGAAGTGTAAAATTCATCACCAGCGCCTGCAATCCTTCAATCCCATCTAGGCTTATCAGATCTTTCTCTCTGCAGATCATTCCAATTATGAGCATTATGATCACAGGCAAAATTACTTGTAACAAACTCACTTTTGTTTCCCCTCTCTTTCCTGATCTTTCAACATTCCACTGCGACTTTGATCACACCGTCTCTCTTGTTTTCGAACAGTTCATATGCCTCTTCGATTCTGTCTAGTGGATAGGTATGTGTGATCAGCGGTTCTGTATTTATCTTGCCCTCTGCGATCAGTTTCAGAGTTTCTTCGCAATCACATCCATCCACTCCACCGGTTTTAAAGGTGAGATTTTTGCCATACATATCCGGAAGTGGTAAAGTCTGCGCTTTGTCATAAAGCGCAACCACTGTCACGATTGCATTTGGTCTGGCACATTCCCACGCCAGTTTAAATGTTGATTCTGCTCCGGCAACTTCAAGTACTACATCTGCTCCACCATGCTCACTATTAGCTTTAACAAACTCCATACAATCTTCAGGTGAAACAGTAAGAATCTCCGGATAATGCTCATTAATAAACTGAATACGAATTTCGTCCTTTTCACATATAATGATCTTCGCTGGATTTTTCAGCATGACACTGAGCAAAGTACATATTCCTGTAGGACCTGCCCCAACGATCAGTACAGTATCTTCCTCTGTGATCTCAGAAATACGTGCTGCCCAATAACCAGTAGCAAGAACATCACCTACCAGTAAAGCCTGTCTGTCAGTGACACCATCCGGAATCTTATTCAAGCCCTGATCTGCAAAAGGCACTCTGACATATTCTGCCTGTCCCCCATCGATACGACAGCCAAGTGCCCAGCCGCCATTCTCGTCTGTACAATTGTTTACATAGCCTTTCTTGCAGAAGAAACATTCTCCGCAAAAGGTTTCTACATTTACAGTCACCCGGTCTCCAGGTTTTACATGAGTCACCTTAGAACCGACTGACTCAACAATACCTACCATCTCATGGCCAACGGTAATTCCCGGGACTGCACGCGGAACACTTCCGTGTTTAATATGCAGGTCACTTGAACAGATGCTCGCAAGTGTTACCTTTACAATGGCATCCCGCTCATGCAGGAGCACCGGTTTTGGTTTTTCCATTAATTTAAAATTCCCTTTTGAAACATATGTATAAGTCAGCATGATTTTCCTCCCCCATTTACCATAATTCAAGCTAGTAAAATATCCGGTATGGAACTCTCGATTCCTGATACCGGATATTTCTGATTCTATTTCGTATACACTTTTTTGCCTCTTGCGATTACCTCAACAAGCTGCAGGTCCTGATCCAGGATACAAAGATCCGCATCATAGCCCTCTTCAATCTTTCCTTTTCCCTTAAGGCGAAGGATTTCTGCCGGATTGGATGTTATCGTAGAAAGTGCAATCTCCAACGGGATATCCGCTTTAAACACACATTCTTTGACTTCTTTCAGAAGACAGCTGGACTGTCCAACTCCCATCCCAAGAAATTCTCCATCTTTACTGTACATAGGGAGACTGCCCTGTCCATCAGAAGAAATCGTCATCCTGTTTGGATTTACACCTGCTTCAAGCATACGCTTCATACCTTTGCACACACGTACCTCATCACAGATTGTCTCCCAGTAATCAATATCTTCATTTCCAGTAAAGTCAACTGCTCCACCCTTTAAAGCATACTCGATTGCCTTACAGAAGAGCATTTCATTGCGATTGACATGCGTTGGAAGAAGCTGTGAAGCTGGTATTTCTGTCTCATCGATAACACGCTCAATAAGATCCATGCATCTTGGGCTGTCACCGAGGTGAACATTTACAACACCTGCTTTCCCAGAAAGTACACCGCCAAGTCTGGTGTCTGCAACAACACGTGCAAATTCTTCAAATGTAGGCTGTGAAGAGCGATGATCTGAAATGGCAATCTCTCCGGTTCCGATGATTTCCTGAATCATCATAATATCTTTTGTTATACTGTCGGTCAATGTGTGAACCGGTATCTGATAGCTGCCTGTATAACAGTAAGCTGACATTCCCTGTTCGTTTAACCCTTTGATTTTTGCAACAAGTGAACACATATCACGTCCGATTCCATCTGTACCAAGACAGCCAACTACTGTAGTTACTCCGAATTTAGTGAGTCCCTCCAGCGTTGCTTCTGGGGTACGATTTGCGAATCCACCTTCGCCTCCACCACCAAGTACATGAACATGACTGTCAATAAAGCCTGGTGTCAGGATCAGGCTGCTGCCGTCAACCACTGTTGCATCAGCAAGAATTCCATCTGCTGATATTGTACCTGCATCTGCGATCTTTACAATCTTGTCATTGATCGTAAGTACATCTTTTTTCCCAAGATGCTGAGGTGCATATACATCAATATTCTGAATTAACTTCATTATAATCTCACTCTCAATTTAAAATGCCTGCTTAGAATCCAATACCTACAGCGATCAATACTGTTATAATAGCACCAATCATCAGTACACCAAGGAATTTCCACATAAATTTGATCCAGTTGGACCATTCGATCTTTGCAATAGCCAGAGAACCGATCAGACATCCGGATGTCGGAACGATCAGGTTTGTAAATGCATCACCGAGCTGGAATGCAACTACAGAAGTCTGGCGTGTAACACCTAACAGATCGGAAAGCGGAGCCATGATCGGCATTGTAATTGCAGCCTGTCCTGTTCCGGAAACAACAAAGAAGTTAAATACAGACTGGAACAGATACATAAGTACCGCTGCAACTGCACCTGAAACTCCTGAAAGTGCATTTGCAATATTATACATGATCGTGTTGATAACCGTTGGTGTAGTCGGGTCAGAACCACCAAGAACCTGCATGATACCCTGAGCCATAGCAACAACAAGAGCTGCACCGATCAGATCTTTTGCACCATCTTTGAAGGAGCTGGCAATGTCGTTCATTCTCATATCATTCAGCTTAAAGATAACTCCGATCACACCAGAAACGATTCCCATGATAAAGAACTGTGTAGCAATTTCAGGCATGTAATAGCCTTTTGTCATAACGCCCCAGATTACCCAGATTACTGTAGCAACCAGTGTCAGAAGGACTAAAATATGGCCAATACCAAAAGAATGCCCTTCATCGATACCTGTTTTTTCGTTCTGATCACGGAAATACTGATCAGATTCATATGCAACAGAAATTCTTGGATTTTTCTTTACCTTGGCTGCATAGAAAATAGTCATTCCACAACCAAGTGCTGTGAAAACAACCCACATCACCATACGGAAGCCTGCACCGGAAAATACATCAATACCTGCGATACCCTGTGCAATACCTACAGAAAATGGATTCATCCAGGATGAACCAAACCCAATCTGTGTTGCAACATATGTGACCAGGACTGCAATAACTGTGTCATATCCAACTGCAACAAACAGCGGACAAAGGATCATGGTAAATGGAAGTGCTTCCTCTCCCATTCCAAAAACAGCACCGCCAAGAGAAAACAGTACAAAGAGTACCGGTATCAGCAGTTTCTCTGCTCCTTTTGCTTTACGGATCAGTCCGATCAGACCAGCTTCGATCGCGCCGGTACGGATCATAATTCCAAATGCGCCACCAACGATCATAAGAAACGCAATGATCTCAATAGCAGAACTATTTACAATTCCATTGTACATGTAGTTAAAAAATCCTGTACCACCATCTCCACTGAAAAGTGCAACTCCTTCTGTTACAACCTTTCCTGCATCATCTCTGAGATACTGGAAACTACCGTCCTTGATTACAGTACGGGTTTTCTCAACACCATTCATCATATACGTAACGTCTTGTGTTTCATAGTATCCCTTCGGCACAAGGAATGTCATAACTGCCGCGATAACAACTACAAAAAAGATGATAATGTAGGTATCCGGCACCTGGAATCCCTTGTTAAATGACTTCAGGCCATCTCCCTTTTTTTTGCTCATACTCGAGTTTCCCTCCATTAAATTTAATATGCATTGATAGTTTACCATAGAATCATGGAAAAGTAACCAAAAATTTAATATACAAGTTATTTATTCTGAGCTTTATCAACAAATTGCCTTATGAAATCATCATATTCACAAGGTTTTCCCCAATAAAATCCCTGGCAATACTCTGGCTTAAGCTTTTTGATCTTTGCCCATTCTTCTTCATTTTCGACACCTTCAATACATATTTTCAATCCCAGTCTGTGAATCATCTCACAGAACTGCTTTAACAGATAGTACTCTTTCTCATCTGCGACAGCATTTGCAGTAAAGGTACGGTCGATTTTAATAATTTCAGGATTAAGCTCACTCAGATAGTGGAAATTGGAATAGCCCGTACCAAAATCATCCAACGCCAGTTTGATTTTCATTCTCTTTAATTCTTTAAGGAAATGCTGCGTATTTATATTATTCTCCAACAAAACGCTTTCTGTCAGTTCAATATTTACTGCCTCTGTTGATAGGCCAGATTTTTCTATTTCATCAACAAGATCCAGAATTACTTCTGACTTTGCTACCTGTACCTGTGATATATTAATATTGACTTTAAACTCTGGGATTACAGTTCTGATCTGTTTGCATTTTTCCATTGCTTCCTTCATCATCCATCGTCCCACTGGAATGATCAGACCGGTTTCTTCCAAAATTAGAATAAATTCTGCTGGTGATACCATTCCAAACTTTTTAGAAGAAAAACGCATCAAAGCCTCTGCACCACTAAGTTTTCCGTTCTCCGCCTTAAATACCGGCTGAAAGAATGCTACAAAACCCTGACACCCAATTCTTATGGATTCTCTCAGTTCCTGAGCAATCTCTCTCTTTCTAAGAAACAGAGCATAGTCTTTTTCATCAAAAGTATAACACCGGTTTCTTCCTCTCTTCTTGGCTTCATTCAGCGCAAAATCTGTCAATTTCATAACTTTTGAATACTCAATATTCTCTGAGCTATGTAATGACAAACTTCCCCCCGAAATTGTAAACAAAACTTCAAAATCATTCTCTTCAATAAATTCATCAATAGAATCCTTTATTTTTGTGAAGAGTTTATCTGCTTCTTTTTTGTCATCCGTTGTCACATCCAGAATCAGGAATTCATCTCCCATCAGTTTATATGCTCTTTGTTTTTCTGAAAGACACCCTGAAATACATGCTGCAGTTTCTCTCAATATAAAATCGCCATATTCCATTCCGGAATTATCATTGATCTCTTTAAAATAATCAATTCCGATTCGCAAAAGAAAACCCTTTTTCCAATTTGGAATCGGCTCATTTATATATTCCCGGAATCCCGCTTCTCCCAGAAGACCACTTATATTGTCGGCTTTCTGTTTTTCTCCGATCTCATTTACACAGCCGATCATATAAATAGGATTCATTTCATCGTCCCGCACCAGATAGCCTTTGCATTTGATCCAGACAGGCCTTCTTTTCAGATCCAGCCAACGATACTCCATGCTGTGACTGCAGCGTTCTGTACTTAACAGATCATTAAATTCATCCTTCAGACTTTCATAATCTGGTCCATAAACAAATTCTCTGTGATATTCCATAACTTTGTGAAAAGCATTCTTCGGGATACAGAATCTTTCCATTGCCTGCGGTGCAATATAATAAAAATCTGTCCGAAAATCCACAATATACGGATAGTTATCTGAGGTTGGACTTATAAGATCGATCATCCTGCAAAGCTCATCCAATAGCATATCCTGATACTTTTTCTCATTGAAGATCACCTCGTCGATCATATCATCAGCAGAATGTTTTTCCATATAAGAAAGAGAATTCTCGAACTCTGTAGTCTTTACAACTTTCTTTCTTCGTTTCTGACGATATAGCATTGTATCACTTCGTCTTACAATATCTTTAAAGTCAATATCAGTATCAGGTGTATAATACGCATATCCAGCCGAAATACTCAAAGGATAAACAAAATCACGTGTTTTCTCTTTTAAAATCCGATTAAGTATAGATATGCAGCTCGGAATCTGATCTTTTTCCTCACTGTGATACACATATGCAAACTCATCGCCACCAATTCGAAAACAGTTTTTTTCATTTTTAAAGGCCTGACGAATGCATTGATAACACAGTTTCAGAGCTTCGTCCCCCTTCTCATGTCCATATGTATCATTGATTATCTTCAGATCATCCAGATCAAGCAATACAACACCAGTTGTCTTAAGCTCAATTTCCTGTTCATCCAGATATTTACTCATATTTTCATAGGCATTTCTGTTCATAGCTTCTGTCAGCATATCCATATTAGCCATTTTCTGCAGATATACCAGTTTCTGTTTTCGGACATACTGGTCATAAAATCTGTACACCTGGATCCAAATTAAAGAAATAATAAATATCAGAGTTCCCAAAGGAAGAAAAATCGATGTCTTTTTAAAATCCCTAATATAATACATGAGCATTTCCATCACGCCAAACGTCATTATAATATATACTGGATATTTAAATTCACGGGCAGCTCTATTCTCAAGTTTTACTGCTTCGTAATGGATTATGATAAAAGTGTAAATTACCGAAAACATCATCAATATATGAGTAACTGACAGCAATTGAAAAATATCTATGATCCCTGCGCACTGGAGTATAACTTCCAGCGCTATATTCACCATAAAGAGGATCGACAGACACATCACACCCTTACGATATTTACTTTTGCAGATATCATGAATCAAAAAAGTGAATGGTATCGGAAAAAGAAGAAATGAGAAGAAATCTATATAATACAAAGTTCTTCCATCCGGAACCAGGAACTGCATAAATCCGCACTGGTCCAATGACCATATCGCGATAAGCAATGAAAAAATCCCCAAATTAAGTAAAATCTCATTTCTCACCTCAAATTTCATCTTGTTCTTTGTTCTCATACAAGATAAAAACAAGATCAGACTGATCATTCCGGCAAACAAAATTCCACAACTGATAAGAAGTGTTCCAAAACTGTCCTTCAGAATTCGTAATACACATTCTCCTCTTGTTCCGTAGGAAATTGTAAGTTCATTTCCATAATATCCTGGATATGTCGGGAGAATCCTTAATTCCAATGTCTTTCCACTGCTGTTCTTCGGAATATCTACTATATGCCAGCAGGACCCCGGCGATTTCATAAACTCAGGGGCATTCTTATCTTCTCCATACTGATAGATTTCTTTTCCATCAAGGAAAATCTCCACACGGGTATGTGTTGTTTTAAATAAGAGTGATTGTTGATCTCTGAACTCATCAGGCAATATCATTCTTTCCGTCTTAATTTCATTTTCAAAGGCTTGTGATGTCTCAAGGTGTACAGTTTCATTAAAACTCAGGTTTTCTCTGGCTGTATCCTTAACATATACCCACCTGCAAAATATGATGGCAAATAAACCAAACGCAATCAATGCGATCCATAATCTTTTTTGTGTTTTCATGGTGTCTTTCATTCTACTGTTCTACTTTCCTTGTCATCCTCGTTCTTCATCTGCGCACGAGCCTTCTTTGCTATACCTGTACTGCTATTCATGATACTCGCGCGAGTAATCTTATCATTACCAAATTTTTTACGGATCTCATCCATCGTCGCATCCAGTTTTCTGCGACGTTCTTTCTTTTCATTATCTTCAAATAAAGACAGCTGCTCAAAGCTTTCATCTGTGAGATTGGTAAGTGCCACTCCAATCAACCGCAAAGGTTCACCTTTCCAGGATTCTGCAAATAACTTTTGAGCATTTTTATATATTTCATCAGTCGTATCTGTAGCGTTTGGAAGAGTCATCTGATGTGATTTATTTCTGAAATCCAGAGTTCGGAAATTCACCGATATAGATGTACATTTTTTCTCTTTTCTCCGCATTCGGGTTGCTACAATATCACATTGTTCAAGAAGAATCGGAAGCACCTGTTCTACTGAAATAATGTCATCATTAAAAGTGGTTTCCACACTAAATCCCTTAGCCTCCTCAGGCTGTGCTCTGACCGCTGAATCATCAATTCCACAGGCATACTGATAGAGCTGGTGTCCGGCTTTGTTTCCCAGTAATCTCTGAATTTCCGCTTCACTGGAATGTGTCATATCTCCAATCGTGTGAATTCCGGCTTCTGTTAATTTCTTCTCAGATGCTTTGCCCAGAAATAATAAATCTCTTACTGGAAGCGGCCACATTTTAATCGGAATCTCGTCTGGAAAAAGAGTATGTACTTTATCTGGTTTTTCAAAATCCGAAGCCATTTTTGCCAGTAATTTGTTGGTAGATATTCCGATATTTACTGTAAAGCCAAGTTCATTTCGAATCTTATCCTTAATCTCAAATGCAGTTTTTACAGGATCTGGATATATCAGAGAAGTCCCTGACATATCCAGGAACACCTCATCAATCGAGAAGGATTCCATCACCGGAGCGTAGGACGCACAAATCTCCTTAAATGCTCTGGAGCATTTGATGTATAACTCAAAATCACTTTTCACGATTACAAGATTCGGGCATTTACGAAGTGCCATTGCCACTGGTTCACCTGTCTGTATTCCGAATTTTTTTGCTGGAATTGACTTCGCCACAACGATTCCTGTACGTTTTTTCGGATCACCGCCAATGCAGGCTGGAATGTCTCTGAGATCCGGTAATCCCTCTTTTACTCTGCGTGCAGATTCCCATGAAAGAAATGCACTGTTTACATCTATGTGAAAAATTAATCGATTCATATTTTTATGATATACTGAACTGATTCATCTGTAAATAAGCAAAATACAAAAAAGAGACAGAATATAATTGTATCACTTTTCTGTCTCTTTTCACATTATTATTTCATTACTATTAATTTTTTTACTGAAGATACTGGTTTGAATTCCAGATCACACCTACAAGTCTGGCGATACAAGCCTTCAGATCTTCCATATCCAGAGTACCGGCAGCCAGTTCTCTGTGCATATTGTCATGATCACCAAAGCATCCCGGCATAACCAGATCATTTCCTGCTCTCATACATCCGGATGCTGTACATTTCTCATCAATTTCTGTTGTTGTCCAGTCTGTCATGATCATGCCTTTAAAGCCCCACTCATTTCGGGCAGCATCTGTACAGAGATCATAGTTATTTGCTGCATGAACACCATTAATCAGATTGTAACTCGTCATGATGGACATCGGCTGAGATTCCTTCACTGCAATCTCGAAACCTTTCAGATAAAGTTCGCGGAGTGTTCTCTCTGATACCACACTGTCGGAACCCATACGATTATCTTCCTGGTTGTTACATGCAAAATGTTTGATGGTCGTGCCACATCCGTAATTGGACTGCACACCTTCTGTCATAGCTGCTGCAATCGTTCCTGCCACATACGGATCTTCGGAATAATATTCAAAGTTTCTTCCGCAAAGCGGATTTCTGTGAATGTTCATACCTGGAGCCAGCCAGAGTGTCACACCAAAATGTTCCATCTCCGTTCCAATCATCGCACCGACTTCACGGATCAGTTTCTCATCCCATGTCTGTGCCAGAAGAGTTCCTACCGGAATTGCTGTGCAGTACTGATAATATCTTTCTCCCGGAAGTTCTCTGGAATCATCGTAGAAAAGTCCACCCTCCAGGCTGAATTCGAACGGCATGGTAACAATGCTGCCTTCGTTTACATGATAGTATTTCATCAGACGAAGTCCCGCAGGTCCATCAGCAAGAACAATGCTTGCCAGCCCTTTGTCGATAGCACATCTGTGTGTCTCTCCTGCTGAACCAGGAACAGAGATTCCTGCCGCACCAAGGTTTCCGCCCTGTGCTTTTCCCGGATCTCCAGCTGCCAGATCGATCAGTTCTTCTTCAGACAGCGTATCAACAAAATCCATTGCCTCTTTTTCATATAATGCATTATTTTTCTTGTACTCTACAACTTCTGTAGTAAAATCTTCCGCATGCAGTTCCACAACTGTCAGATTTTCTTTCTGCGCCTGCTGCTCCGCTGCTCTTTCACGGGCTGTCGTGTTTCCTGCTTCCTGCACCATCTCTTCTAATTCCTGCTTCAGTGGAAACAGATTTTTGACCTGACGGAGCAGCACTTCTTTATCCAGCTTTACACCTCCGCAGAGTTTTGCAGATGCAAGGCTGTTGCCGATCCAGATACCATAGAAACCATTCTCCAGAATCCATGCAGCTCTTTTTTCATCATAAGATGTCAGCTGATCCACAGAAATCTCCAGAGATACTTTTTCGCTTTCACCTGGTTTCAGTTCAGATGTTTTTGCATAAGCAGCCAAACGGTGTGCTTCTTTTTCCAGGATACCGCCCGAAAGTGAAACGTAAATCTGTACTACTTCTTTGCCTGAAACTTCACCAATATTCTTCACCTGTGCAGACACTTTGATCTTACCGTCATTTACACTTTCCAGACTGTAGTCGGATATCTCAAACTCCGTATAGGAAAGCCCATATCCGAATCCATAGCGGACCGGCACATCAAAAGTATCAAAATAACGGTATCCTACATAGATGCCTTCTTTATAAACTTCTGTCTCAACATTTCCGTTATTGTGGGAAAATGTTTCTGAATTCGGGTAATCCTCATATTTGTAAGCCCATGTATCCGTCAGCTTTCCGGACGGAGTGACTTTTCCGGAAACCACATCAGCAAATGCATTTCCACCTTCCATTCCCGGCTGTACAATAGTCAGAAGTGCTTTGATATTTTTAAACTCGTCCATAAAAGAAAGGTCTACCTGTGCTCCCGCATTGATCACTACGATCACATCACGATAATATGCACAGATATCAGCCAGCATCTGATGTTCTTCATCTTTCAGATAATAGTCACCCTTATCAGCGGTACGGTCTGCCCCTTCACCGGCGATACGGCTGAGTACGTAGATTGCTGTATCTACATTTTCGCCTTCTGCCGGTTTCCGGATCGTATCACCTGCCGGCATGATAAATGGTGTTGTACTGTAAACAGAAAAGAAATCCATTGTATCTGCACCGTTCCCTGTTCTGGAAAGAATGTCATTCTTCCAATCCTGACGTGCCTGATCATAGATTTTGTCATAGCTGTTGATCCATTCTTCAGTAGTAACCTGAAAACCGGTATTTTTCATTCCCTGACAGATAGAGACTTTTTCTCTCTCATTAACATCACCGGAACCGGTACCGCCCTTGATCGTCTTCCCTGCTCCTGCACCATAAATAGCAACTGCACTTCCTGCTTTTAATGGGAGAACATGCTCTTCATTTTTCAGAAGAACAATGCCCTCTGCTGCGGCAAGGCGGGCAAGTTTACGGTGTTCGATTTCCCATGGCTGAATTTCCGGATTCGTTGTTCCGGAAAATGTTCTTTCTTTTAAAGTACGTGTCATGATTATTCCTCTCCGATAAAATCTGCAAATGTTTCTTTTATAAGTTCTTCATCGTCCGTGTCAGCATTCAGGATCAGTGGTTTACTTAAATCCAGGCTGAAGATTCCCATAATGGATTTTGCATCTACATAATATTTACCACTCTGCAGATCCATATCACAGTTAAATTTACTGCAAAGTTTATTGAATTTGTCTGCATCCTGCATGGATACGATCTTTACTGTTAATTTTACCATAATCTGACGCTCCTTTTTCAGTCAGTTAAAATATTTTCTCAGAAGATAGGTCGGTGTGCAGCTCCATGCATGACAGTAGCTGTTTACAATGCTGCTTCCATATGGAGACTCTGCCGGATTTTCCGGATTGTAGAGCTCCCAGAAAGTATCCGCACCGTGATTGATCATGCCGCCCCAGTAATATTTCATGTAATCCATTGCCTGGTCTTTTTTGCCACACATCAGAAGTGCTTCTACATAATGATGGTTCATGTATGGAGAGACCATTCCTTTTTCCGGTTTCAGCTCATCCAGCTTATCAAGCATTGCTCTGCCTTCTTCAATGCTGACTGCACCTGCAAGGATCAGCCATACCTGACTTGCGTAGTTGATCTGTTTTTCTTCGCCACTTACAAACAGGCCTGTTTTCTCATCCAAAAGATATTTTCTGACTGCTGCAGTCTTTTCTTCTGCTTCTTTTTTAAGCTCTTCTGCTTTTTCTGTATCTCCGAGGATTTCTGCAATCTTCTGTACTTTTTTTGCACAGTAGATGTAAACACCCTGCATAGCAGTCTGTTTGTTCAATCCGTCAGTCCAGTCGATGAATCCCCAGAATCCTTCGCCATTTTTCATCAGATGTTTTTCATCAAACTGCTCTCCTGCGATCTCCATCTGACGGTAAGCGCATTTACTTAAATCTTCCAGGGTCTCTCTGTCTCCGGATGCTTCATAATAATCCAGAAGTGTTGCACCAAAGAACATGGAATAGTCCAGAAGAAAGGTATCATCTACGATGAATTTCGGCTCTGTAAACAGGCATGCACTTACCTGACCATTGTCTTTTGTCTGCCCTGCAAACAGGTACAGGCATCGTTTTACGAGATCCATGTTATGGAATGTTTCATAGTTTGCAAGTGCCTGAAGTCTTAAGTCTCCGAGCCACAGACGGCGGTCTCTCTTCGGTCCATCCTCAAATACGGACTGCATGCAGTTGTGCAGGGTACGAAGGCTGACTCTGTCCAGTTTACGGATCATTTCGTCATCACTCTCTACCGGTTTCACATCTTCCATGCGGACTGAAGAAACACTGGTGCAGTATACATCTTCCACTACCATCTGCCATTTCAGAGAGGTGTCGATTGCCTCGATTTCCATATAACGGAATGCGTATCTTCTTGGAAGTTTCAGTTCTGCCGGAAGGACATCGATATGGATAAATTCTTCCTGAATCCATCCACGGCTGATCCATCCGTCATAATCTTTTGAATCCTCGGTCATTTCTTTTGCGATCTCACCGAATTTCAGTCTGAAAAATGCCGGTGAATCCTGCGGACTTCCTACGGAGTTCAGCTTCAGGGTAACATAGCCTACCTGATGATCTCCGAAGTCCAGACAGATCCTGTCGCCTTTTGCCATATGATAAGCAGAGAGATTTTCAATATCATCTGCTTTCTGAACTTTCGGATAAATATCCTCTGTTTTCACGATGTCTACGATAGCAACCGGACGAACTACTGTTTTCAGAAGTTCCGGTACACATGCTTCCGCTTTATTTACGAAAATATCATTGGTCACACGGACCATATTAAGATCAATACTTACCTCTGCCATTATATGTTTACTCTCCTTCCATTAATATCAATTTATTTCTAGCATCACTTTACTTCTTTTTTA
>ERZ772821.1080-NODE-1080-length-17855-cov-9.159607_pt1 | contig 17855 bp, 15 predicted proteins | sample MGYA00580859_ERZ772821 | MGnify/ENA primary metagenome ERZ772821 (study PRJEB29015, sample SAMEA2737674) | human gut metagenome | biome: human gut; feature: human-associated habitat; material: faeces | place: China | collected 2012 ...
CTGGTATCATTAAGAAATCCTTTTAAATTATCAATATCAAAAACCATATTATCATCAATTAAAACTTCTTCCATAAACTCAGTCAAGTCCAGACTCCTGTGTAAAATGCTATACAATGTTTTTACCATTTCTACTTATCAAAATTGATGTATTTTCTTGAAGAATAAATCCATTCATCATGTAGGTCCATAAGAACGGCTCCAATTAAGCGATTGGCTGATGTTTGATTGGGGAAGATGCGAATAATCTTTTCTCTTCTGCGTACTTCTTGATTCAGTCGTTCAATTAGATTGGTACTCTTTAGTCGATTGTGGGAATTTCCTTGTACGGTATATTGAAAGGCGTCTTCGAATCCATCATCCAATGATGCGCAAGCTTTTGAATATTTTGGTTGATCGATATAATCATGAATCAATCGATTTTTAGCCTCACGCGCTAAGTTAATATCTGTGAACTTAAAAATTCCTTTAACAGCTTCTCTGAAAGATTTTGAATTTTTTTTAGGAATGGTGGTAAAGATATTTCTTAGGAAGTGAACTTGGCATCTTTGCCAACTTACGTTGGTGAAGGATTTTCTAATGGCAGAGACTAATCCTTTGTGCGCATCAGAAATAACGAGTTCCGTACCTTGTAAACCGCGTTCTTTTAGGTATTCAAAAAATGTTGTCCAGGTCTCTTCGCTTTCGCCACTTTGAATCATGAAGCCGATAATTTCACGGTCGCCATCTTTGGTTATTCCAATCGCTATATGACAGCTTTTTGAGAGTACTCGATTTTCTTCTCGTACTTTTATATAGAGTACATCGGTCATTAAGTAAGGATAATTTTTTTCTGATAATAAACGATTCTGCCACTCGTTAACCATAGGTTCTAGCTGTTCTGTTAAGCTAGAAACGAAGGACTTAGAGACGGATTTACCACAAAGTTCTTCCACAATTTTTGATACTTTACGAGTTGAAACGCCTGATACATACATTTCCAACATTGAAGCCATGAGGGCTTTTTCGTTTCGTTGATAACGTTCAAACACTGTGGGTGAAAAATGGCCATCACGTGTTCTGGGTACTTTTAATTCTAGCGTGCCTACACGTGTCGTAAAGCTGCGCTCATAATAGCCATTTCGTTGACTTTGTCGGTTTTCTGTTCGTTCATATTCTTTTGCTTGAATATATTCTGTTCGTTGATTTTCCATTAGTTGATTAAATACCGTTGTTAAAATATTTTTAGAAACGTCATCCTTTACAGAATATTCAATAATGCTTTGAATCTCTTCGCTTTTCAGTGTAAAATGTACTTGGGTCATGTAAAAGTCCTCCTGGGTATGTTTTTGTCGTTAATAAAACAGCTAATACACCGGTTGAACCAGCAAACATAGAAGTAAACAATCCTACGTTTGTCATATCACCTGTTTTTACAGGGTTCTTTTGTCCGCTAGGCTTTGTTGGAGTAGTTGGCTTGCTCGGTTTCTGTGGCTGTTGTGGACTTACAGGTTTATTTGTTACTTTTTCTTTTACGGTAACTGTAATTGTTTTTTCAGTAATTGCACCATTTTTATCTACTACACGGAAAGTTACATGATAAGTGCCAGCCTTAGAAGTATCTACATCATTTGCAATAATGTTATCTTTTGTTAAAATAATCGTTCCGTCCTCTTTATCTGTTGCTGTCACATTTGCCAATGGGTCGAACGTATCGCCTACATTCAATGTAACATCATTTGCTGAAATGATTGGAGCAGAGTTAAGGTCGCCTGTATTTTGTTTCACAGTTACAGTAATCGTTTTTTTAGCAGAAGCTCCGTTTTTATCTGTTACTTTATAAGTCACATGGTAAGTACCAGCCTTAGAAGTATCTACATCATTTGCAACAATATTATCTTTTGTCAAAGTGATAGTTCCGTCCTCTTTATCTGTTGCTGTTACATTTGCCAATGGGTCGAAAGTATCGCCTACATTCAATGTAACATCATTTGCAGAAATAGTTGGTGCTGTATTATCTTCTCCTTGTGAGTTTAACGATAATTCTACTTTTAAAACAACGTTTCCGTCTTTATAAGTACCGCAATCATACTCATAAGTAACTGGTTTTTTTACATCATCTACCGTTATAATTCCTGTATCTTTATCTAAAGTTCCATTTGCAGTAACTTTTACTTTTGAAATATCTATTCCTTGTTCAACATCTTTTTTTAAGTCGATTTTATTCCCTTTAATATCAATATAACCGTTGCCTACAAAAGCATGATTATTTTCAAGAACTTTATTCTCTCCGACATTTAACCAGTATAAATCATCGCAAATTAATTTTTTAATTTTTGTGTTTTTACTTATATCAAGACCTCTTATCCCTTGTTCAAAAATTTCACCGCAACGTAGCATTTCAAGTTCTAAATTATTGCTTAAATCTAATTTTTTAATAGTTGTATCATGACAAAAAAGGCGTGTCAGTTTTGTGTTTTTTGTTACATCTAATTCAGCTATATTTGTCATATAACATGATAGTTGTTTCAAATTAGGGTTCTTACTTATATCAAGTGTTTTTACTTTTGTATCTCCTATATCTAAAGTGACTAATTGCGGATTATGTGTGACATCAAGTTCCATTAATCCTGTATTGCTACAAGATAGTTGTTCTAAGTTAGGATTGTTTGTTACATCTAAATTGGAAATAGAGGTACTATCTGCAAATAACGTATTCAATTTTTCATTCTTAGATACATCAAGACTGTTAATTGATGTATTATCGCAAACGAAAGCTTCCAAATTCGGATAACGTGTTAAATCAACGCTTCTTACTTTTGAAGAACGACAATCTAATCTTTTTAAAGATGAGTTTTTAACCGGACTTAAGTCTGAAACAGAAGTCGTAGAAACATCTAAAGACTGCAAATTTGTTAGATATTGAATACCCTCTAATGAAGATATCGTTTTCATATCATGCAAGTTTAAGAATTGGGCTTTTGATATTTCATCAACAGATAACACACTATCGCCGTCTTTATCAAATTCTGCAATGATTTGTTCTCTAAATACTTTGTCTGGAAAATGTGCTTCATCAATAGCAATGCTTCCAGCTTTTACTTCTGTATTTTTGCTTGCTTCAACGGTCTTATCTTCGGTAACCACTTCTTTTTCTGGTGTTGCAGGTGTTTCCTGTTTTGTACTTTCTTCTTTTAAAGTTTCTGCATTTTCAGCAGTTTCTTCCTGTTCCTTGTCTGTTATATTCTCTTGTACTTCTGCGTTTTCTGTTTTCTGTTCCACAGGAACTTGCTCTGTCTTGTTTTCTTCTACAACGGCTTCCTGCACAACTTCTGTGTTTTCCTGTGCCATGACAGGAGTAGGAAGCCCTGTAAGTGCAGTTGTTGTTCCAATCATCAATGCGGAACTTACTGCAAGGACTTGTTTTTTCTTCATAGTTTGTTCACTCCTTATTTTTCATAAATTCTTTGCATAGAAAAACGCACAAACTCCCCCTTATAACTGGATAATCTGTGCGTTCTGTTTATTATTGATAGAATTGAAAAAAGGGCAGAATTTACTTGTCTGTCTGTCTGTCTGTCTGTCTGTCTGTCTGTCTGTCTGTCTGTCTGTCTGTCGCAAGCGTAACAATGTGTGAACATGACTGTCAACCCTTTCTTTCAAAAAAATTCAATCCTTGCTTCTATACAAAAAACATTATACTGGAAACAAACACCTCTTTCAATCTTTTTATGCGTGCAAGATAAAAAAATTGAGACATCACACTTTTCCTTTTTTCCTCTTGAGTACCCACAACAGAAAAGAAAAAGCCCTGTCAAGAGCTTGCCACCATTGGTGGTGCTTTGCACTCTTGATCGGGCTTTTTGTTTGCTGTATCTTCTCGCAAGAGGAAAAAGATTACTCGTCCTCATCATCAAAATGGTTATTCCTTAATACTTCCCGTAACAGTTCCATATCCTCTTTTGAGTTCGGATTTATCATTTTCACGACTTGATAAGGTGTCCTATATTTATGTCCCTCTATGCTTTCCCCAAACATATCCATACTGTATAAATCATCATAGCGGTCTAGTAATTTTTGAAACTTCAAATGCTGGATAAATTCTTTGATTGGGTAAAGGTCGGACGCTTCAATGCTTTTCCCGTTGATATAGTCTGTAATGTATTCCCGTAACTTTTCCAACTCATATTCCAGCCATTCTTCCTCGCTGTCAAAGAAGTTATCATAGTGTCCGTGTTTCAGTTCTGCATTTAGACGTTCTTCTGTTCTTAAAAACTGACAGACTTCTTTTTCAGACTGATTGACATACTTCCATTCTCCCGATAATAATTCATTCGGCGTTACGTCCAGCACTTCCATTATCTTTTCCAGCGTTTCATAAGCAGGATAGTTCAACCCTCTTTCAATCTTGGAAAGGCTCTGCATATTGATACCGATTTTGTCCGCAAGTTCCTGTTGTTTCATTCCCCTAAATTTTCTTATGGTCTGTATATTATTTCCTAAATGGCTTATTTTCATTGCACAACCCTCCATATCTCGTTATATCTTCACTGTTATAAGTCTATCATGCTTAATATGATTTGTAAAGACAAAAAAAGATATTGACAAATAAGCATATAAGAATTACTATGCTATTGTGAGTGAATAAGCACAATAGCATGAAATACAAAAACATTCAAAAAGAAATACCCATCTGATTAAACCCGTAGATATGAATATTGGTTGAAATGGAACTTGTTAGAAAAGGCAAAACAGGACTTGCTGACAAAGTATTTCTGACACGGTGGCGGAAGCCTCTCAGGCTTACCGCCATGACACCTTGTGTCAAGGGGAAGAAATGCTTTGTCGGCTGGCGAGCCTGCGAGCCTTGACTGTGCCCCCGTTATCTAACAGGGGGGCACTATTTCACAAAAGACAAGTCAAAAACCATACAACCCCAAACCTGTGAGTAGTAATGAGAAGTTTTAAGAAGATAGTAATTTCACATTCTTTTGAATAGTGGTTTACAGGTATTTCAAGGCTGTTGTGGGATTGGAGGAATACAATGAACAATTTAGAATTTGCACTTGAAATGAAGAACAAACGTCTTGCAAGCGGTCTTTCACAAGGAGAACTTGCAAGTCTTACCCATGTATCAAGATATAGTATCAACCGCTTTGAGAACGGAAAAGCCAACGCAAGTAAAGAAACACAGAACATTATCCTGCGTTGTCTGAATTACTATGTCTGTGATAAGCCTTTTTATCTGCTCGTTGATTATCTGTCTGTCCGTTTTCCAACGACTGACGCATTAGAAGTTATCCGAAAGGTGCTTGGCATGAAAGCGGACTATTTTATCCATTATGACTATGGGTATTATGGCTATAAGGAGCATTATGCCTACGGGGAAATCAAGGTCATGGCTTCTGATGATGAACACATGGGTGTATTTTTAGAATTAAAAGGGGCAGGCTCACGCAACATGGAATATGTCTTACAGGCACAGAACAGGGATTGGTATTCATTTTTAAACCGCTGTCTTGACTGTGGCGGTGTTATCCGACGTTTTGACTTGGCAATCAATGATATGTGCGGTCTGCTGGATATTCCCGTTTTGTCTGAAAAATACAAAAATGGCGGTGCGGATTGTCGCTGTAAAAACTATGAAAATGTACAAGGTGGAAAACTAAGCGGAAAAAACCGTAATTTAGCAAGTACCCTTTATATCGGCTCAAAGGCAAGCACAAAATATTTCTGCCTGTATGAAAAACAAAAGGAACAGGCAACCAAAAAGAAACATACGGATATTATCAACCGTTTTGAAATTCGTCTGCGTGATAAAAAGGCAGTACAGGCAGTTGAGGAATTGTTATTGACATATAACCCTCATGGGTTGGTGTTTTACCTTATTACTGATTTTGTGCAATTTCCCGATTATCCGCTGTGGGAGATATTCATTTCCCATGACAGTTTACCTTTTGAAATGAACCCCGTACCTGTCAATATGGAACGCACTCTGCAATGGCTGGAAAGACAGGTCATGCCGTCAATCGTGATGATAGAGGAAATCGACAGGCTGACAGGCTCAAACTACATGAAAATGATTGATGAATGTACCAACCTTTCCGAAAAACAGGAAATGCTTGTAGAACAGATGTGTACGGATATAGCAGATGTAATCGAAAGTGAGGGGGTGTTTTATGAGTAATGCACAGGATATTCCCGTATGGGAAAAATATACCCTTACCATTGAAGAAGCGTCAAAGTATTTCCGTATCGGAGAAAACAAGTTAAGACGATTGGCAGAGGAAAACAAGGACGCTGGCTGGCTCATTATGAATGGCAACCGCATACAGATTAAACGCCGACAGTTTGAACAGGTTATTGACAAATTGGACGCAATCTAATGCAAATGAGCCTTGTATGTGTTATGATGAACACAAGTCATATCAAGGCTCTTTCCAACAAGGAAAGGAGCAGACACCATGAAAGAAAAAAGACGGGATAGTAAAGGACGTATCCTGCATACTGGAGAGAGCCAACGAACAGACGGGAAATACTTATATAAATATGTAGACGCATTTGGAAACACAAAATATGTGTATGCTTGGAGATTGACACCCACAGACCCGACACCAAAGGGAAAACGGGAAAAACCCTCACTTCGTGAACTGGAACAGCAGATAAGACGGGATATTGAGGACGGTATCGACAGCACAGGCAAGAAAATGACGCTTTGCCAACTTTATGCCAAACAGAACGCACAAAGGGCAAATGTGAAGAAAAGCACACAGAAACAACGGGAACAACTCATGCGGTTATTGAAAGAGGACAAGTTAGGTGCTAGGAGCATTGATACGATAAAACCCTCTGACGCTAAGGAATGGGCGTTACGCATGAAAGACAAAGGCTTTTCCTATAACACCATTAACAACCATAAACGCTCGTTAAAAGCGTCATTCTATATCGCCATACAAGACGATTGTGTAAGGAAAAACCCTTTTGATTTCAAGTTAAGTGAAGTCCTAGAAAATGATACCAAAGAGAAAGTCGCATTGACAGAGGAACAGGAACAAGCCTTACTCTCATTTATCAAGACAGACAATGTGTATCACAAGCATTATGATGATGTGCTGATACTGTTAAAGACTGGACTTCGTATCTCGGAACTGTGCGGACTGACAGTAGCTGATATTGATTTCAAGAATGAAGTTGTAATTATCGACCACCAGTTACTAAAGAGCAAGGAACAGGGCTATTATATTGAAACGCCTAAGACGAAAAGCGGAATAAGACAAGTGCCATTAAGTAGAGAAACAATACAGGCATTTCAACGGGTTATGAAGAAACGCCCAAAGGCAGAACCATTTGTGATAGACGGACAGAGCAATTTCTTATTTGTCAATCATAAAGGCAAGCCCAAAGTTGCGATTGATTACAACGCCTTATTTGTCCGTATGGTAAAGAAATATAACAAGCACCACAAGGACAATCCCTTGCCACATATCACACCGCATACGCTACGCCATACATTCTGCACAAGACTGGCAAGCAAGAACATGAACCCAAAAGATTTACAGTATATCATGGGACATTCAAACATTAGTATCACAATGAACTGGTACGCTCATGCGTCCATAGATACCGCAAAATCAGAGGTTCAGCGTCTAATCGCATAGAAGTATTTACCACGATTTTAACCACGCTTGATAGCGAAAATATAAGAAGATAGACCTAGATATGTGAGGTTTACCACAAAAGCAAAATGCCCGTAGAGCCGATAAAATAAGGCTTTGCGGACATTTAAGAAGATATAAAAAGATAGTCAAAAAGACATATATAATTTCCATTTAAATCTTGCATGAAAAATTGTGGCATATGCAAAATATATAGGTGATGGTTATGGATAAAATACTTGAGTTTATTGAATTACAAGATACAATTTCATATAATCAAAGTTTTGATTTGGCATTGAAGTGTTCAAGATTGATAGCGAGTGGAACAGAAGAAGAGTTGGTAATGGCTCGTAAAATTATTATTAGAGTTCTTGATGAGTTGAAAAAAATACCAAGGGAAACATATGACATTTGGTCTGATTTGGTGGAAGCAGTAGGATTTTATCCCTATTTAGAAAAGAATAAAAAGATTTTAGAGCAAAATTCACTTGCTGATGAAATAAGAATACAAAGCTATAAATCAGATTATTTGGATAATAAATATATGCATATAAAACAAAAGGAATTATCCGATTTACTGAAATCAGAAGTTAATGTTGTTGCAAGTGCACCAACAAGTTTTGGAAAAAGCTTGCTTATTGAAGAAATTGTTGCTTCTGGCATTTATAATAACATAATAATAATTCAGCCAACATTGGCATTATTAGATGAAACAAGAATTAAATTACGAAAATATAAAGATAGGTATAAAACTATAGTTAGAACATCGCAAGCATATTCGGTTGACAAAGGAAATCTTTTTTTGCTAACAGCAGAGAGGGTAATGGAGTATGAAGAGTTTCCACATATTGATTTGCTGATTATTGATGAATTTTATAAGCTGAGTTTAAGAAGGAAGGATGAACGTGCTAATATTCTCAATAATGCTTTTTTAAGGATTGTGAATAAATATAATTCAAAATTTTATTTGCTGGGACCTAACATTGACGGAATTACAGAGGGATTTGCGGATAAATATAATGCAGTATTTTTTAAATCATCGTATTCATTAGTTGATTGCGATGTTATTGACAAAAGCAAGCAGTTGGGGCGTGAGTTATCGAAGGCAAAGTATGAAAATAGAAAAATAGAATTATTGTGTGAGTTGTTATATGAATTGAAAAATGAACAAACAATAATTTATTTTTCCAGTCCAGCAAGAGCAAGGAAATATGCAAAGATATACTGTAACTATTTAGCAGAAAGAGAAAGTGAAAAAAAGGAAGAGCTACCATTGGTCGCGTGGCTTGAGGAAAATGTATCTAAACGTTGGGGTCTGGTAAATGAGTTGAAAAATGAAATAGCAATTCATGATGGTTCATTGCAAAAGCATATTGGTGCAGCTATTATAGATTATTTCAATGATGGAAAGTTAAAATATATTTTTTGCACATCAACCATAATAGAAGGGGTCAATACAAGTGCAAAAAATGTTGTTATTTTTGATGAAAAAAAGGGTACAAATGAGTTAGATTTCTTTGACTATAGCAATATAAAGGGACGTTCCGGAAGAATGATGGAACATTATGTTGGAAAAGTATACAACTTTATTAACATACCTAAAGAAGAAAAAATCGTTGTAGACATTCCATTTTATGAACAAAATAAAGATTTGATAACGGATGAAATTTTGGTAAATATACCAGAAAAAGATGTTAAACCACAAGTTAGGGAGCGATATGACAAAATCTACGAGATTTCTAGTGAATTACTTGATATTATAAAAAAGAATGGTACATCTGTTAATGGTCAAATGAGTATTTATTATGCACTTGAAAGGGATATACAAAACGGACATTATAATGATATTTCTTGGACAAGGATGCCTGAATATAATAAAATGTTATACATCCTTAAGTTGGCGGAAAATAACACATTTACTTGCGAGAATAACAAAGGAATATTATCGGTGAAGCAACTCACAATGTATTTAAATTTGTATCGAACAAATGGAAATATGATGCAGATTATAGAGTCTTTGTATAATTACAAGAAAAGTAAGGTTAAAAATTTGACAGCAGAAAGAGACTCAAATTATTATGATCAAGCTATTGAAGAAGCATTTCATATATATAGACATTGGTTTCAATTTACAGTCCCCAAAGCGTTTAGGGTAGTAGATAGTTTGCAAAGATATGTGTGTGAGAAACATGGTAAGAAAGCAGGTTCATATAGTTATTTTGTTCAACAATTGGAAAATGACTTTTTACAGGAAAATTTGTCAATATTATTAGAGTATGGGTTGCCACGTAGTTTGGTTCAAAAATTGACGAAATTTTTACCGGAAAATTTGTCTGAAGATGAGGTTTTGAATTATATTATAAAAAATAAATTCTCAATAATAAAGATTCTAACACCTTATGAACAAGAACGTTTGATAGCATGTATATTGTAATAATACTCTAAATAATTATGAAAAGATAAGAAAGCAGGTGCAACGCATGAATATGCAGGAGTTAAAGAATCTCATTTACCAAGGTGAAAAAGTTGATATAGAGTGCAAAAAAGCAGAAAAAAGCGTACCAAAATCTGCGTATGAGTCATATTCTGCATTTGCCAATACAAAAGGTGGATATATCATACTTGGAGTAAGAGAAGATAAAACAAAGACTGATCCGAAGGAACGATTTATAATACAAGGAATAGAGGATGCGCCTAAGCAGAAAGAAGATTTTTGGAATACGATTAATGGAAATAAGGTGAATATAAACCTATTAAATGATGACGATGTAAAGATTGTCGAAGATGGCAGTATAAGTCTAATTGTGATTCATGTTCCTAGAGCTGATTTTAATATGCGTCCGGTATATGTTGGTGAAAATCCATATAAGGGAACATATAAAAGAAATCATGAAGGCGATTATCATGCGACAGAGCATGAGATAAGAGGAATGATAAGAGATCAAAATCCAGAGGGCAATGATAATCAGATAATTGAGTATTATACAATGGATGATATTGATAAAGAAACATTAAGAAAATATCGTCAGATTTTTGAAATCAGAAATGATGGACATGTATGGAATGCTTTGGATGACAAATCTTTTCTTGAAAAGCTGGGTGGCTATAGGAAAGATAGAAAAACTGGAGTAGAAGGCTTGACATTAGCAGGACTTTTGATGTTTGGTACAGGACAGGCTATCAGAGAATGCTTTGATAATGTTTTTATGGACTATCGTAATGAGAGTCAAGTGACAGCAGATATTCGCTGGAATGACAGAATTACCTATGATGGCACATGGGAAAATAACCTGTTTAATTTCTTTACCAAAGTAACACCTAAATTAACTGAGGACTTAAAAAAGCCATTTAAATTGGAAGGTGGCGTTCAGCGTATAGATGATACTCCGATTCACAAAGCAGTTCGTGAAGGTTTTGTAAATATGATTATTCACGCGGATTACTTAATGGATGCAGGAGTATTGAAAGTAATTAAGAGATCTGATTCGTTCGAATTTACAAATCCGGGAATTTTGAAACTTCCGCTAGAGGATATTTATCGTGGAGGTAATTCAAAGTCAAGAAATCCTCATATGCAGACTATGCTTAGATTGGTTGGATTTGGCGATAATGCTGGCTCTGGATTCCCGACAATTCTTGATGTGTGGAAGTCAGAAGGATGGATAAAACCTGAATTGATTGAAGATACAAATCTCGATCAGGTGACACTTGTGATGAAGATGGAAAAGGAATTTGATGAAAATGTCATAGAAAATGTCGTAGAAAATGTCATAGAAATTTCGGAAGAAAAAATCAAACAGTTAATGCCTAAATATTCTAAGAAAAAGCTTTCTAAAGCGTGTAAGATTTTGAAAATGATTTCGGAAAATCCGAATATTTCTATTGATGAATTAAGAATAGCCTTAGACGTTACAGATAGAACAATTGCAAGATATATATCAGAATTAAAGGATAAAGGTATCATAGAACGAAAAGGTCCAGATAATGGTGGTAAATGGAAAATTAAGTAAGTGAATGACAGTAAATATGGCACTCAATGTGACACCCAAACTTTTACTCAAGAATATTCTGAAGTTAGTCTCAACGAAGTCTCGCTAGATTTGAGACTGAGTGAGACTCTATGATATAGTAAAATGCGATAAAACCGGGATTTGCAGGTAAATTATAAAGTTGTAGTCTCAAGACAGTCTCATTTTTGAAATCGTTTGTTGAGACTAACATGAGACTGAGGAGGTTCAAAATCATGGACATAAGCAAAAAGGATTGGAAATTATTTCGAGAAAGATTATCAGGATGGCAGGAAAATTATATGGAAAGTCTTGTTAAAGAGTATGCAAATTTTCTGAATGATGATAAAAAGCCTGCATCAGAGAAATTCTGGGAACTTGAAAAACGGATAAAAGAAGATAAACGTCATCCGGGAGTTGTCATGGAACTGAAAAAATCAGAGGTAATATGTGTTTGTTGTAAAATAAAAATGTAGAAAGTTGCAAAACAAAAATGTAGGTGATTGCAGCTACGTTTTGTAGGTAATTGCAAAGCATCAGAATCCTAGGAACAGGCGGCGCCGGATGGTAGCTCCTAAGTTGGATCTAATGCAAAAATCCATTGCAGACATACAGATAATCAATTACCCTTGTCTTTGTTGTAAGCCAAAACATCAAAGATAAGGAGAAAAGGAGTATGACTACAATGGATCAGATTCATCGTATCAGAGAACTCTTCTATGAGCAAGGGAAAAATCTGAACGAAATTGCAATCATCATGAACTGCGACTGGCGTACAATACGCAAATATGTGGATATGGAAGATTTTAACAGTCCACCACCAGCTCCCCTTAGGAATGAGGAGCATAGTTCCAAACTTGATCCTTTCAAACCGCAGATTGACAGCTGGATGGAAGCGGATAAGCTCGCTCCACGAAAACAGCGCCATACTGCCAAAAGGATCTACAATCGTCTGAAAAGCGAAAACCAAGATTTTTCCTGCAGCTACAGACTGGTTGCCCTTTACGTCAGACAACGGAAAGAAGAACTCAATCTTAACAAAACAACTGGTTACATTCCTCTTGAGCACAGACCAGGTGAAGCACAGGCCGATTTCGGTACAGCAGATTTTTACGAAAATGGGAAACTCTACCACAAAGCAAAATATCTTGTACTCAGCTTCCCATACAGTAACGGCGGCTTTTTCCAGCTTAATTATGGAGAAAACATGGAATGCCTGCTGGAAGGTCTGGCTGCCATATTTGAGCACATAGGCGGCGTGCCCACTGAAATCTGGTTCGATAATACAAGGACTATTGTAACGAAGATCATAAAAGGTGGCGGCCGGAACATAACAGAACGATTCCAGCGTTTCTGCGAACACTACCGGATCAAACCCCTGTTCATGAACCCTGAGTCAGGATGGGAAAAGGGAAATGTGGAAAATAAAGTAGGTTACCTGCGCCGTAACCATCTTGTCCCAATCCCCAGGTTTGATGACCTTACAGAGCAAAATAAGCAATTTCTGGTATGTTGCGAAACAGATATGCAGCGTGAACATTATGAGGACGGCAATGGTCGCTTCATCCGTGAACTTTTTGAAGAAGATGTTGCGCATTTGCGCCCGCTTCCCTCCGTCCCATTCGACACAGCAAACTATATAACTGCGAAAACAGATAAATACGGAAAGTTCACCCTGGATGCAGGAAAGCATCGTTATTCAGCATCTCCTGTCTTCTGTGAATCTATTGTAAACCTGAAGATCACATCAGTATCCGTGACTGTCCTGGATCAGGATATGCATGAAATTGTACGCCACAAACGGCTTTACGGAAGCGACCACGAAAGCATGGACTGGGTACCGTATCTTGCCTATATAGCTAGGAAGCCACGTTCCCTGCGTAACAGCGGCATTTACGATATGATGCCGCAAACCATGCGGTTGTATATGGACAGCTGCGAAAGTAAGGACCGTGGGCGTATCCTTAAAGTACTTGCAGAGCTTACAGAATGTACCGGATTTACCAGTGCAGTCAATACTGTCAACGAGACTGTACGCATGAATGCGACTGATCCGGATAGTCTTGAAACCCTATACAGGCGGACTTATGCGGATGTTCCAGTCCTGCCGCCTCTGGATTCCGGGCCTGATATTCCAAAACAAAGGATCATTCCCTTTAGAAATGATCTTCAGAAACTGGATGCCGCCCTACACAAAGGAGGTGCCTTCAATCATGGCTGAAATAGAAAATTCTATTGCGCAATGCTGTAAGCAGCTGAGGCTGTCCACGAACTTTGTCGGACAGGCACTTACGCTGGAAGGAGATACCCCACAAAAGTATCTGTTAAACCTTCTGGAAAATGAGATCAGCTACCGTATTGAAAAAAGAAAAAGTAAATATCTTAATACAGCCGGTTTTCCACGCAGATACCGGGCAGAAGAATTCAAAACAGATGAAATTGATTTTCCTGATGGTATCAGTTTTCAAAGCCTGCTTGACCTGGATTTTTATCATGCCGGAAAAAATGTCATCATGTATGGAGGTACAGGAACCGGCAAAACGATGCTGTCAATACTGATCGGGATGTCGGCCTGCGATCAGGAGATCCCAGTCAGATTCTATCGCACTGCAGGACTGATCAACCTGTTTTCTGAAAGTCAGGGAAAAGGTACGCTCAGTACGTTGAAAAAGAAATTAAACAGCGCACAGATCCTGATCCTGGATGAATTCGGTTATGTTCCATATGACAGGAACGGTTCGCAGCTTCTGTTTGATTATCTGTCTGAGATACACGAGCAGAAATCGGTCATCCTGAATACAAACCTGGAATTCTCCCAATGGGTGAATGTTCTTTACGACCAGCGGATGACAACGGCACTTATCGGCAGGCTGACCCATCATGTAGAACTGATCCTGTTTCCTGGTGTCAATAACCGATTACGGGAATCCAGCATTAATGAAACACTTTCAAAGATCAACAGTCAGAATGGGTAAATTGCCCTAAAGTAAAGTCTGCTTCTACGCAGGCAAAATATTTAAAGAATGTCTGCAATGCCCTTTTAAATAGCTGGCAGGTACCATGACTGCCAGCCGGGCTTGCAATTACCTACAAAATGCAGCTGCAACGACCTATAAAAAGTTTTTGCAATTTTATGCAAAAAGGTCTTGCAAAAAATAGGTATGGCATCTGTGAAGTAACGTCTTACATGTGTCCAGCAAGAGCAGCGTTTGATATCCGGCAGATTATTATAACCCTGGTATCCATCTGTCTCCAGATATCCGCTGAACCCCTGTAGGAAAGATGCTGCATGGAACTTTGCCCTTGTCTCTGTGTAATGGTAGAGCAGGATCGGCGGAAGTCCATCTTCTCCACTGCGGAAGAGCCACATCCAGGAATCCGTTTCAGGATTACGCTCCGGCTCATTCAGTACCTGAACCCGGGTTTCATCTGCCATCAGATATTTACGCATCCGTAACTGACGGTGAAAATAATCATAAACATGACGGAGATAATTCTCGGCACAGTAAATGATCCAGTTAGCAAGCGTAGCCCGGCTTAATGGGACACCCAGTTGCTTCCAGTCCTCTTCCTGCCTGTTTAACGGCAGACCATTCTGGTACTTCTGGTGCATTGCCCATCCGACAACGGATTCCGATGCATAACTTTCCGGGATCAATGGTTCCTGAACAGGGGCTTTGACAAATGTCTGATCATCCGGATGTTCCTCTGATATGGCACACTCCGGGCATTTATAGGTTTCACGATAGATATTTACTACTTTTCCCTTGGCAGGGGTAAAACGAAATTCATGGCGGACGAATTCTTTCCCAATACATTCCATCTGCGTTCCGCAGGTTGGACAGTTTCGCTCCTCCTCCGGAAGAGAAATGATCTCGTCGCAGGAAGGAACGTTTTTAAAGAGATCTGCATGTGTCCGTCTTGCTTTTCTCTTATGTTCCGGAACAGTGATGTCATCAGAAAGTTCTTGTTCCCATGTCGGATCTGCTTCCTGCTCGGCTTCATCAAAAAGATTCAACTGGCCATCGATATTTTTCCGTTTTTCACTGGAAGTACCAAAAAGTTTCTTCGTGAGATATTCAATCTGCTGATGAAGGTTTTCTTTTTCCAGCCGGTCTGCTTCCAATGTTTTTTGTAAAGACTGGATCAGTTCTGTCTGTGTGGAAATGGTCTTATTCAGTTGGTTGATCATGTCCTTGTACGCGAGGATTTTTGAATCTTTTGAATTACCAGCCATATGTTTTCTGCTCCTTTTTCACTGCTCTTATTGTACCATAAAAAGCAATGAAAAAGAAGCAGGAAACCCAGCATTTACAAGGGATTTCAGACATGATACAGGATGAAAAACCCCTCCGTTTCTGTTGGCTGGCATAGATGTTTTACGCGATCATTCCGTAGGCTTGAATGCCTTTGGTTGTTCGATTTCAAGCCTGGACATGAGCCAGTCGAATTGCTGCCAGGTCAATTGTTTTACTTCCAACTGATTTCTGGGCCAGCGGAATCTGCCCTGGACTTCCATACGTTTATACAGCAGCACAAATCCGTCAGATTCCCAGAGCAAAGCTTTGATCCTGTCACAACGTTTTCCACAGAAAAGATACAGGGCACTTCGCCTTGGATCCATATGGAGTTGATCCTCTACAATAGCACACAGCCCGTCAATGGATTTCCGCATATCCGTTCTGCCTGTTACGATATAGATTTCATCGGCGGCTGTGATATCCCCTAACATTCCAACTCCTTCACAATGCGAAGCGTTTGAGCCAGAAGCTGAGGATCTGTTCCATTTGGTATTGTTAGATGAAAGCTTCCTACAGACAGCTTCATTGACTCTGCTACAGAAAAGTTATTCCTTTCCGTAGCTGCCGGAATTACATTTAATGGCTGTTCATAAGGAATCGGGTCAGTATCATGAAAATCCACTCTGACAACTTCCTGGCTTTCTGGTGCACGATAGGTGCTTCCAGTTGACGCCGGCAAATCCACACAACCTTTCTGACGCAGTCTTTTTACCCAGTTGTAAAAAGTTCCTGGCTTGATATCATGTTCCACACACCATTGATGATCTGTCAATCCACTTTGACGGCATTCCATGATGAGACGGTATTGTTCTTCAGCAGGTATTCTTTTGCTTCTCATGAGCACACCTCCATAACTTGAATAGAGTAAAATGCTCGCATCTATCATTTCCAGCAAGAGAAAATGAAGTGAAATGCTTGCATTCTCTAATGATTATTATGGATTGATTTTTAGGGCAACACAATCCGTCGAATTATTTTGCGCTTACATCTTGTCAACAAGAGAATGGGCAACATTAATATGGGGATGTATTTTCATGCTATATGTATTATGCCATAGTGAAATAAGAAAAAGTTTGTGGAATGTCATAGTAATATTTTTTGACAAGAAGTTAAGGATATTATGGGAAATAATATTGCTATATGTTCTAACGATTACAATAGTATTCTGTTATTTGCCTATTGGGGAGAATATATATATCAAAGATATTATTATATGGTTTCTTTTTTCCAGATTAATATATTGTATGAATGCGGTTTCGAGTGAAGCAGATGAAACATACATTAAAAAAATCCTTAAAGATAATTTGAAATTTACCATGATTTTAGAATTTTTTATGAGCACATTTACATTTAATATATGGATTGAACTTGCGATTATTCCAGTTATTACAATAATTACTGTTATGAATGTAATTGCAGAAAGAAAAGAAGAATATAAGAGTGTTCATAAATTATTGGATAGTGTATTGGCAATCGCTGGATTTTGGATTTTTTATGAGACAATAAAGCTTGGGATAAATGAATACAAGCAATTAAATATAATAAATACATTGGTAAGTTTTATGATACCGATTGCTTATTTAATATTGATAATTCCATTGGAATATGCTTTGAAACTATATTCAAAATACGAATTACTATTTTTAAGGATGACTTTTAAGGAAGAGAAAGATAAAAAAACTAAAATTAGACATAGAGTTGCGATAATTTGTTCATGTAGAATTTCTGTTCGTAGAGTATTGTTATTTCAAAGGGAATATATGGGAATGATGTATGTTAAAATGAAAGATAATGAGTTTGAAAAATTAATTTGGGAATTTAGAAATGCTTACAAAAGACCAACATATTAACTATAGAAGCTATAAATGAGCAAATTTAAAAAATTGCACAAAGTTATACTGCCACTTTCATAAA
>ERZ772821.1098-NODE-1098-length-17665-cov-3.205054_pt1 | contig 17665 bp, 12 predicted proteins | sample MGYA00580859_ERZ772821 | MGnify/ENA primary metagenome ERZ772821 (study PRJEB29015, sample SAMEA2737674) | human gut metagenome | biome: human gut; feature: human-associated habitat; material: faeces | place: China | collected 2012 ...
AGCCCGTACGTGCGAACCCACGCGCGCACCAGCTGGTCGGATGCCGCTTTTGACGCGCTGTACGGACTTGACGGCTTATATGGCGTGCTTTCGGTGAATTTGCATGGATCGTCGAGCGCAAGGTCGCCGTACACTTCGTCGGTGCTGATGTGGTGGAATCGCACGTCATGCTTGCGCGCCGCCTCAAGCAGGTGGAACGTACCCTCCACATTCGTTGTGATGAAGGGTTCAGGATTGGCGATGGAGTTGTCGTTATGCGATTCGGCCGCGAAATGCACGATCGCGTCATGCCCGGGCACGATACGTTCCAGTAGTGCAGCATCGCAGATATCGCCTTGCACGAGTTCGACTTGCGATTGCGGAAGACCGGCGATATTCTGCGGATTTCCGGCATACGTCAGCTTGTCGAGCACGGTTATGCGCACGTCAGGATGGTTGTGTGCCACGTAGCGCACGAAATTGGCTCCGATAAATCCACATCCGCCGGTCACAATGATGTTGCGCGGCTTGAAAATCTCACTACTCACCATTTCAGGGTACCGGCAGGGTTGCATCATGGAGCGCTCGTGGGCGATGTCTCGAATCACTAATTCACGTAACCCGCGCAAGCCGAAAAGTTCAATGGTTGCACGGCTTCCCCCGTGGCGGATGCGATATCTATGACAGATTCAGCAGGTTTTTCGCACTCCAAACCTTGATTTGGTGTATGAACGGCACCTCAGTTACCCTTGATTTGGTGTATGAGAGCGCCTTTCGCAACTCTTGATTTGGTGTAAAGACCGCATAATCATTGGCTTTTCAAGCAGAGACCCATTGAACTCAAACGAGCACCTTAAAATTTAGGTCCTGGCAGAAGAGAACTTCTGGATTACATGGCAAGATTCGGGCTCTAGGCCAAGTATGAGTCAGGTCCCGCTTCTGCCTCCAGTGAAGCCGACTCGCTTGCAGCGTGACATCTTCAAAAGCGACGCTTACCGAATCTCAGTTGTCAGACTGCGTCACATCGCCATGGCGAACTGTCATAATCGTTCCCGTCCGACGCACTTCACAAATTCGTCTTCCTGAGGCTTGGAACCCTTATAGTCGGCAAACAACACTTCAAAATCCGGAACAGCAATGGTCTTCATACGAGCACAAGTTGGAACGGCATGTTCAGCAGCAATATGTCCAGAAGTCGGAATAGTGCGTTCATGGTCTGTCATGGCAACCACGTTACATCTCACGTCAACGGTCTAACTGCGCCAAGCCACGCACCGAATCCGCCGCCCGCCTTCTCGTCGCCCCATACAAGCCACGCTTTCGGCGCATTATCAGCTGGTGGCATCCAACACTTGCGCGCGCATATAGTCGTCCACCTTGAACACCAAATCCGTCTGTCGACTGTCGCTCGCAGCAAATTGAGTAAAAAGATCCACATATCGAGCCTCTCCCCCAGTCTGCAAATCAACCAATTCCTGCGCTACGACCCTTCAGATTTCGCATACATTTTGTTGCCCTTTCCCACTTACGTTGTAGGCAGATACCCCACGTAGCACAGTTAACCTTCCAGCTACCTTTAAGACATCCGCTAGGCACCCGTTCGTCCACAGCTGAACACTAAAATGTATCCGGTTTAATTGTACAGAGCCCCTAATTATAAGGGGCTATCTTGTTGAAGGATGCGACGATGCCTATTTTTTCGCCTGACCGTCACGCTTGTGCACCTTCATACGTAAAACTTACTAAGCAGCCGATTGCGGGTGGAACATATCGCCCTCTTGCGAATGACGAAGACAGCAACGCTTGCGCCCCATCCGCCCTTTCAGGCCACCACGGTTCAAAACTGTATACGCAGAAATCAGCAATTCACGCCACCTCCGACAACACAAGCATCTTTATTTCAGGCGCTGGCACCCTGCCCTGTTTACCGGAGATGGTTTCCAGTGGATCCGTCAGTAAAGCCGAAATAGACAATAACGAACAAATCGCTTCTTCTGAGCTCCAGCCCCATCAACCCGCTGAGCAGCCTTTGAATCAGGTCGTCTCGGTTTGCAAACGAGCCGCACATACCACGGCAAAAACGCTTTCCACCGCAGGGCACACGGCTGTAAAAGCAACCAAAGTTACCGGTCACGCCATCCACACCGCTGCCACAGCAGTAAAAAACGCATGGCATACTTTTATTAATTTCAAAGCCGTACAGCTCATCATCAAATTCTTTAGAAAAGCATATGGCCCGTGGAAGAAGCGCATGAGGTTCTCCTATGCGTTCTACGCCATCGTGTTCACCCTATTGACTTCTGCCGAGGTCATCTTCCTTCAGTGGGGAGTGTATAGCGAACCAACGTACGATAAAGGCGATGAAGTTGATCAGACAACTAAAATCCTGAACAGTGTCGCAGGGCAAGTCACCAAATTTGTCAGCCAGATTTGGCTTGAACAAAAGTATCAGTTTCTCCTTAATTTCATTGGCATAGGGCTTATTTACCTTGCATTAGTTTTTGTATTAAATCGCTTTTGGATAGCGACCGTTATTTTCGGTGCCGCTATGACTGCCTACGGCGTAGCGAACAGCATCAAGATGGGACTTCGTAACGAACCTATTCTCCCTTCAGATCTTAGCTTTGTATCAAATGGCAATGGCGGGAACCTCCTTTCTTTCATACCGAAAGACCAGCAAGCTCTCGTTAATGGAGCAATCACCGTATTAATCTGGTTCTCCTGTGCTTGTCTACTTCTTTTCGTTCTTGATGGAAGACGCCACTTTATTCACTGCTCTTGGAAACACCCCTCTTCGAATGCTAAAAATATAATTGGGACATCATCTCGCGCACTTGCTGCAATTCTCAGCATCGTTCTTCTGGTTTCCTACACATGGAATCTCAATATTCCTGGAGCTTGGTCCTATACTCTGGCAACCAACTTAGGATACAAGCCTGTCCCGTGGAATACCTATGAAGATGCCAAATCAAACGGCCCAGCCACTACATTTCAAAGTCTCGTAAGAGTTAAGGCAATGGATAAGCCGAGCGGGTACAGTAAAAAAACTATGGAAGAGATAGCCGCTCGCTATACTAAAGAAGCAAATAAAATTAATACATCACGGGCAAACATCCTCACGGATAGCACTGTGATTCTCATTTTATCCGAGTCTTTTTCTGATCCCCTGCGTGTTCCTGGCATCTCCTTTGATATCGATCCGATGCCTAACATTCGAGCTTTGAAAGATGTCACCACCTCAGGACTTATGCTATCGCCAGGCTATGGTGGCGGCACAGCTAACATCGAGTACCAGTCTCTAACTGGAATGAATCTCGCTAATTTTAACGATCAGCTTATTTCTCCTTATCAACAACTTGTGCCCAGTCAAAAAAACGTATACACCTTCAATCAAATTTGGAATGATGCATGCCAGGCGCAATGCTCATACGCTTTTCATCCCTATTTGAAGAATTTTTATCTTCGAGATTCGAATTATAAAAAATTCGGTTTCAAATACTTCCGTACAATCGACAGCAAACCGGCGTTGAAATATCAGGATCACATTGACGCTGGCTATGTTAGCGACGCATCGGCATATCAAAATGTGATCGACCAGCTTAATCAATCAGACGGAGAATCCCAGTTTATTCAGTTGGTAACCATGCAAAACCATTTGCCATACGGGGACTACTACACCAACAATGAATTTAAAGAGGCAGATACTTCAACAGGTCTCGATGAAAACGAAGAAGTTCAGATTGATACCTATGCAAAAGGCATCAGTTATACCGATCAGGCCACGGCCACATTCCTCGATCAACTAAATATGATAGAACAGCCAATTACTGTCATTTTCTACGGAGACCATCTTCCTGGCATCTACGCATCAGCAGCAAAGTACAAAGAAAATCAACTCACTTTACACGAAAGCGATTATTTCATATGGTCTAACTCTTCTTCTTCGAGCGCTGGTTCAAAGCTATCGCCCGAAGAAAGCGATTACTCGTCTTCGAACTTCTTTATGGCTAGCGCCGCAGAACACATGGATGCGAAAGTCACGCCTTTCCTAGCTCTGCTTACAGAAGTACATCAATCTGTACCGGCAGCCGGCAGATTCGCCTCGACTGATGCCGATTGGGGTACTGGGTCAACTAGCTATCTGGATTCTTCTGGACAGTTAATAAAAAAGAAGAATCTATCATCAGAAGCAAAACAGCTACTGGAGGATTATCGTCTGATCCAGTATGACCAGACCGCAGGAAAAGGATATCTCAGCGAAAACTGGTTTAATCGAGTGCCATAAAAAGGAAACGGCAGCCAGGATGCTCTGGAGGAAAAAAACAAGAACGTATACTGGTGTTATGTCTGCACTAGAAGAAAACCAAGAATGGGAAGCAGTTAATAGAATTGTTTTCCCTACTACAGACGCGGAAAGCACGCTTCCTCTCTACGTTGTCAATTGGACACCGTCGCACCCAGATCCAGCTCTATTTGATGCCCGAGAATCTCTGGAAAAAGTCACCTTCTCAAGTTTAAGTAAACGACAGCTCTCGGGGACTCTCAGGAATGGGATCTTTTCAGCACAAGAAGCAAGTAAAACAGAGCTTCCCGCGGGATCAGTTTTAATTAAGTCTCGAACTTCAATTGAGTTGGCAGCAGGTCAGCACGTCTCATTGTGCACTTTCTTCAACGCATTTCCGGCAAGTTACTGGCAACGCTGGACCAAAGTTACCAACGTACGTTTTATTGCGAAAGTTGGCGGCGTCGGACGTATCGTCGTCATGAAATCATCAGCCCGAGGAATCCCCTCTCCTGTTACCACAATTCCTGTGACACAAGAAGATGAATTCGTCGAAGCCGACATTAGCTTATCTGGCTTCATGGATGGCGGATTCATTTGGACTGATATGGAATCCGCTTCGAATGACTCTTTGACCGTTACCGACGCCCAATGGCAGGTCCCCACCCAAGAAAGGCGCGCCCCTCACAACTCGTCTCTTTCAATTGCGATCACCACATTCAATAGACCGTCATACTGTTTGAATCAACTTCAAACCATTGCCGCCGAAAAAAACTTACGAGATCATTTAGATACAATTTATTGCGTCGATCAAGGAACAGATCGAGTACAAGATCAACCCGATTTTCAGCAAACGAGAGAACTCCTAGGGCAACAGCTAACATATATCCTGCAAGACAATTTAGGCGGATCTGGCGGTTTCTCACGAGGGATGTATGAAACAGTCAAGGCCCAGAAAAGTGCATACGTTTTACTTCTTGATGATGACGCAATCACCGAACCTGAAGCCATATTAAGAGCCCTTCAGTTTTCCGATTACGCTACCAGACCAGTTCTCGTTGGTGGTGGAATGCTGCATCTGGACAATAGAACTGTACTGTACTCTTCCGGCGAGCGCTTTGACGCAAGCTCTGCAATGCCAGCACCAGCCACCGGCACACATTACAATCATGATTTTGCTGTAAACCCGCTAAGGGATACTCCTGAACTGCATAAGAGGATCAATCCTGACTTCAACGGCTGGTGGCTATGCCTCATCCCCACGGAAGTCTTGAAGAAAATTGGTCTTTCCATGCCAGTTTTCATTAAATATGACGATGTGGAATTCGGCTTGCGTGCCAAAGAAAACAACATTCCGACTATATGTCTTCCCGGTGTCGCCGTGTGGCACCAAGCATGGCATGATAAGGATATTTCCAGAACTTGGGAGGAGTATTTCGCTCAAAGGAATCGTTGGCTCTGCACTCTTATGCATTTCCCCGTACCAAGCAAAAAGTTTGCTTTCCGAATGCTTTATGAAGATGCTCATCTAGGAACAAAGCTTCTTTATTCTGCCATGAAGTTAAACCATATGGCACTTCGCGATTTGACCGAGGGGCCGGAATACATCGTCAGATGCCTCCCACAGAAACTAGCAGAAGTTCGTAAAGCAAGAGAAGGTTTCACAGATAGTCTTGTTCTGCATAATCTCGACGATTTTCCAACGGCACTTGCAGACTATGAACCGACATTCATTCCGTCGGATCCCGAAACCGTCACGAAGATAGGGCTCAAATCCGTTATTTCTGCATTCTTTTCTCAATCGAGTGGAATAAAAGACACTCACCCTCAAGTGTCCATCATGTCCAAGGATGCAATCTGGCCGGCTTTTAACAAAGTATCGTCGGCACTTGTAACTACTGCTGACGGAAACGGAGCGGCCTGGTTCAAGCGAGATAGCAAGTTGTACCGCAAGGAGCTTTTCCGCTGCGTACATCTAGCGGCCAATATCTTGAAGCAGTGGAACAGGCTTTCTCGCCTTTATCGAGAGAGCGATTTCTGCAGCATAAATACTTGGCAACGAATTTTCAATCAATAAAGTAAATAAAAGCAGGAAGTGGCGGTACATCAGAGTCGGTTCTTCAGAGTCGGTTCTCGACGTGTACCGCCACTCACTGTTTTTACTTTGCAGCTACTTGTGGATAATCAACTCTCGGATTGAACTTCCACGCTTCAATCATCTTTTTGTACATCTTCTTTCTCAACGGCTTTGCAACATTTCCATGTCGCATACCGTTCCAGACCAGCGCGCAAAAACGCAAATACTGATAAAACCCTTCATGATGCAAGTGATAGGAAGCCTCATTACGAACTCCGTAAGAGAACTTCCAAGCGTTTTTCTCATCAATCATGGAGAAGTTAACTCCCCGATTAACACCCATATCATGGAGAACGACACTGTCAAGTACCTGCACGCCAGGGCAAGCCTTCGTTATACGAAGCGTGTACTCAGCATCATCGAACCAAATGAAGTATTCCTTATACGGCAAGCCAAAAGCTTCCATCACCCAACGTGGGATTAAGACAGAAACGAAGGAGCATCGGGAAACCATGACAATGTCAAGCCCTTTAGCTTTCAGCCTTCCCCAATCCCATGTCGGAATCGGATTATTCATTTCCGAAATAGTTCCGTCAATAAACTTCACCATGGAACAGGCAAAAGGTACGTCAGGCCCCAGCTCCGCCACTGCGTTATCGTACCCGAGCACCAACTTATCTAGAGCATCAGGTTCCGGATAACCGTCATCATCAAAAATCCAAGCGTAATCAGCGCCCAGCTCATAAGAGCGACGCATGCCAGCAGAAAAGCCGCCTGCACCACCCTCATTTTTCTCAAGCGTGACAATATCCAACTGTATGGAATCTGACAAGGCGAATCGCTGAGCATACTCCTGCAAATACTCCGCAGTTCCATCCGTTGCAGCATTGTTAACAATGACCAACATCTGCGGAAGTCTCGTCTGCGATTCAAGCGAAGCCAAAACTTTTTTCAACTTCTCAAGACGGTTATATGTTACGACAACGGCCGCTACTTTTCTCACGTCTGTTGACATCAGTCGTGCCACTCCTTCAACATCTTCTTGAAATATGCCTCAGCAGATTCAAGCTCAGAGAACTTCTGAAGACGAGCAAGTTCACTCTCCCAAAGCTTCCTGCGATCTTCTTCACTATTCAAGATATGAGACAGCACGGATTTTGCGTCATGTACAAAGTTTGAAGTCATACGACGGCACAATCCTTTAGGAGGAATCAGAGTTTCCTGAGACCCTACGTTCGCTGAAATGACGGGCACGCCAGCACTAATGGCTTCAATACTTGTCAGAGTAATACCCTCATTGATAGATGATACAAGCAACGCATCCGCATCGTGGTACGTTTCCCTGACGGGGAAGTCTAATGCTCGACGTTCTATAACGTCCTTCAATCCATACCTCTTAATCATCATGTCAGCGAAGGCATCCATATCACCATTCCCTTGCATAATAAAATGGAACTTCCCCGGATAGGCAGATTGCATAGCCTTAGCTGTAAGGATAAAGGCCTCGGGCCGTTTTTGCCGAACCATGCGTCCAATATAAACCACCGTAAAAGGCTTGTCCGCATCTCGCTCTTTAAAACTTGGAGTCTTAGCATCAGCAGTCAGACCAACCAAAGGAGCATCTACGACTTTCTCTGGAGCAATCTGATGATCGTTAATTAACCAATGTTCGAGTTGGGGGGAAATGACATGGTGCAGGTCAATCCACTCATCATGAGCTACGGATTCCTTGGGGAACCCACCGTGGAAGTAATACTCCACAATATGCAATGAATCGACGATTCTAGTCTGAGGGAAATGCGTCTTAACCCACCACGCGTTGTCATACATCCACTGGCAGTGGTGAATCAAAATACCAGCAATATCAAACTGTTCAAATAAAGCACGCAATACTGGAGAATCCCCCGGACGCTCTTGTACCGGCATGGTCATAGGCAATAGGATAGCGTCATCAAACGCTGGATTAGCAATCCATGGCTGATGCCCATCACGATCAGTAATGACAATCGGGATAAATCCCGCAGCACGGACAAGTTTCACTGTTTCCAACGCCCAACGTTCAGCTCCTCCAGCCTGGAACCAATGCATAGCAACAATTACAGCTCGCGGGCTCCCCTTAGGGGCCTTCCCCGGCGTAATTTCAACCCATGGATGTTGGACTTCACCAGCGTTGTTGACGTTGTCCGCAGTTCTAGCCATGATCTGCGGAATCGGCTTTTTCCCGATATTTTCACGTAGCGCCCTCTTCATGTCGCGAAATACATCGAATGCGGCAGGAACGGATGCCTCTAGTGCGTTATAGAGCTTGACAGCTTTACTGTCAATCGGGTGATTCAGCTCGACATCTTTATCTGTTGCCTCATCCGGCGTCAACAAGATATGACGGACATTATGATCAAGAATCTGGTCATCACCCGCAAAATAGTGGGGAGAGAAATCAGTTTGACTTCTGCTGACAGAAGTAGCCTTAAAAACCATAAACGGAACAAGCCCCATTTGTTCGGTAATGTCCCCACTAAGAGTAGAGGTATCCGTTAAACGCGGATACTGCCATTTTTCACCCATATACAGCTTATATGTCAGAGTTCTCCCCGGTTGGATCAGTGAATTATAATCCACCGCACCATAAACCAGCCGTTGCATACGCTCACTCAACTGATTCAGTTGCGCTGCGTCTCTCTCATCAACCTGAAAAAAATGTCGCATAAGCAACAGCGTAGTCCACTTTTACTATTAAAGATCATTTCAGCTCGCTTCAACACATAATGTCCGAGTCTGCCCCTTGGTCGAAGAAATCAGCATGCCATACTTTCAGAAGACGTATGATTCTTTCTAGATAAAACGTTCGGTAAGGAGAAGTATGTCCCTATTACAAAGAATCAAACAGCATCTTTTACCGCCGTCGTCACGTTCCTTCCACGCATTTGAGACGAACGCCAATTCCGAGATGCACCAATTACGTCTCGAGAATGCCTCACTCATGCAACAACTTGCCTACATGTCCGATCAGCTCACCCAGATTACAGAACAAGTCAACCAGATACAAGCTGAGCATGCTTATGAACAGCAACGTGACATGATGTTGTTCTGGGCAGAATACCAAAAACCTTCTGAATCGCCCATCGCAGCTAAGAAAAGATTCTTCCGATCCCTTCCCAAGGCAAAAGGCAATCTTCAGCTTCTCCAAGATAACCAAATTAAACTATTCAAGGAATTTGATAGCATTTGCCGCAACAACGGGATTATATATTGGGTAGGATCTGGAACCCTCCTTGGAGCATATCTTTATGAAGACATCATCCCGTGGGATGACGACATAGATGTTTTTATGACACGTAGTCAGATAGCACAGCTGCAGGAACTTCTCGAATCCGATTGCACATACAGGATAACCACACTCTGGGATTGGTATGTTCCCTGTAAGCAAATTCGATTCTGTCTTCAAGACACGAACAATCCTGCATTCATCGACTTATTTCCGCTGGATCTGACTAATTCCGATCCAGAATACGCATGGAATCGCGTTTTAGAGGAAAGAGCGTCTTTCGTTAAAGATATTCGGAACGAATTCCAAGGTACCGAATGGGAAAGCATACCTTACCTACCGACAACTCATCCGATTACCAAGAACATAGAAAGACTCTATCGTGAACATGTAGCTTCATTGCATGACGACATTAACTACGTTTCATCCTTCGAAAATGCCACAGGACTGACCCGCGGCATAGAGAACATAGATGAGCTACATTCCACTGGACCCTACCCAATCAATGATTGGATACCGACGCAGGACATGAAGTATCGAGACTTCTCTGTGATGGCGTGCTCTGCATGGAACACATATCTCACTCGTCATTATGGCAACTACTTTAAAATTCCAAAAGACATCAATTCACACGAACATGTTGCCAATGATTATTTGAATTCAGAGGCAGTGCAGAATTCCATGCATCACTATCTCGACAAATAGACGAATGAGGGGTGTGAGTAAAATATGCATTTATTCACACCCCTATCGACTTATCTAATCCGTTTTATCTGTAATGCATTATCATTCAATAATGCATATTCACGATTGTTTTCGTCTCGCACTGCAAAAATACAAGAGTTGTCGTCATTCGTGAAGGCAACCATATCCGTGAGTTTAGGATTCTCTACGTTTTGGGTACGCAGGGACGCGACAAGTTTGAATTCTCCGTTGTTGAAAAGGGTCAACGGCACTTCAAACTTCACCTTGCAATGACCATGCTGATTCAGCATAATCACATTGGCTCCAGTATCGTAAGTAACTCCACCACGCTTTATGTCGTGCATAGCAATTGCAAGATAATACGAATTTGGTTCGTCATACTGGTATTCCACTTCAAACTGGAACGTATCATCGCATGTCAGAATCTGCTTACTAAGCGCATTAATCCGCAGCATTGGGACTCTGGCGTTCAAACCTGTTGGATATTCATCCGCTTTGTCATTATCCGTGTCACGTTTATCAGCACGCATATTTTCCAAGGTATAGCGGTTAGCAACATCATCTTTATTCCCGTTAACGATGACTTCGCCATCTTTAATAAGAACCGCCTTATTGCAGTACTTTTTCACGGCACCCATGTCATGCGTCACTAAAATAACGGTCTTCGTCGGATCTTTTTTCACCTTCGCGAAATAGTTATCGCACTTACGCTGGAATGCTTCATCACCGACAGCAAGAACCTCATCCAGAACCAGAATGTCACCCTTAGCTTGGATAGCCACAGAAAACGCTAAACGAACTTGCATACCAGATGAATAGTTCTTTAGCTTCTGATCCATGAATTCTTCAAGCTCAGCAAACTCGACGATGTCGTCGTACATGTCCTCGATTTCTTCACGGGTAAAACCAAGCAAAGCTCCGTTGAGGAAAACATTCTCTCGACCGGTCAGTTCAGGATTAAAGCCGACACCAAGCTCGATGAAAGGAACGAGCTTACCCTTTACCTCAATCCTTCCGGAATCCGGAACATATATGCCGGAAATCAGTTTCAACAACGTTGACTTGCCACTGCCGTTACGGCCTACAATTCCAAAGAAGTCACCTTGGTGGACTTCAAAATTGATGTCTCGAAGCACATGCTGTTCTTTGTAACCTTTGATGCCTCTGGTCCAATTAATGAAAGCCTGCTTCAAACCGCTCGCTTGCTCTGTTGGAAGTTTGAAGTATTTGCCAACATGCTCAACTGAAAGGACAACCGGACGATCCACTTCCTTGATGGAAGCAGATTGAGACTGTGTATCAAGCATCACATGACCTCCGCGAATTTACGATTATGCTTCCGGAACACATGCACGCCCAGCGCAAGCAACAGGAACGCGAGAATAACAGGAATGACCGCAATCAAAGGATTCCCTACAAGCGTCCACACGGTAGGTTGCGTTTCTGGAGCAATCAGATTATGCCGAATATCTTGAATAGTCTGCGCAATCGGATTGAGGAGCTGTATTTTCGCAATAATCAAGCCCCATTTGCCCAAAGAATCGTTATCCATCACCATGGAAAGTGGATAAATAACCGGAATCGAATAGAACAGTACCTGCTGCAGAACTTCCCATAGGTGAGCGATATCGCGGAAATAGACATACATCGTCGCCATCAATAAAGCTGCGCCCAGTGCCAACACATACAATTCAATGAAATTTAAGGGCAACAGCAAAACTCTCCAAGTGAACTGGATCTTGGAGAAGATAGCAAAAATCACAACCACTAAAAGATTGATACCCAAACTGATCAATGCACCAATAGTGGCAGAGACAACCACAATATAGTTCGGGAAATGTATCTTCCGAAGCAAGTCACCACGATCCACAACCGCTCTCAAACCAGTTGCTGTGGCTTCTCCGAAAAACTGCCACGTACTAATTCCAAGCAGCAGAACAACTGGATACGTCGGTGTTCCGTCCGACATGCGTAAGAACTTCGCAAACACTACGTACATCACGCAAAAAAGCATCAATGGACGCAGAACGGACCATGCAACTCCAAGAAACGACCCCTGATAGCGGAGCTTAAAATCCGTCTTGACAAGCTCTTTCAACACTACCAGCGAATAGTGGTAGCGCTCTTGAATCCTCTTCACAAATGTATTCACGACTGACAAGTCTATCGACTTACGACCCCAAGATAATGCCCCTACCGTTTTCTTCGCAAAATCCTCAGCACACAACCAACCATCCGCTTGTCTTGCTACGATAAATACACCACACAAGACACAGGACCTGATAAAAAGTGAACACATCATCCAATAAGAGAAATGTATCAATTGAGCTTCTTCGGATAATCGCCATGCTGCTAATTGTCGCATGCCATTTCATCATTCATTTCAACTGGAATACACATCATTATGATTTAATGCTCATCCAGGAACCAGGATGGACGAACGCTCTCAAGTTCTTGATTGTGCAATATGGACAAGTTGGCGTATCTATCTTCTTTATAATCTCTGGCTATTTCCTGGTAGATAAGACTTTTAAAAGAAGACGTATTTTCAAAACATGGTTTCAGATGTTTTGTTACTCAAGCGGGTTTTTTATAACACTTTTAATCATTGGGGTATTCTATAAATACCCGACAGTCATACAACCGCTAATGCAAGGAAGCGAGCTATTCCGAACTATAGCCGCCAGCTTTTTCCCATTCTTCTATGGGAGCTACTGGTTCATCAGCGCATACATACTCATGCTTCTATGTGCGCCGTTCATCAATTCCTTATGTCAATCACTTTCCAAGCGCGCTAATCTAAGTTTGCTCGTTCTTTTTTCTTTTTTAAGCATCCAGATCCTCATCTTTGGACGAGTTTCCAACTGGAACAATTTGACATATGCCATTTTCGGTTATCTGATTGGCGCTTTTATCAAAAAGAACAATACAGAGATTTCGAAACGAATGCGCACAGCCCCCATGCTTGCAGGCATCGTCTTCATGACACTGTTAATGCTGCTATTTAATTATTTCGCATCGTCATCATCACCCATTAGCAGTACACTCGGCTGGACAAACCAAATTCACAACGGAATAGCACTATTCCCAATAGCGATAGGGGCATTCGTCTTCATCATCATCTCACGCATTAATTTCGATAAAATCTCAGAACTTATCAGTAAAACGATAGTAGGAATTTCTTCCACGACGTTTGGAATCTATCTTCTTCATGAGAACATCTTCGGATTCAGGATCTTATGGGAATATGTGTCTAAATTTTGCTATGCGCCCGACAGTTTGCTACTCAGAATTGTCTCAGCATTCTTCATCGTCATCATCGTGTTCTTAGTTCTGAGCTGCATTGCAAAAATAATAGATACTCTATTCGTTCATCCCCTCACGGACAAGATACTCTCATACTTTACGAAATGATTTTTTAGGAGAGGTGGTTACTCACCTCTCCTAAAAAATCAGCTTAGAAAACTGAACCAAGATTCAATCACACGATATAGAGCTTCATTGGAGCTGCTTAAATATCCATATCTCCCATCTGATAAGAGATTCAGATAGCTCAAGAACACACCCACTAACGTCAGTAGGACAAATACGTTAAGGCAGAGATTCGAAATCCTTTCGCTCGAATACTTCTTTACATAAAGAGTCACTGTGGATATCGCACCAATTATCAACAACCAGCCGAATTCACTGTAATATCTTGTCGAGATACCGACAATCTCAGTATCAACCACCAAAAGAACAGCAGCAAAGCCAACGAAAAAGAGGTTAATTCCCCAAATACCACTTGCTTTAGCCTCTTTTCTTACTATGTAAAGCAAAAACGCAAACAAGGCTGCCGGAACAAAAGCAAAAAAACCACCAAAGTTAGGTTCCATAATGGTTTGTCCCATGAAGCCAGACGGCACATCTAACTGTTTCATAAATGGATAATTTGGACTTATGTTAATTGGCTGAAAAAGATACATCCACAATCCCCATGGGATCCTCGACAGGGCATAGGATCGATGAACCATATCAAAACCAGTTAGATTATACGTAGCACCAAAATCAAAGAAAGAATCAAACCGGACATAATTATACGCCATAGTTACTCCACCCACAAGAAGAAAAGGAACTATAACGGCAAGCGTGTTCCAAATACCTCTTACCGAGAAGAAAAACCTCTCTCTGATTTCAGACCAGAATATCGGAAAAGCAACGAAGACCACCAGAACAAATTGAGGTCTACATCCAAGATTTAATGCTATACAAATCGCGCCAATCAAAAGATGTAGCTTAGACAGCTCACCAGCATCTTTTCTTGCATTAATCCATAAGCCAAGTCCTGTTAAAGTTAAAACCAAAGAAAAAAGGATTGGCAAAGAATAAATCATCGGATAAAACGCTTGTGTCAGGACACCGCTTCCAGTCACGAGCAAGAGCAAAGACACTAGAAATAGCCCGAAGGATGGCTTGATGTATTTTTTCATGAATGAGTACAAAAAGAATACCGCCGCAAGCACAAAAAATACTGTCATCAAAGCGACAGCATAATCAGTCCTCAAATCATGTCCAGTTATGAGTTTAAAGGGGACGAAGAGCGACAATGCAGGCAATGCTCCAAAATAGCAATAATATTTTCCATCATAAAAAGCATAATCCCAGTACGTGGGCTCGCCGGTTTTGAAAGATAATTGTGCTCTCGCAGATGCATCATAAGGATTTGTCATCTTCTGCATCCATTCCGGAACAGGGAGATCCAAATAAGTATGGCCATTTATGATGGCATTAGCTAAGTAATTATACTGATTCTCATCACCTATAAAAGCTCCGCCGTTTAATTCACGAGTTGAATCAAAATACTGAGCGGGATGAATAAGCTGTGTCACAGCAAGTAAAACCATGATTTGTATGAAAACAAAAATGGATAAAAGAATTTTCTGCCGCCGTACTTTCAAATCTAGATTCCACTGATACATGTCACGAGATGTCCAAAAACAGAACACCAAATAGGAGACAAGCAGCATTATGAGGAACCTCAAAAAAGAGAACGAAAAAGGTCTCTGAGCATTTATGGAAACAGAGTCAATAACAATCTTGTCACCTTCTTGCATATTCAGCTTTAGTCTAAGACCCGTAACTTTTCCCGCAGGATGAATCCGGATATAATGCGATTCAGTTAAGTTCTCGGAAACATGTGCCGTGCCAAGAGATATATACCCGTTAGCATTACCTTCGTCAAGCACATATGGACTCAAACTATGCGTCTCGCCAACTACGGTATCGGAATCACTAGCGACCAGATCAATATCCAAATTGTCTATCTCTGTAGGCCCATCTACAGCATACTCAATGTACGGAGTGTCGGAATCAGTAACCCTATACTCATTTCCCTCTCTTACAATATTGTTCAAAGAGGATACCGAAATCTGCTGCTGCTCAGGAAATGTCAGAGACTCCCAAAAAGCGAAATTGAAGAGAAAAGTTTCAAGGAGAAAAACCACCACTAACGGAATAAAAAACTTTAACCTGACTTGCTTTTTACAATCCACACTTACTCCTTATTAAACTTATCCGCCAGATACAAATCAACGAATTCGAACGCAAAGATCTTGTTCTTCACAGAACACCCCTGTCGTATCCTCGCAATTTATCATCCTAGCTTATATCACGCCTCACGTCATTCTCTCATAACCTTTGCCAAGAAGACAGCAATCATAATTGAATCCACAGGACGCCTCGCTCCGACCACAGCAAAGGCTATAGTGTTCTACATGCTCGAGAAGAATACAAGCCCCTCCGTTGCCGTGCTGCTTCCTTGCTATAACGAGGAAGTGACCATCGGCAAGGTTGTTCGCGATTTCAAAACGTCTTTGCCACAGGCAGACATTTACGTTTACGACAATAATTCCACTGATCGTACTGCAGAGATCGCTGCCGCAGAAGGTGCTATCGTACGTAGGGAACCACGTCAAGGCAAGGGCCATGTCATTCGAGCCATGTTCGAAGATATCGATGCTGACGTGTACATCATGTCTGACGGCGACGATACGTACCCGGCTGACGCAGCACCGGCTATGATCGACAAGATTCTTGAAGGCTACGACATGGTGATTGGAGATCGTCTGAGCTCCACGTACTTCCAAGAAAACAAACGCCCATTCCACAACTTCGGCAATAGGCTCGTGCGCGGATCCATCAATGGATTGTTCGGCGCGCATGTAACCGACATTATGACTGGATACCGAGCTTTTTCCTTCACTTTTGTAAAGACCTATCCAGTGCTGTCGCGTGGCTTCGAGGTCGAAACCGAAATGACCATCCACTCGTTGAACAACAATCTCCGTCTTTTCGAGATGCCGATTCAGTACCGCGATCGTCCTGAAGGTTCCGTCAGCAAACTTGATACCGTTGGCGACGGCATCAAAGTGATGAGCACCATCTTCCGCATGATCCGCGAATACAAGCCACTGCCGTTCTTTGGCGGTCTCGGCCTAATCGTCGGCATCGTCGGTCTAATTCTTTGCGGTAGCGTAGGCATCGACTTCATGCACACTGGCATGGTCGCACGCTTCCCCACGCTCATCGGCGCGGTAATGCTTGTTATAGCAGGTCTTCTTTTGATTGTTACAGGAATCATCCTTGATGTCATGGCAAAGAATGATCGCAAGGCATTCATCGTTGATGCCAACCGTTTTGCGTTGATGAAGCGCCAAGGAAAGTGACCTCTCAACATCATTAAAAGGGCTTGGTTCCAACAGACATTCGGAATCAAGCCCTCATTTATTCATCAGGTATCGCTACTTCACCCACTTTTGGGCATTTGTTCCGTTAGAAGTATACAACTGCACGTTGGCACCATTCGCACTGGAACCACCATTCACATCCAACACCGCGTTTTCCGCGAGCGCTGATTGGAATGTGTATGAGCCATCGGAGTTCTTAATCGCTATCCACTTTTGCGCGTAGGTTCCGTTGGAATCGTACTGTTGCACATTGGTTCCATTAGAACTTGAACCGCCGTTCACATCCAACACTTTGCCGGAGTTCACACTGGTCAAGGTCACATACCCGTTGGAGTCATGCGTTACTTTCCACTTCTGCGCATTGGTTCCATTACCGGCCCAAATCTGCACGTTTCCATAATTTGAACGGGAAGCGCCGCTTACATCCATCTTCATAGACGTATTAAGCTTCGATCCAAAAGTGTAGGTGCCATCCGGCAAATCCTGCCTATGCTTGGCCGCGGTTTCATTCAAACGTTCGCGCAACGTTAACGGCGCCTTTGCAACCAACCACTGTTGAGCAACGGTGCCATTCGGTGAATAAAGCTGCAGCTGAGCCTGCTGCACGGCATTGCCACCTGGAATATCGACAG
>ERZ772821.1103-NODE-1103-length-17567-cov-7.009708_pt1 | contig 17567 bp, 12 predicted proteins | sample MGYA00580859_ERZ772821 | MGnify/ENA primary metagenome ERZ772821 (study PRJEB29015, sample SAMEA2737674) | human gut metagenome | biome: human gut; feature: human-associated habitat; material: faeces | place: China | collected 2012 ...
GCCCGCCCCGCTAACCGGTAATACTAGGTAAGGAGAAAAAGCTTTCAGTGTAGAGAAAACAATCTTATGTTATGCAGCAGCGTTCAGAGCAGCCTCGGATGCCCAGCCATCGACGAAAGCGGTGACGACATCATCCCAGCTGCCGGTACCGGCGGCGTAAGCGGTCAGAGCAGAACCAACGCCGTTCTTCCAGTTCTCGGAAGGCATGGTGGAGAAGTTCCAAGCCACAGGGGTCTTGCCGGCGGCGGTCATTTCCTTATCGGCCTTGACGAAGACGTTCGGGGACTCAGCAGCATTCTTGAAGGGGATAACGAAGCCCATGTCATCCGCCATGGCCTTGGTGCCCTCGTCAGAGGAAACGCACCAGTAGATGAAGTCGAGCGTTGCGTTGATGTCGTCCTCGCTGGCTTCCTTGTTGACGCACCAGTAGTTCTCAGTGCCGGTGCACAGACCCTGATTGGCCTCGTCGCCAGCGCCAACGTAGATGGGGATCATGGTCAGATCATCATCGGTGAAGGGCTTGCCATCGCCGACGAGGTTGTTGTACTCCCAAGAACCATTCTGGAAGAAGACAGCCTCTTCGTTCAGGAACTCGTTGCGGCTGTCGTCGCCGGTCTTGCCAGCCAGTTCGGCAGGGTCGCAGGTGGAGTTGTTGATGTACAGGTCAAAAATATCCTTGTAGTTGTCGAGATAGGTGCCCTTGATGGCGTCGGTGTTGTCGATGCCGTCCTCCTGATACTCGAAGTAGATGGGCAGGTTGGCCAGATGGGTCTTGTAGCGCCAGTCAGAGGAGCCGTCCATACCGGCGGAGCTGAAGGCAGAGAAGCCCAGCTCGTCCTTGCGGGCGGTGATGTCCTCGGCAACCTTCTTCAGGTCGGCAAAGCTCTTGATGTCGTCAACGGTGTAGCCGGCCTTCTCCAGCAGGGTCTTGTTGGTGATCAGGCCGTAGCTCTCGATAACGTAGCCAACACCCAGCGTGGCGTCGCCGTCCTTCAGGGCGTAGGAATCGCTCGTCAGATCGCCGAGGATCTTGGTACCGGTCAGATCATAGCAGTAATCCTTCCAGTTTGCCAGACCGACAGGGCCATTGACCTGGAACAGGGTGGGCGCATCGCTCTTGGCCATCTCGCTCATCAGCGTAGTCTCGTACTGGCCGGAGGCGGCGGTCACGACGGTGACGGGAACACCGGTCTCCTCGGTGTACTTCTTGGCCAGATTCTGCCAGGCTTCGTCCTGCTCGGGCTTGAAGTTCAGGTAGTAGACCTTGCCGGCTGCATCAGTGGTCGCCTCGGTAGAAGCGGCAGTGGATTCAGCCTTGGATTCGGTGCTGGTACTGGTAGAGGAAGCAGCCGTAGAGGAGCTGCCGCCGCAGCCTGCCAGCAGACCCGCAGCCATAGCGGCTGCCAGAGTCATCGAGAGTGTCTTTTTTGCGTTCATGTTTTTTCCTCCTTCTTAAGAAAAACAATGATTTGCAAGGGTGTTGATTTGTTTCGTCGGAAACGTTTCCGTTTCGGATTGATCTTATAATACACCTTTCCGGCGCAATAATCAATCGTTTTTTGCGATTTACTGCAAAATCGGCCTGATGCACAAATTTGCACCCCCTGTTTTTGTGGAAATGTTCCAAAAATAGTGACAAATTTAGCGGAAACGATTCCGTAGCCGCGCGACAATCTTTGAGAATTGCAGGAAAACCACTCTATAAATTATTTTTCACCAAAATATTGACACAGCAATTTTGTCATGTTATACTTTCTTAGATTTTGAAAGACGAATCGAGTTTGTAAGAGTTTTTCAAAGCAATTTACCTACGGACCGCCCATCGGGGGCTAAGGCCATACGGACAGCCGGGTCCACTGCCGATCGGCAACTTTGGTTGCCTTATTGATTGAGTTAAAAGCTCAAATTTTATAAGTTGGTTCCTTTACAACCATGAAATTGCACGTTTTGGTGTGCAGACTTGTGAAACGGTCAATAAAGAGTAGTAAAAGTGTAATTGCTATATAGACTCTGACACGCTCAGCCTTTTTGAATCATGCAGGACGCTCTCCCGGTGTGGTACCGGGGGTTTTCGGCCTGTGCAAAAATACGCTGGATTCAAACGCAAGTCTGCACGTATGTGCACGGCTTGCGTTTTTTATTTTGCAAGGGGACCGCGAACGGAGGTAAAAATGAACGGAGAAACAAAGCGCACCCGGCTGGACCAGCGCCGCGCACCCATCCATGAAGCGCTGGAAAACTTCCGCCGTATGCGCGTCGTGCCCTTTGACGTGCCGGGCCACAAGCGCGGGCGCGGCAACCCGGAGCTGACCGCGTTTCTGGGCCAGCAGTGCGTCGGCGTGGACGTCAACAGCATGAAGCCGCTGGACAATCTCTGCCACCCGGTTTCGGTCATCCGCGAGGCCGAGGAGCTGGCCGCCGATGCGTTCGGCGCGGCACACGCCTTTTTAATGGTGGGCGGCACGACCAGCTCGGTACAAAGCATGGTGCTGACCGCCTGCAAGCGCGGGGATGAGATCATTCTGCCGCGCAACGTGCACCGCAGCGTGCTGAACGCGCTGGTGCTCTGCGGTGCGGTGCCGGTCTACGTCAACCCGGAGGTGGACAACCGCCTCGGAATCAGTCTGGGCATGAAGCGGGAGCAGGTGGCCAAGGCCATTGCCGAGCACCCCAACGCCGTAGCCGTGCTGGTGAACAACCCCACCTACTACGGCATTTGCAGCGACCTGCGCGCCATCGTGCGGATGGCTCACGACGCCGGGATGCTCTGCCTGGCCGACGAAGCCCACGGCACACACTTCTATTTTGGCGGCGGGCTGCCTGTCTCTGCCATGGCGGCGGGCGCAGATATGGCCTCCGTCTCGATGCACAAGAGCGGCGGCAGCCTGACCCAGTCCAGTCTGCTGCTGACCGGCCCCAATGTCCACGCGGGCTATGTGCGGCAGATCATCAACCTGACCCAGACGACGTCCGGCAGTTACCTGCTGATGTCGAGCCTTGATATTTCCCGCCGCAATCTCGCATTGCGCGGGCGGCAGGTGTTCCATCAGGTGGCCGATATGGCCGAGTACGCCCGCGAGGAGATCAACGCCGTGGGCGGGTACTATGCCTTCGGCAAGGAGCTTTGCAACGGAAATTCCGTTTTTGACTTTGATACGACAAAACTCAGCGTCCACACGCTGGACATCGGTCTTGCGGGCATTGAGGTCTATGACATCCTGCGCGACGAATACGACATTCAGATCGAGTTTGGCGACATCGGCAATATACTGGCTTATCTCTCCATCGGTGACCGCCCGCAGGAGGTCGAGCGCCTTGTCAGCGCACTGGCCGAAATCAAACGCCGCTACCACACCGACGGTGCGGGCCTGTTGAGCCAGGAGTACATTGACCCCGAGGTCGCCGCCAGCCCGCAGGAAGCGTTCTACGCCCCCAAGAAGAGCCTGCCCCTGCGCGAGACCGAGGGCATGGTGTGCAGCGAGTTCGTCATGTGCTACCCACCGGGCATCCCGATTCTGGCCCCGGGCGAGCGCATCACCGCTGAAATTTTAGACTATATCGAGTACGCCAAGGCCAAGGGCTGCAGCATGACCGGACCGGAAGATCCCGACATTCTGCGCCTGAACGTGCTGGCCTGACAGGGAGGTTTTACAATGGAAATGTGGTTTTCGGAGTTTCACACCCCCGATGTCAAGCACAGCATCCGGGTCAACCGCCAGCTTTACTCCAAGCAGAGCGACTATCAGCGCATCGACATTTTTGAAACACCGGAGTTTGGCCGCGTGCTGACGCTGGACGGCAACGTCATGCTGACCGAGCGCGACGAGTTCATCTACGACGAGATGATCACCCACGTGCCGATGTCGGTACACAAAAACGCCAAGGATATTCTCGTCATCGGTGCGGGCGACGGCGGCGTTGTGCGGGAGCTGACCCGCTATGACCGCGTGGAAAGCATTGACCTTGTGGAGATGGACCCGCAGGTCATCGAGGCCTGCCGCGCCTACCTGCCCGGCAACGCCTGCCGCATGGATGACCGCCGCGTACATATTTATTACGAAAATGCACTGAAATTCATCCGCAAGTGTGAGGATGAGTACGACCTTATCATCGTGGATTCCTCCGACCCGTTCGGCCCGTCGGAGGGGCTGTTCACCCGCGAATTTTACGGCAGCTGCTTCAACGCCCTGCGCGCGGACGGCATCATGGTCAACCAGCAGGGCAGCCCGTTCTACGCCGAGGACGCCACCGCCATGCAGCGCAGCCACCAGCGCATTGCCAGCACCTTTCCCATCAGCAAGGTGTATCAGGCGCACATCCCGACCTTTGCGGCGGGGTACTGGCTGTTCGGCTTTGCCAGCAAAAAATATCATCCCATCAACGATATGGACGCCGATGCGTGGAACGCGCTGAACATGCGCACCCGCTATTACACCTCCCGGCTGCACGTCGGGGCGTTTTATCTGCCCGCTTTCCTTGAGGAAATGCTGCGGGAAGTGGAGGAACACTGATGCTGCATCGCAATGTTGAAAATTTCATCGGCTGCGACAGCAGCTACCGCACGGCCAGTATCGTTTTGTACGGTGCGCCGTTCGATTCCACCACAAGCTACCGCCCCGGTGCGCGCTTTGGCCCCGCGGCCATGCGCCACGAAAGCTACGGTCTGGAAACTTACAGTCCCTATCAGGACAAGGACCTGACCGATGGGAATGTGTTTGACAGCGGCGACCTGGAACTGTGCTTTGGTTCCAGCGAGAGTGCCCTTGTAGACATTGAGTCCCGCGCGGCGGAAATTCTGCGCGACGGAAAGCTGCCGCTGCTGCTGGGCGGCGAGCACCTTGTCACGTTGGGCGCGGTGCGCGCGGCGGTGCGCAAGTATCCCGATTTGCATATCGTACATTTTGACGCCCACGCCGATCTGCGGGACGATTACCTCGGCGCGCAGCTGAGCCACGCCTGCGTGCTGCGCCGCTGCCATGATTTGGTCGGCGACGGGCGCATCCACCAGTTCTGTATCCGCAGTGGTGACCGGGAGGAATTTCAGTTCGCCGCGCGGCACACCGATATGCACAAGTTCGACTTTACCGGCCTGACCGAGCTGACCGACTGGCTGTGCCAGACCGATGTGCCTGTCTATCTGACCATTGATTTGGACTGCCTCGACCCGTCGGCCTTCCCCGGCACGGGCACGCCCGAGGCGGGCGGCGTCAGCTTTTTGCAGCTGCTTGGGGCCATCCGCACCGTGACGAAAGCGAACATCATTGGCGCGGACGTGAACGAGCTGGCACCCATGCTCGACCAGAGCGGCGTTTCCACGGCCACGGCCTGCAAGGTGCTGCGGGAATTGCTGCTGGCACTGGAAAAGTAAGCAGCCATCCCTGTAGGGAGCGGCGTCCTCGACGCCCCGCGGAGGGGTCAAGACCCCTCCCTACATTCTCAACCTTATCGGGGGAGAGGATGTAGGGGCGGATTCCATATCTGACCGGGAAAGCTGCCGCTGCCACAAACAGGCACGGGCGAACAATGTTCGCCCCCACAAAATACCCATACACATCATACAATAAAAAAATACAAAGGAGTTCCATCATGAGCAAAGTTCTTGTTATCGGCTGCGGCGGCGTGGCAAGCGTCGCCATCTCCAAGTGCTGCCAGGTCAGCGACGTCTTTACCGAGCTGTGCATCGCCAGCCGCACCAAATCCAAGTGCGACGCGCTGGCCGCCAAGCTGGCCCCCACCACCCGGACCAAAATCACCACCGCGCAGGTCGATGCCGACGACGTCCAGCAGCTGTGCGACCTCATCAACAGCTACAAGCCTGACCTCGTCATGAATATCGCCCTGCCGTATCAGGATCTGACCATCATGGACGCCTGCCTGGCCTGCGGCGTAAACTATATGGACACTGCCAACTACGAGCCGGAAAACACCGACGACCCCGCGTGGCGTGCCATCTACGAGAAGCGCTGCAAGGAGGCCGGTTTCTCCGCTTACTTTGACTACAGCTGGCAGTGGGCGTACAAGAAAAAGTTTGAGGACGCCGGCCTGACCGCGCTGCTGGGCTGCGGCTTTGACCCGGGCGTGACCCAGGCCTACTGCGCCTACGCCGCCAAGCATGAGTTCGACACCATCGACACCATCGACATCCTCGACTGCAACGGCGGCGATCACGGCTATGCGTTCGCCACCAACTTCAACCCCGAGATCAACCTGCGCGAGGTCTCCGCCCCCGGCAGCTATATGGAGAACGGCAAGTGGGTCGAGATCCCGCCCATGAGCATCAAGCGCGAGTACAACTTTGACCAGGTCGGTCAGAAGGATATGTACCTGCTGCATCATGAGGAAATTGAGTCTCTTGGCAAGAACCTGCCCGATGTCAAACGCATCCGCTTCTTCATGACCTTCGGACAGAGCTACCTTGATCACATGCGCTGCCTGGAGGATGTGGGCATGCTCTCCACCACGCCCATCAATTACAACGGTCAGGAGATCGTGCCCATCCAGTTCCTGAAAGCGCTGCTGCCCGACCCCGCCAGCCTCGGTCCCCGCACCAAGGGCAAGACGAACATCGGCTGCATCTTCACCGGCAAAAAGGACGGCAAGGACAAGACCTACTACATTTATAATGTGTGCGACCATCAGGAGTGCTACCGCGAGGTCGGCAGTCAGGCCATCAGCTACACCACCGGTGTGCCCGCGATGTGCGGTGCGCTGATGATGCTGACCGGCGAGTGGACCAAGCCCGGCGTCTACACGGTGGAGGAGTTCAACCCCGACCCGTTCCTTGACGCACTGGACAAGTACGGCCTGCCCCGCAGCGAGAACCATGACCCGGTTCTCGTGGACTGATGGCGCAGCGCGACGCACGGCCGCCGTTTGCGGCCATCGACGGCGCAGTGCCGCCGGAATTTTCCGCCCTGCCCACGCCCTGCTACCTGCTGGATGAAGCTGCCCTGACCCGCAACGCGGAGATTCTGGGCGGGCTGGCCCGCCGTACCGGGTGCAAGGTGTTGCTGGCGCAAAAGGCGTTCAGCAACTACGACTTGTACCCGCTGCTGGCGCCGCACCTCGCGGGCACCGAGGCCAGCGGCCTGTTTGAGGCGCGGCTCGGCGCGGAGGGAATGCCCGGCAAAGAAGTGCACGTTTTCTGCGCGGCCTACCGCGCAGATGAAATGGACGAGCTGCTGCGGTACGCCGACCATATCGTCTTCAACTCGCCCGCGCAGCTGGCAAAATTTGGCCCCACGGCCAAGGCGGCGGGCAAAAGTGTGGGACTGCGCATCAATCCCGAGTGCTCGACCCAGGACGGCCACGCGATTTACGACCCCTGCGCCCCTGGCAGCCGTTTGGGCACGACCCGCGCCCAGTGGGACGCGGCAGCGGCAGAAAATTCTGCCCTGCCCGGGCTGTTGGACGGCCTGCACTTTCACACTTTATGTGAGCAGGACGCCGATGCGCTGGCCGTGACGCTGGACGCAGTGGCAGAGAAATTCGGCGATTTGCTGCCAAAAATGAAGTGGCTGAACTTCGGAGGCGGGCATCACATCACCCGCCCCGGCTACGACATGGCCACTTTGGAAAAGTGTATCCGCCGCGCCCGGAATGACTGGGGCGTGACGGTTTATCTGGAACCCGGCGAGGCCTGCGCCCTGAACGCAGGGTATCTCTTGACCCGCGTGCTGGACGTGGTGCAAAACGGCGATACGACGGTTGCCATCTTGGATGCCAGCGCCGCCTGCCATACACCGGACGTGATCGAAATGCCTTACCGTCCGCCGCTGCTGGGGCCAGGGGAACCCGGCGAAAAGCCCTGCACTGTGCGGTTGGCCGGGCCGACCTGCCTTGCGGGGGATGTCATCGGTGATTACAGCTTTGACGCTGTGCCTGCCGTGGGAGATCTGCTGGTGTTCGGCGATATGGCCATTTACACCACCTGCAAGAACAACACCTTCAACGGTATGCCCCTGCCCGGTATTTACGCCCGCAAGCCCGACGGCACTACGCGGGAAATCGTGACGTTCGGATATACAGATTTCAAATGTCGGCTGGGAAAATAAGCTGCGATAAATGCAAAGCGCCCACCGGCAGGCCGTTGCTGCGCCGTATTATCTCGCATTTTCGCATATCTTAACACAAAAGAAGCTGCTCACTCCGTAGGGAATGAGCAGCTTCTCACTTTTAAGCCTGCTACCAGGGCTTTTCTTTCATTATGGGTCGTCCGGCACCGGCATTGGCTGACAGGCAGGGGTTATGCAGCGGTCACTTTTTTGCTTCGCTTGGATGGGGGACAGGGGGCATTTTCGTGAACAGCGCTTTCAGCGCCAGCGGCGTGGCGACGCTGGAAACCACGATCAAAAGGATGACCGCCGTAAAATAAACAGGCTCGACAACGCCGACCTCAAGGCCCTTCTGGGCCACGATCAAGGCGACCTCGCCGCGGGTCATCATGCCGACACCGACTTTAAGAGAGTCTCCCCAGTTGAAACGGCAGGCTCTGGCCGCCAGTCCGCAGCCGATGATTTTTGCCAGCAGGGCAACGAGAACGAAGCAAACACTGAACAGCAGAATCTCCGGCGTCAGCCCGCTGATGTCGGTCTTTAAACCGATGCTGACAAAGAAAATCGGCGCAAAAATCACATAGTTACTGATGTCGACCCGCCGCTCCACATAAGCGGCGTCGTGCAGCGTACAGAGAACGATACCGGCAATGTAAGCGCCGGTAATATCCGCAATGCCAAAGTATTTCTCGGCAATATAGGCCATTGCAAAGCAGAATGCAAGGCTGGCAATCGTTATGCGCTGCGTATGGGGATTGCGGGAATCCAGCCACTTCATGGCGCAGTGGAACGCATAGCCGATACCAACGGCAACCAGAAAGAACAGCGCGGTCTGGACCAGCACGCCGCCGATACCGGTGCCCTCACCGGAGCTGGCACCCAGCACACAGGTCAGCACGATAATGCCGATGACATCATCAATGACGGCAGCGCTGACAATGGTAGTGCCAAGGAAGCTCTTTAAGTGGCCCAACTCCTGCAGCGTTGCCACCGTGATGGACACGCTGGTTGCGGTCATAATCGTGCCGATAAACAATGCGCGGAAGAATTCCGGGCTGCCGATTGCCGAAAAGCCGTAGAATGCGCTGTAGAGCAGCGTACCGCCCATCAACGGTACAAGCACACCGATGCAGGCAATCAACGTGGCAATAGGCCCGGCCCGCATCAGTTCTTTCAGGTTGGTGCCAAGTCCTGTGGAAAACATCAGCAGCACAACGCCGATTTCAGCAAAAACGGAGATCGTATCGTTGATCTGCACCAGATTGAGCAGACAAGGCCCAACCAGCAGACCGGCGAGAATTTCACCGACCACCTGCGGGGCCTTGCACTTGCGGGCAGCCAGGCCAAAAAACTTGGCGCTCAGAATAATAATTGCCAAATCACGGAAGATGGAATACATACATGTCATCTCTCTCAATTTACTGTAATCCATCCTTGTTATAGCACTTCTGCCAGATTTTTTCAATAGCTGAAACCGCCTTTTGGAGTTATCGTCGGATATTGTATAAATGTGGTAAACTGTAAGCCAAAGACAAGGCAAAGCACTTGCAATAATGTCCGTAGTATGATAAAATTCCAATTTAGAAAAGTTATAATATGGTTTACTTCATGGCTTACTGCGTCCGACAGGGTTCGGCGGCAAGCGGTATACAACCTATATAATAAGGAAGAGAAGCGCATGTTCCATTTTTCAAACAGGCATCACCACACAGGAAAAACGTCAATGAGCAGGGCAAAAGTGTATGGTCTGCTTATGGCTTTGGCTATGCTTTTTATGGCAGGTCTGTGCGCCTGTTCCGCACAGCCGCACTCTACGGCAGAGACTGCGCCGCAGACGATTGTGGTCGGCATTGATGTGTTTGACCCTTACAGCTATCTGGACAGGAACGGGCAGTTTGCCGGCATCGACGTGGAACTGGCGACGGAAGCGTTTTCACGACTTGGCTATACGCCGGAATTCCGGACGATTTCATGGCCGGACAAAGACAACCTTCTCAGCGACGGAACGATTGACTGTATCTGGTCATGCTTCAGCATGAACGGGCGGGAAACCAAGTACCAATGGGCCGGTCCGTATATGTACAGCCGTCAGGTCGTGGCTGTTCGTGCAGACAGCGATATCCAGTCGCTGCCCGATCTGGCCGGTAAGCGCATCGGCGTACAGGCAACCACAAAGGCGGAGTCGCTGTTTCTCGGCGAAATTCCCTCTTTGCTGCCCGAGGTCAAGCAAGTCAACAGCTTTGAGACGACAGAGGATATGTTTGCGGCACTGCGCAAAGGCTATGTAGATGCCGTCGCGGGCCATGAAGCACTGGTAGCCAAGTGGACAAATCTGGATGAAAGCAGTTACCGTGTGCTGGCAGAGAGTCCTTACAGTTCCGAACTTGGCGTTGCCTTCGCAAAGGACACCCATGAGGATTTGGCTGTGCAGCTGACTCAAACTCTGGAAGATATGAAGCAGGACGGAACGATTGGCCGCGTTGCAGAAAAATTCGGACTTGATGCAGAAAAAACTGTGTGGGGGGAACAGGGAAAATGAATGTGAAAAAGCAGTCCGGCAAAAAAAGACTGTTTTTGCTTGTGTTAGTTGCGTTCGGCATTGTACTTTGGATCACATTCACGAATCTGAACCGAATTGCACTGCGTCATACATTGGATGAAACGATTGGTTTTGTAAAGATCCGCTTAGAGCAGTACGAGACTGATGCGGCCAACGACCGCGTGAAAAGCCTTGTCCGCCTGCTGGATAAAACGGTAAGCCTTGGCAACGAAATGACGCTGAAGGAAGGTTTCGGCACGCAGGACCTGAACTCTTTTGCAGAGGAACAGCGTTTGACCGGTGCGCTTGTATTAGATGAAAACCTGAATGTTGTCATGCAGACCACAAAGGGCGGCAACGCCATGCCGCTGTGGGAGAAGCTGATCGACAGCCCCTATGTACACAATATCGTTGATTATCCAAAAAAGACATACTCGACCCGTCTGGAAGAAAATGGGATACTCTATGATTTTGCCGCGGTGGCACGCGCGGATGCACCAGGTATCCTGATTACCTATATACAGAAGGACAATGAGGATATTGGAGATTTGACGGTGGATTCCCTGTTGAAAGATTTTCCGTTGGAGCTTGGCGGCATCGCTACGATCACGGAGAACGGCAGGGTCATCAGCAGCAACAGCAGCAAACAGGTAAACAAGGCAATAGAGGACTGCCAGGAATTATATAACGGAACCTTCGGTGCTGCGGAGGATGGCATTGCGCGCCTGAACAGCAATCAGGGCGTCTGGTACGGCAGCCGGGAAAATACCGAGAACTATACGCTCTTTGTGTTTTTCCCGGCATCTCAGGTGTTCATGACGCGCAACATTGTCTGTGCATCCTATCTGGCCATAGCCGTAATGGTCTTTTTAATGGCACTGCTGTGGCAGACCAAAATGGAAAAAGACGCGCTGCGGCAGCACCAGAAACGTACCGGAATTATCACAGCGCTTGGCACGGCGTATACGTCCATTTCACTGGTGGACTTGAAGAAAAACACCGTTGAAATCGTCAAAAACGCGTCAGATACGGTCAAGAAGCAGAAGCACTTTGCACTGAAACGATCCGTACAGCAGGAGCAAATCGAGAAAATTATCGCGGAGCCATCCCGCGAGGAGTATCTCGCCTTTACGGACATGACGACAGTGGCCGAACGTCTGAAGGGTCACACCTCTTTGGCTCTTACGTCTCAGACTGTCGACAGAAAATGGATCCTTACGCTGATCACACCGCAGCGAAAAGACGCGGACGGCAACGTAACAGCCGTATTGGTTGCTACCCGCGACGCTACCGAGGAAAAGCGGCGGGAGCAAAAGCAGGAGGATGCCCTGCGCGATGCACTGGCGGCGGCGGAACACGCCAATAAGGCCAAGACGGTATTCCTGAACAGTATGTCGCACGATATTCGCACCCCGATGAATGCCATTATCGGGTTTACGGCCCTTGCCACGGCGCATATTGATAACATTGAACTTGTCAAAGAGTATCTGAAGAAAATCAGCGTATCGGGCCAGCATCTGCTCAGTCTGATCAACGATATTCTGGATATGAGCCGTATCGAAAGCGGCACGGTCAAACTGGACAACACAGAAGTCCACCTGCCCGATGTACTGCACGACCTGCGCACGATCATTCAAGGCAATATCAGCGCCAAACAGCTTGACCTTTACATCGACACGCAGGATGTGCACCACGAGGATATTATCACCGATAAGCTGCGCCTGAATCAGGTCCTGCTCAACATCGTAGGCAACGCTGTCAAGTTTACACCGGCGGGCGGTACCATCAATATCCGCGTTGAAGAAAAGCCGTCTGCCCGCAGTGGGTATGCGACCTTTGTTTTCAGCGTGAAAGATAACGGTATCGGTATGTCGAAGGACTTCCAGGCGCACGTTTTTGACTCTTTTTCACGGGAACAGACTGCGACAAGAAGCGGCATTCAGGGTACGGGCCTTGGCATGGCCATCTCGAAAAACATCGTAGATATGATGGGCGGAACCATCGTCGTCAAGAGCGAGCAGGGAAAGGGCAGCGAGTTTACGGTCACCCTGGACTGCAAGGTTTGTACGGAATCGGTGAAATATCCGCCGATTCCGGGCCTGAAAGGCACCCGTGCACTGGTTGTGGATGATGATGCACAGACCTGCATGAGCGTAAGCAAAATGCTGCGGGAAATTGAGATGGAAGCCGACTGGACGACCTCCGGCAAGGAAGCCATCCTGCGCGCGAGGGAGGCGCACAATCAAGGTGCGGAGTTCAAGGTTTACATTATTGACTGGCTGATGCCGGATATGAACGGCATTGAGACGGTGCGCAGGATCCGCAAAGTAATCGAACCCGGCACGCCGATCATCATATTGACAGCCTACGATTGGGCCGACATTGAGGACGAGGCCCGGCAGGCCGGTGTCACGGCGTTTGTTTCCAAACCGCTGTTTATGTCGGAACTGCGCGATGCACTGACACACAAAGTGGTGTCGGGCAGGCAGCCCCTTCTGCCCAAGCACGGCGACTATACGGGCAAAAAGGTGCTGTTGGTCGAGGATAACGAACTGAACCGAGAGATTGCAACGGCCATTCTGGAAGAAGCCGGACTGAAAGTGGACGCCGTTGAGGACGGCACGGATGCCGTGGCCAGAATGAACGAGGCTGCGGAGGATGAGTATGATCTGATCCTGATGGATATTCAGATGCCCAAAATGGACGGATACACCGCCACCCGGGAGATCCGTACATTGAGCAGCAATAAAAAGGCAAACATTCCCATTGTGGCCATGACAGCCAACGCTTTTGAGGAAGACCGCCAAAAAGCATTCAAAGCAGGGATGAATGCACATATTGCAAAACCGATTGATGTGAACATCCTGATGGGAACACTGGATAAAGTTTTTAAACAGAATTCGTGATCGCGTTTAAATAGCGTACAAAGGATCTGTACGGCAAAGTAAAAAGCATATACAGCTGCGTTTATGGCGAACGGCCTCTCGGCGGTTCGCAACGCGATGCTGTATATGCTTTTTTTATTGGTTTCTTAGGGCAATACCGCAAAGAGCGCCGTGTGAGCCGGGATGCAACGCGGATCGTATCAGATGGCCATTGCGGATATGCGCAATCTGTCAGCCGCCCAGCTCCACCATGCGGCGGATGCAGCGCCCGGCTCCCTGCATGACGTCCTGCGGCAGGGTGATTTCCTCGCCGCCGCTGCCCTGCAGGCAATGGTAAATGTCCATCAGGGTGGTCAGTTTCATGTTCATGCAGGTAAGCTGCACGGCCAGCGGATAGAACCGCTTTTCCGGGCAAGCATAGGAGAGGTGCTCCACGATGCTGTTTTCCGTGCCGATGATGAACTCTTTGGCATCGGACTTTTCTGCATAAGCCATAATGCCGGTGGTAGAGCCAACATAATCAGCCTGCTCCACGACCTCGGGGCGGCATTCGGGATGAACCAGAAGCAGCGCCTCCGGGTGGGCAGCGCGGGCTTTGGCTACATCTGCTGCCGAACATACGATATGGCGCGGGCAGCCGCCGTGGTAAAAGGCAAACTGCTTTTCCGGCAGCTGCTTTGCTACATAGCCGCCCAAATTGGGATCGGGGATGAACAGAATCTTATCGTTTTCCAGCGCACTGCAAATTTTCAGCGCGCTGGAGGACGTCACACAGACATCGCAGGCCGTTTTCAGCTCCGAGGTTGTATTGATGTACGCCACCACGGCGTAGCCGGGGTACTGCTTTTTCAATTCCTGCAAGGTCGCCAGATCAAGCTGCTCGGCCATAGGGCAGCCCGCCATGGGGTTGGCCAGCCAGACGGTTTTCTCCGGGCTTAAAATTTTGCAGGTTTCGGCCATGAATCGCACACCGCACATGATGACCCCGTCCGCGTTGGTTTTGGCCGCCTGCACGCTCAACCCGTAGGAATCGCCGGTGTAATCGGCGACTTCCAGCACAGGCTGGCTCTGGTAGGCATGGGCCAGGATGCAGATATTCTTTTCCCGTTTCAGGCGCGGAATCTCCTGCTGCAGTTCATGGACAGTCATAATTATGCCTCGTTTTCTTTCTTCAATGCTCCCACGGTTGCAGCGGAGCCAGAAAACCGTGCTCTTTCAGTTCTTTTTCGATCAGGCTCAGCCTGTCCGGGGTGGCTGCCTCCACCAGATGATAGTGGTAGCCGTCGGTGGCGGTGGACAGCACCGTGGAGGAACTGTCCTCAAACGATTGCAGAAATTCCCGCACGTCCTGCCGGGAACGGATGTCCATCTCGGCGGTGATACGGCCATAGACCCGGTGGCTGATGCTGATATTCTTGACCCGGCCGCCACAGTCCACAATCAGGTTCAGCTCCTGCCCGGTTCGGTCAGGTGTGTGGCGCACCTTGAACTCCCGTGTGCAGCCGGCAGGCTGATCAGGCTGCTCCAGCACATAGCCGCGTGCAGTGGAAATGATCCCGGGGTGTGATGCCCGTATGACCGCCAGATCCTGCACGATGACCTGACGGCTGACGCCGTAATGGGTAGCCAGCGTGCGGGCGGCAATAGGCGCTCCGGCATGGGCAAGCTGCTGCAAAATGGCGGCGCGGCGCTCTGCGGTGGTCATATCAGGCCTCCTCCGCGGTCAGGGGGCGCAGATGCTTCATGGAAAGATCCAGAATGGGGGCCGAATGGGTCAGGGCGCCGCTGGACACATAGTCAATGCCAATGTCCCGCAGACGGGCAATGTTTTCCCGCGTGACATTGCCGGAGCACTCGGTCTTGGCGCGGCCTGCAATCAAAGTCACAGCCTTGCGCATATCCTCGTCGCTCATGTTATCCAGCATGATGATGTCCGCACCGGCTTCCACGGCCTCTTTGACCTGCTCCAGCGTTTCAACCTCCACCTCGATCTTGCGGACGAAAGACGCATACTGCCGGGCCATCTTGACGGCCTTCGCCACGCCGCCGGCAGCGCCGATGTGGTTATCCTTCAACAGAACGCCGTCGGACAGGCCGGTGCGGTGGTTGCTGCCGCCGCCAACGCGGACAGCGTACTTTTCAAAAATGCGGTTGTTGGGGCTGGTCTTACGGGTGTCCAGCAGGGTGATGCCGGTGCCTTCCAGCAGGGCAGACAGCTGATGGGTATAGGTGGCAATGCCGCTCATTCGCTGCAGGTAGTTCAGCGCAACGCGCTCACCGGAAAGCAGGGCGCGTATATCGCCCGTAACAACGGCCAGCTTCTGGCCGGGCTGTACGGTATCGCCGTCCCGGCAGAAGAATTCCACCTTGGCGCCGGGGTCCAGCAGCGTAAAGACGCGGGCATAGACCGCCAGACCGGCAACAATGCCGTCCTCCTTGGCAATCAGATCCACGGTGCCGGGGCAGGCGTGTGGCATGACGGCGTTTGTGGAAACGTCCTCCTCCGGAATATCCTCCCGCAGCGCTTGCAGCAGCAGCGGGTCTATATGCAGCAGCTGGGTGATCTCATTCATGGTTTTTACTCCTCTCAATAGCGGTCAGGACCTCCTGCCGATACGCGGCAAACAGCGGTTCCTGTTCACGGTATGGGGCCAAATCGGGCTTATCGCCTGTAAAGACAGGCGGTTCTCCGTATAGTATATCATCTGCCGCGCGCTGTGCAAAGACCAAAGATTCCAGCAGGGAATTGCTGGCCAGCCGATTGCGTCCATGCACACCGTTGCAGCAGGTCTCGCCGCAGGCATACAGCCGGGGCAGTGCTGTGCGGCTGCTCAGGTCCGCCGTGATGCCGCCCATAAAATAATGCTGGGCCGGTACAACGGGGATCGGTTCATGGATGGGGTCGTACCCCTCCTCCTCGCAGCGCTCCAGAATGTTGGGGAAATGCTCACGGATAGCCGCCTCACCGATGGGGCGCATATCCTCCCACACATGGTCGGTACCGTCCTTTTCCATCTGTGCGCGGATCGCTGCGCTCACCACGTCGCGGGGCTGCAATTCGTTGGTAAAGCGGTTCCCGTTTTTATCCAGCAGCAGCGCGCCCTCCCCGCGAACCGATTCCGAAATCAGAAAGCGACGACCTTTTCGGTGGCTGTACAAAGTCGTGGGGTGGATCTGGATATAGTCCAGGTGCTCACAGGCAACGCCGTGGCGCAGGGCCATGGCGATGGCATCCCCCGTGATGTGGGGGAAGTTGGTGGAGTTTTTATACAACCCGCCGATGCCGCCGCAGGCCAGCACCACCGCCCCTGCCCCGATGGCTCGCGGTTCGCCGTCCGGGCCGACAGCAATGACACCGCCGCAGGCCGAGGCATCGGCGAAGAAATCCAGCAGAGTCGTATGCTCGCGCAGTTCGATGTTCTCGCAGCGCAGGACCTCGTTCAGCAGGGTCTGGGTGATCTCGTGGCCGGTAATATCCTCATGGAACAGAATGCGCGGGCGGGAGTGTGCACCCTCCCGGGTAAAGCGCAGAGCCCCGTGGTCATCCCGCGCAAAGCGGACGCCGCGGCGCACCAGATCCCGGATGATCGAGTTGGAAGAACGAATCATCAGGTCTACTGTGGCGGGGTTGTTCTCGTAATGGCCTGCCCGCATCGTATCATCAAAAAAGGGGCGGTAGTCTGCCTCGCCATGCTGCATACAAATGCCGCCCTGCGCAAGGAAGGAGTCGCTCTCGTCCGCTTTCTGCTTTGTAAGCAGAAGAATGCGGTACCGCGCAGGCAGATTCAGGGCGCAGTAAAGGCCCGCAGCGCCGGTGCCAACGATGACTACGTCAAAATAGTCATCCATATTAGCCATTTTCATGTGGTTTCCTCGGTTTCTTCTGTAATTCCAACTTTGACAGTATAGCACCGTTCATTACACGTGTCAAGACACGTGTAATGATATATAGTGACACCCCGCCATGCGCAATAAACTTCGGCATAAAAAACAACAGGAACACTGCTGTACACTGCAATGTTCCTGTTGTTTTTATTAGGGCAATACCGCATAATTCTAAGTGCCGATACGGCGAGCGAGGTGCGGCAG
>ERZ772821.1105-NODE-1105-length-17540-cov-8.302602_pt1 | contig 17540 bp, 16 predicted proteins | sample MGYA00580859_ERZ772821 | MGnify/ENA primary metagenome ERZ772821 (study PRJEB29015, sample SAMEA2737674) | human gut metagenome | biome: human gut; feature: human-associated habitat; material: faeces | place: China | collected 2012 ...
TTTGAGAAAATAATCGCATCTCGAATCAATTCGATGTGGTATGAAAAATACAAGTTTGATTACGAATTTTTATCGGCGTCTTTGGCTTTTTCAAGGGCATTGGAACAGCCTATTCTTGTCGGGCAATCTGCATCAGATTATATCAAAGATTACACTGAAAAGTATTATAAAATAGATACATACTATCGTCGAATTTTTGCTGCATATAAAAAAATTGATAATCCGATCCCGGAATTTGAAGATTACTGTTCAACAATAGAGTTGCGTTATGAAGACAGTTATTTGAATAAAATAGGAAAAGAATTCAGTGATGCGCTTGAAAAGGAACCGGAATGGGACTTTGCGGGAATACAAAAAACGAAAGATTTTTACCGATTAATACAAAAACATCCTTTCAAAAAAATGTTTGTCATCATTTCCGATGCGTTAAGATATGAAATTGGACAGGAAATTGTTGACAATATTAAGACTGATTCTGTATTAAAAGGCGGAACAACAATAAATTATGCTATTTCTCCGTTGCCGAGTGAAACGAGATTCGGTATGGCGAATTTGTTGCCGCATAAAACCCCTGCAACACGATTGTTCCGCAATAAGTTTAGCACAATTTGGAGTAACAGGCAAGGATATTGGTTACTGCGTGGGGAACGACCTCATCAGCATTGACACAGGTGATTTTGTACTATTTCAATCCTCGTTCCCGCGTGGGGAACGACCATCGTCCTCTACCAGGATTCCTTTTCTGTCGCAATTTCAATCCACGTTCCCGCGTGGGGAACGACGGAGTAAAAGAAGCGATTCAGACTACTTCACAGATTTCAATCCACGTTCCCGCGTGGGGAACGACTCCATCAATCGTTCATATCGTTTACGATATATTATTTCAATCCACGTTCCCGCGTGGGGAACGACGAAAATGCGGGATATGCTTTTAAAAATGCATACATTTCAATCCACGTTCCCGCGTGGGGAACGACCAATCATGCTCTGATATTATTACGAAATTAAGAATTTCAATCCACGTTCCCGCGTGGGGAACGACGGTGCAGTGCATCCGTGATCTGACGGATAGGCCATTTCAATCCACGTTCCCGCGTGGGGAACGACTTTCTTCGCCCACTGTGTAATGCTCTGACAATTATAATTTCAATCCACGTTCCCGCGTGGGGAACGACACTACTTTCATGAGTTTTCACTCCTTTTATTGTATTTCAATCCACGTTCCCGCGTGGGGAACGACAATGCGAAATGATGCATTTGAAAAATTAATAGATATTTCAATCCACGTTCCCGCGTGGGGAACGACTTCTTCAATCAGAGCATACTGTGCAGGAGTAGCAATTTCAATCCACGTTCCCGCGTGGGGAACGACAAACGCCCGTAATAACATCCCTAAGCTGAGATTTATTTCAATCCACGTTCCCGCGTGGGGAACGACCATTCTTCCATGCTCAGATCCTTTAATGATATAATATTTCAATCCACGTTCCCGCGTGGGGAACGACTTGACTGGGCTGATATCTCTGGACAACAGATCACAATTTCAATCCACGTTCCCGCGTGGGGAACGACAATTTTCACGAATTAAATCAGGACTGGTTTTTGGATATTTCAATCCACGTTCCCGCGTGGGGAACGACACCTCTATTCTTTCACTCTCAGCATCGAACCATCAATTTCAATCCACGTTCCCGCGTGGGGAACGACAATGCGTTTGCCAGAGTCGCCAGTTTGCCGAGAAATTTCAATCCACGTTCCCGCGTGGGGAACGACTTTTAGCATTTATTCTATTTCATCAATATCAAGAATTTCAATCCACGTTCCCGCGTGGGGAACGACTTATCTACCCACGTTTCATCTGCAATTTTATATATATTTCAATCCACGTTCCCGCGTGGGGAACGACGCAATAGCTTTAATTCCTCCCATAATGCCACTAATTTCAATCCACGTTCCCGCGTGGGGAACGACTCTGCCAGACTGCCATAGTCCACACTGCCAACCATTTCAATCCACGTTCCCGCGTGGGGAACGACGGCAGAGCAAGGCCATTATCAGATGGCTGGTGTATTTCAATCCACGTTCCCGCGTGGGGAACGACTTGCAGTCTGCAAATCTCTTCCAATCACCCTCCAATTTCAATCCACGTTCCCGCGTGGGGAACGACGCCATCCTGCTACGTATGCTATAGCAATTCCTATATTTCAATCCACGTTCCCGCGTGGGGAACGACAAAATCCTTGTGTTGTTCCCATGTATATGGGTCTATTTCAATCCACGTTCCCGCGTGGGGAACGACTGCAAATTTCAACAATTTTTCACTTATATATTTGTATAAGTAGTACAAATTCGCATTTTAGTATCACTTCTTTCTGCATTTTTTATCTTATTCATTTCTTTTTGATCTGCTTTTTTCAACTTTTTATGGTGCGAATCTTCTGGGGATTTTCTGTATACTTCTGGTTCGCACTTTATAGGAATAATACCTGATCAGCAGAAATCCCTCGTTCTATTCCGATATGTTCTATCTTTGTCTGATAATTATTTCCAAGATAATAAAAGCGAAGGCTGTCCAGATTCTTATCAATAATATCCGACAATATTGCCTTTAATTCGACACACTGTGCGTTGTCCACAATGCATTCAAAAACAGAATTCTGTACTCTTCTTCCATAATTTGTACATTGCTTTGCCACCTTACGCAGACGTGTCTTTCCCGCATTCGTTTCTGTGTTTACATCATATGTGATCAATACCAGCATAACAGCACCTCATTTCCATAAAAACACCGGATAACTGTCAAGATCTCCTCTCAGATATCTTGCCAGAAGCATTGCCTGCACATAAGGAACTATTCCCCATTCCACCTTTTCTTTCAAAAAAGGATGTGTAATGGTTTCCTTCTTTTTGTTTTGCCACTCTGTCAATAACTGTCTGCGGAGCTCATCATCCATTATCACTGCCCCATTTTCTTTTTGGGTAAAATTTTTCCCACTCACAATCTTTTTGTTTACCAATGTCAGCACAAAACGATCTGCCAGTACAGCTCGCAATTCCTCTATCATATCCAACGCAAGCGAAACTCTTCCTGGCCTTTCTGTATGCAGATATCCCACATAAGGGTCCATCCCTACGCATTCCAGGGCAGAGGCTATCGTATTTGTCAGCAACGTGTACACAAAGGATAACATTGCATTCATATTATCCATCGGCGGTCTCTTACTTCTTCCATGAAATACAAAATCTTTTTTCTGCTGTAAAATCATTTCATCAAAAACTCCAAAATAAACACTGGCCGCCTCTCCCTCAAATCCTCTCAACTGCTCCTTCGATTCGCATACCTGTATCAATTCCAGTGCATGTTTTAATTTTTCCGACGCCATTTTTATTTTTTCTGCATCAACCTGCATCTCATGATCTCTGATGCAACGTTCCAGAACCCATCTCGCATTATACACCTTTCCAAGAATACAGTTTTTTGCAATTTCCAGGCTGACCACTGGATCCAGGCAACTCGCATACTGCTGTTCTCGTAAAAGCACATTTCCTCTCGTCTTTCCTGTTACTCTTGCCAGAAATCTTCCCTGTGGGGTCATAAAACAAAGAGAAATATTTCTTTCTGCACATCCTCCCATCAAAGCTGGACTGACTCCACGATATCCAAACGAAACAATTCCCTCCAGATTATGTAATGGAAGCCGTCCCTTTTCTTTATTATCTTCAAAAACAACAATATTTTCTCCATCCAGCCCCAGATAACTATTTTCAGAAGTTACATATAATGTGTTCAAAAGTTTTTTCATGTTTCTTCCTCCTTCAGCATCTGAGCTATATATGACTTCACAGAAACAGGCTTGTTTAATTTCGGCAGACAGAGTTCTTTCAAGGAGCAGGAACTGCACATTTTTCCTGTTTTCACCTTTGGAGTATAACCTCTTCTAAAATACTGGTGCATTTCCTCAAACATATCCCTGACTTCATTCCGCAGATCATCTGTAAATTCAACTACTTCTCTACGTCTTGTTTCTCCATAAAAAAGTGCACCTGCCGATACCGTTGCAGAAAACATTTCTTCCAAACACATTGCCTGTGCTGCAAGCTGCAATCTGTCCGCATCTGTAGATTTTGCTTTTCCTTTTTTGTATTCTACCGGATAAATCAAATACGTTCCTCTATGTCCATGAAGCCGTATCCCATCTTCACATTTATGAAACTCCACAAGGTCACATTCTCCGCTTACTCCCATAGTTCTTGATGAAACCGGTAATGCCCGAACCAGAATAGTATCTTTACGTTTCTCTGTCAGATAAGGATCGTGAACTTTTTTATGCATTAATTCTCCAATTACTGTATGCACATTTTCTGCCCACTGCTGTTCCACATGAATTAATGCCCACTGTCTTCTGCAAAATTTAAAATGCTGAATACCTGATATCATCAAATAATCATCTTCTGTATACTCCATCAAATCATCCTTTGCACTTCTACAGAATCTGGAATCCTATCGTTATGTACTTCAACAATATAATCCTGATATTTCCTTGGATATTCAATTTCTTCCTTTCGTGTTACTTCAACTGCATCAAACAGTTTATATGCCGGACAGTCTCCCAATTCTTTGCTGTGTTTGAATACGATCAGTTCACGTACTGCCATTTTTCCTCGAGCTGCAGAATGATCATTCTCAAACATATTTATAATCGCATCCCACAGAAGTTCCAGATCCTCTTCTGTAAAACCAGTCGTTTTTCGTGCCAGATTCGCGGAAATAAATCCTTCCGCACGATACAGTGCATACGGAACAATACTTTTTCTTCCCATTTCTGTACTCTTGTTCTCTGCATCTTTTTCTGTTGTAATTGCCACACGGGTAATTGTAACTTCCTGACTGATCACTGGATCAATACTTCTTGCAAATCCAATCTGGACTGGTCCCCGTACCTGTCCACAATTCAGAGAAGCTTTTACAAATGTAGTCATAACAGCTCCAAAAGTTCTGATGTCATAGTAGTTCTCACACATGTAATTTTTCAGTTTCAAGTCTACATCCGGATCACTTTTTTTCAATTTTTTTAAGGCTTCCGTAACCTTTTTATCTTCTGTTTCTTTTATTCCAACACTTTCACATGCCGTTCTGTCACTGCGGTTCAACGGTACATCTTCTTTAATATAAATTTTGTATCCCTGTTCATCTTCCTTTACAGTTTCTACATAATTCCGGATTTTTCTTTTCAGGCAGACATCTGTGACAAGTCCCAAGCCGCTCTCCGGATCGATTCGCGGCATATTTCCAGCATCTGGATCTCCGTTCGGATTACCATTTTCCACATCAAATAATACTACAAACTCATATCTGTTTTTGATAACCTCGCTCATTTATTTTTCCTCCCTTTTCTTATATTTTTTCTGCATCTGATGGTAATAACCAAGAATAAATTTTCCCTGTTCTTCCAAAGACAAACGTTTGGGATATATTTCAAGCTTATCCATAATCTCTGTCAGAAGCTTTTCATAATATATCTTTGAACTTTCTTTTTCCCTTTCCAACTTCTTGATATGACTGTTTTTTAACTTAATCAGTACTGGAAATACCGATGCCGGTGTAGCACATGCTGAGTTAAAATACCTATCCCGAATTGTAGACTTTATTCCCGGATTTGCATCCATCTGAATAGATTCCAGAACAGAAAATAATCGTCCTAACACATATGCTGTATCTGTATACTCTTCATTTAAGCCCATATATGTATCCCCTTCCATATTTTTGTAATTTTTTATCATATATGCTTTTATGATTGCAGCTCTTTCCCATGTTACTCTTCCCTGCTCTGCCCGTATTCGAATTAATGTATCTGTGTACAAACTCGCAGGATATCTGGCATCCTGTAAAATTGCCAAAAGCACCATTGCTGCCATATTCGAAACAGGTCTTTTATCTTTGGAATTTAGATTTGCAGTTGCCTTGAGTATATCATCTACACCCAGATATTCATAATCTATATAACTCGGTCTGATAATTTTCATCCGTTCATAATGCTGTGCCAGATTTTTCATAATGTTTCCAAAAAAATTTTGATAAAAAAATCTCACGGACAATCTGGCTGCATTAGGTGCAAGACACAAAATATAAAATTTCTGCGCGGGGTTTAGTTCTATATCATCAACCACAACCGGTCTGTTCTTTCTGAGATTCTCAAAAATACTATGAATTTCATCCTGATTGTCCTTTACTGGATTTAGCAGTGCCAACAACGCATCCTGATACTCTTGCTTCGCCGCTTCTGCCCAATAAACAATTATCGAATCTCCAATAGAAAATGTATATTCTCTTTGTGCCAAAAGATAATTCAATGCACTTGTATATGCAAACTCAGCATATTTTCCGACGGGAGCATTGTAGCTCTGCTCTTTTCCATAAGATTCAAATGCTGGTGCATTAAAAGAAACCAGTGCTGCACCACTCGACTGGGCTCCCGGAACGCCTTTTATATTTCTGTGAATTCTCGAAATCTCTGTTTTTTCTCCTGTTACCAGACAAGTCCCCTCTGCATCAGACACATTTTCTTTATTATTGTTATCCCATATCTGTCCAATTTCATCGTCATCCTGGGCATATTTTTCATTCATACAAAAAATAAGATTTCCACTATCTGTGATGTCTTCCCATTTTTCCATAACACCTGGATTTTCTTTTGCTTTCTCCGGATTCCATTTACGAAAAAAAGCACAGATAGCTTGAGCCATTTCATCAGAAGCATTCTGTAATAAATTCAAATGTCTTTCTTTCGCTGCTTCAAAACATTCCAGAATTCGTTTCCCGGTACCATCTTTATCAATGCCAAGCAGATATTTTGAATTATCACATAAAAAGTTAGATGAAACTCCTGAAGAACGTGTTACCATTGCGGGGACTGTCATAAGCTGTGGAATCCAGCTCTGCTTTTTTCCCATTTGTTCTTCTCTTTTGAGCCAGACTATATCTTTTATGTCGCCACTTTTAGACAAATTGATTCCATAGGAAACTTTTGCCTGGCACCATCCCTGCCTCGGTAATTTTCCCTGCTCTGCTAAATTTTCATAATACTCCATTAACGCCTGCAGTATCATCGGATCACCTCACAATTCCGCAGATCTATCACACCTTGCTTCATAACTGCTCTGAAAAACATCGGCATGAGATTTTCTTTGTCTGAATAGTCAAGATCATATAACATAAATCCAAGGTCTTTCTCGTCCACAACATCATATGCCGTATGAATTTCTTCTTCCTGACATAATTCAAAATTTGCTGGAAATTCACGACATCCAAAATATGGCATATGGTAACATTCTCCCCGTCTCAACCTTCTCATGATAATATCTTTAAACTTTCCTGGATTGTCTGTTTCATTCGCTTTTTCAGTCATTTCAAAATGTGCTTCAATAACATACTCCACATCACTCAACAATAACGATGCCCTCTGTACAATCTCTTCTTTCGTACTTAAATACAATGGTTTCTTCCCTCCATTGTAAGACTCAAGTACTTTGCTCGCCGATACCTTACTTTTTACTTCATTTCTCCGCACACTGGTAAACTTAATTGGTTTTTTTACATAAATTTTGTCAATTATCCATCGCATACCAGGATGCCAATAAATAGCTTCCAGAATCCCCCGTGCCGCTGACGGCGTCATCACATCATAAGAACAACGTTCCACTTTCATTTCAGGTCTGGAAAACAAAGCATAACTGCCCCAGACTCTGACCTTTACCCCCATACCCATAAACAATTCCTCTTTTCTGTGCTATAATATTTCTCCAGCCTGATAACATGCTGCTATATACTCTCTTGACTGATAATAAAAATCTGTATTAAAATCTGAAATATGCCTGTCTATCCAGGAATGATAAATTTCCCAAATTCCCGTTTCAATTTCGGCATCGTCATATATGTCTTCAATCAGTCTCTCATACACCTCCCCAATATCCCAATAATTAGGAACCGCATACTTACAAGCTGACACATTATCAAAATCTCCCTCACTAATTTCACATCGTTCAATGAATTCTGCAGCCACTTTTTCTATTGGTTCACAATGAAACACATCTGCATATTTATAAATTTGTTTTATATTTTTCCTGCCAAGATAATCTACAATTCGAGAACGAGGCTGTTTCTCCAATCTTCCCATATATTCAATCAAACTGCAGGTAAAAAAAAGATTATTATTATTTTTCGCTGCCATATACAACCTCGCTTCCTACAAATTTAAGAGTGTCTAATGCCTGAATTGTATGAAAACTAATCTGATGCGTTGGATATTTAAATTTTACCAGTTCCCAGAAAGCAACTCTTGAAATTTTTCCATCCAGATAATTCTGCAGATAATTGTAAATGGTATCATCTGCCATTGGACCTTCTACAATATCATATGAATGAGATTGTCCATTTCGACAGGCAATAATAAAATCTAGCCATTCCTCTGTCATTTTTTCAAATTTAAGAATTTTTAATTCAGTATTTTCTGTATATTCGTATTTATTAATATATCCTTCTTCCCCATATCTTGTTGCCCACCGTTCTGCCTGCTTTTCAATGTTTATGCAATAAAATCCAAAATAAAAATCTTTATTGAATCGGGCTCTCCTGATTTCTGGATATTCTACGATTTCTTTGCTTCCATGATACAGAATCATATGAACCTCCTTTTTCTGCAAATTGTATTTATATTAGCATATTTTCCTTTATATTTGTCTGATATTTCAAATATACTACACTTGTAACGATTACACAATACTAATCTTTCAAATTCATTATATCTAATTTTATTGAATTTTACTTCAACATATATTATACTTTAATATGTCAGGAACTAATTAACCTGCGGATTGAAACAATAACTTTAGTTATAAAAACTAAAATATGGGAAGTTAAAAGCATGTAAATACTTTTAGCTTCCTATTCTATACTAGTATATTTTTATCCCCAGAGCACCATTCCATCATCAATATCCAGATTCAGCCCTGTCTCCTCAGAATATTGTTCCAAATCTGTCAGCACATAAAAATCCTGAATATCTTCCGAAACAGGCCAAAGTATGCCCATACCATTATATTTGTCAAATTTCTGATCATAGACAGTCACACAATATTGAGCTGCCCGTCTCATTCCTGATCTTGTAAATCCTTTGACTTTAAGATTCTGCAATATTTTCTGTGCTTCCACTTCTGTGTTTATAAAAATTGTCTTTGTATTTTTTTCGATCAGTCTGAATTCTTTTCCGACTCTGGCAAAGTTATATAGTCCTCCTTTTAATTCTTCGCAGATTTTCTTTTTATCCAGACTTTCTCCTCTGAAATGATAAAGCATTTGAAAATACTTCGTTATTGTTTCCAAATCTTCGATTTTACATTCATCTGTAAGCAGACTCTCAGAAACATCTATCTGCTGCTGTTGACCTGGAACTGCTTCTTTTTCCTCAAACTGAAAAATTACTACTTTACTCTCTTCTGTAGTTCTGTTTCCTTCTCTGTTGCATCTTCCGGCTGCCTGAATCATAGAATCTACCCCAGCGATTTGTCTGTACACCGTATAAAAATCCAGATCCACACCAGCCTCCACAAGACTTGTTGAAATAAGTATACATTTTTCTTTATTTGCCAGTCTCTCTTTTACCTGCTTTAATACACGTTTTCTGTGTTTTGGATACATACTTGTAGATAAATGAAAAATACCCTTCCCCTTTAGTTCATGATATATTTTTTGCGCTCTTTTCTTTGTATTCACGATGCACAATGCCTGTGTTTCCTCCAGCAGATAATTTTTCAATGCTTCTTCTGATAATTTACCAATATTTTCCAAATGTACTCTCTTGAAAAATGTGAACTGTTTTTCCATTCTTGGACAAAGTTCTGTAATCTGTTTTATATTTTTAAAAAATGGATCTAATGCCGGCTGTGTAGCTGTGCATAACACTGCACTTACTTCATAATTTATTACCAATTCTTCTATGGCTGTCAGACATGGTTTCAGATAATCATTCGGCAGCATCTGAGCTTCATCAAATATGATCACACTGTTTGCCATATTATGAAGTTTCCTGCATTTTGATGATTTATTTGCAAACAGGGATTCAAAAAACTGCACGTTTGTAGTAACTATCACCGGTTTATCCCAGTTCTCAGAAGCTAACTGCATCGGTTTCAATTCTTCTGTACTCTCGTAATCCACATTGCAATGATTTTCCAGCACATTCTGATCTCCCAATATTTCACGGAAAACTCCAGCATTTTGTTCAATAATACTGGTATATGGAATCACATAAATAATTCTATCCATATGATGTTTTACTGCATGTCTTAGTGCAAATGCCAGCGATGCAATTGTTTTTCCTCCACCAGTTGGTACAGTCAGTCGGAAAAGTCCCTTTTCTTTTTCTCCAGCATCCAGACATGCTCTTAAAATTTCTGTTCTTCTGCCATTTACACTTTCAATTTCTTTATTTTCAAGCCATCCTGCAATATGTTTCTCTAATTTTTCCAAAAGCTGCGGCATATTTTCTCCCTGTTGCCGCCCTGTATTTCCATTTACCATAAATTCTTCAGTATCAAGGAAATCTGCGTCTACAAGACAGGAATACAGCATTCGCATAAACATCCCCAAAGAAAATTCTGCATTGGTAGTTTTATTTATATCAATAGGCACTGTTTTTAATTCTGGAATACAAATCTCTTTTTTATACGCTTGAAAATCTTCTATTTTTTTCTTTCTTCTTCCATTTAAAGTTGGAGAATTCCCCGCATCACTCTTTCCACCTGCATCCGGCAGACCAGCATGGTGACCGGCAATACAGTATTCCATAAATGGATACATTCCTCCCAGTTCTAAACAGACTCTTGCTCCTGCAGTAGCATGGTCTACTTTTATATCTTCACCCCGAATTCTCCTTTGAAATTTATCACTGTATTTTCCTAGATCATGCAGCATTCCACAGCAATACCCCCATTCACCCTTGCCAAAGACTTCAGCAAATTCTTTCGCTTTTTCTGCTGTTCCAGTTAGATGATCTAATAATAGCTGTTCTCTATCTTCCTCTCGATGTGCAATATACTTCATACATTTCTCCCCAAAAAGTAATATATTTCTATCTTTCATCTCCTGTATTTTTTCGTGTTCGATTAATTCGATCAATCTCTTCTTTAATAATGTTTCCCAATGACTTCACATCCACCTCTACATTGTCTGCAGCAACGGATTTGTCCGCAAACGCATTAAATATCGCCTGTTTTTCAGCCAGCATTTCTGTTATTCTTTCATCAATTGTATTTTCGCAGAGCAAACGATAAACCAGCACATTCCTAGCTTGTCCCATCCTGTAGGCTCTTGCAATAGCCTGATTTTCTATGGAGGGTTTCAACTGTGGTTCGCAAAAAATCACAACACTGGCTGATTGTATATTTAGTCCTGTTCCACCAGCAATAATCTGTGAAATTAACACCTTTCCTGCTGGCGCATTGTCAAAATCATCAATAATTTCCTGTCTTCTATTCGGTGTCACCGAACCATTGATCGGTTCCGTGCACTGACTGCCAAGTAACTCAGATATTTTTTCTATTACATCCAAATAAAATGAGAATATGATTACTTTTCGGCCTTCCGCTTTTGCCTCTTCAATAATTTCAAGCATTCTTGTTGCTTTGCTTGATTTGCTTAAGTCATTTACATTCCAGGAAACTCTACGCACTGCATTAAAATTATTACCGGAAGATAAAACGCTTTCTTCATATTCTAATCTTTCCTCAAAACCAAGCGAACACCACTCTTCATTTTCCAGTAATTCCGGCAATTCTGTTAATACATCTTCTCGCTTTCTTCTATAATATACAGGTGCAACTTTCTCCCTGAATTGGGGCGCTGAGGATAACACTTCCATTCCCTTAACTTCTCTTGCAATTCTCGGCTGCAGAATATCAATCAGATTTGTCATCTCTTCTACTTTATTTTCTAATGCAGTTCCCGTCATAAATAATAATCGATCTGCATGACTGCTTAAACGTTTTGTGTTCATAGAGCGACGTGCTTCAGGATTTTTTATATAATGTGCTTCATCAACAATAAGTAAAGTATATCTGAACGAATCTGGAAGGTCAAAGTAAGAAGTTGTCTCATATGTTGTTACCGCAACGCCTCCTGATCGTATCCATTCCTGTAATGCCGCATTCCTTCCGCTTCCATGTACTTTTATGACTCTTAATTTACTGAACTTTTGAATTTCACGGCACCAGTTGATGATTACACTTGCCGGACATAACACAACAAAATGCGTTGCACCCGTATTTTTTAGGGAAACCATTGTTGCTATTGCCTGTACTGTTTTACCAAGTCCCATCTCATCTCCCAGGAGGACTTTGCCCTGATGCAGAATATACTTGACTCCCCATTCTTGATATCTACGCAGGTCACACAAAAGTCCATCCGGGAAAAAGCATTCATCCTGAACTTCTCGTGCCAGGTCTTCTGGCAATCCATAGACAGCATCCTGATTTCCCAACATTCCGGGAACTGTCTCTTCCAGAATATTAGTAAAACGAATGGGCTGTTTTTGAAACTCATTCCAGGCCTCTTCATCAGATATTAATTCTAAATCTTGCTTTTCTTTTTCTAATTCGAAAGCCTTCTCACCATATTCACCATTTAGTTTTTCCTGAAGATATTTATAGCTCTTGATTACTCTTTGTTTTTTATCAGAAGAGGTAAATAGCCACTTAAAGAATCCCGTTGCTGAACGAACCTCCTCCAATGCACTTTTCAGTTCTATATTGTTCTGCTCGAATAAGCGTATCGCTTCGTTGCTCAGTTTACTTGCTCTCTGATATTGAGTAACTGCCATAACAATATTTGTTGTATCCGCGGTTCTATTATCAGCACTCAGTTTCAGTTTTGTTGTCTTGGCTGCGGTATCAGCTGCTTCGGAAACAATTTTTTTGATTCGATATGCTCCATCTTCACTAATTCCTCGAACTGAAGCTATTTGATATTTTGAGGCAGTGAAAATATCTGCATAATTTGTAAATCCATTTTCTCGTAATGCTTTTACACGTATTCCCTTTTTATCTCGGTTTACTTCTTCAATCGGAATATCCTTTAATATTTTTAAAACTTCTGAAGCAGAATAAAGTCCTGTAGTTTTTTTAATTTTGTCATTATATTTTTGTTCAGTTAGTTTGAGTTCTTCAAGCTTATTTTCTATTTCATTATGCCGGGCAATTAAACTTTTTACATCTGAAAAAGAAAATGTTCTTTTCTGTTTCATACCTTAATCCAACCTTTTTTTGATTAATAATCCTTTTTAATTTTACCAGTCCCTATCTTGATTTTCCATATCAAATTTTCACTCCCATCCCCATTTGACAGACCACCCTAATTGTGCTTTAATGAGGGTATAAAAATTATGGAGGCGGTAAACATGGGACTTCTTTTAATCAGCTCTATGATGCTCCTTGGTGGCATCTATCTGATTTTTGCTCTAGTATGGTGGATTCTGCAGATCATCGCAAACTGGAATATTTTTACCAAGGCCGGTGAGGCAGGCTGGAAAAGCCTTATTCCGATCTATGGTGATTATGTTTCCTACAAAATTGCCTGGCAGACATCTTATTTCTGGCTGAGCTTTATACTTGGAATAGTTGCTTCTTATGTATCCAGTGCGAATCTTAATGAAAGCATTTTTCTTACAGTGATCGCAACGCTGCTCAGAATTGTGATTGCAGTGATCAATATCATGTATTGTATCAAACTGTCAAGAGCATTTGGACACGGCATCGGTTTTGCAATCGGATTGATTTTGCTACAGCCGATTTTCTTGCTGATCCTCGGTTTTGGTTCTGATCAGTACTATGGCGCAGACAGGTAGCACAATAAATAACTCTTATAACGAATGAAGGCATCTGAGATTTCTCCCAGATGCCTTCTTCTTATTTAGTATTCTGCTTTTATTGCCCAACGCATCTTGGTAGAGCGGGCACGTCCATTCTGGGCACATTCCTGGGCGGATGGGCGGATGACATCTTTGGCGTAATCAGAATAGATTCCTGCCTTATATCCGGCTTTCAGTGCTTTCTTGACCAGTTTGTCCTCTCCGGAGTGGAAAGTCAGGATTGCCACGCGTCCGCCTGGTTTGAGCGCATCCGGAAGCTTTTCCATAAATTCATAGAGAACTTCAAATTCTCGGTTCACGTCGATACGCAGTGCCTGGAAAACTCGCTGGCAGGTTTTGCGGACAGTATCTTTTTTTTCTTTTTCCGGAAGGAAATCCAGAGTTTCTTCTATGATCTCACGTAATTTCGTAGTAGTATCCACACGGTTTCCTTTGCGGATCTCATCTGTGATTGCCTTAGCAATTTCCTCGCAGTATGGCTCATCAGAGTTCTCATACAGCATTCCGGCAAGCTCATCGCGGCTAATCTTGTCCAGTCGCTCGGCTGCACTGATTCCTTTTTCCTGATTCAGGCGCAGATCTAGCGGTCCGTCTGCACGGAAGGAAAAACCGCGCTTCGGGTTATCGATCTGCATAGATGACACACCGAGGTCTGCCAAGATGAAATCAAAACCGCCGGCTTCCTTTGCGATTTCGTCAATTGTGCAGAAGTTCTGAAGTTTCACTGTCAGGATGTCCTCTCCAAATCCCTGCTCTGCCAGACGCTTACGGGTCTTTGCAGACTCTTCCGGATCCACATCTGTTGCATACATGTGCCCCTCGCCGTGCAGACACTCCATCATCGCTTTGGTGTGACCGCCATATCCAAGTGTCGCATCAAACCCTGTCTCACCTGGCTGAATCTTGAGAAAATCAAGGATTTCATTTACCATGATAGAAATATGCATTCCAGCAGGCGTATTTCCTTTGCTGATAACATGCTCGATCGTGTCCTTATATTTCTCCGGATTAAGTTCCTTATATTTTTCTTCAAATTTGCGTGGATATTTTCCTTTGTATCGTACTCTTCGTTTGTGTGGTGTCTGTGTTTCCTGTTCCATTCTATTTCTCCCTTTTAATGAAGTTTTCTACTATATTTAATGCGGTCTCGCTCATAAAGCCGCCCCAGCCATGTCCGGCATTTTTCAGCTTGACAAATTCTACTTCTTTATCCATCTGTTTTAATGCCTCATATAAAATGCAGGACTGATTAAACGGAACCAGTGGATCCCTGCCACCGTGCATAATGAGAATCGGAGGTGTTTCTCGGTCAGGCTGCAAATGAACCACGGGATTGGTCGGATAAACATCTTCCGGGTGATCATGAAGTGATTTTCCCCCGATCAGAATGCCTGCCGGACTGGTACTGGAATCATGATCAATGACTGCGGAATGCTGTACTGCTGCCATAAGATCCGTTGGTCCAAACCAGTCGACAATGCAATCGACTTCTGTACTGACTTCAGGATATTCCTCCGGAAGATACTTTGTATCACCTGTAATTCCTGCGATCAAAGCACTGTGGGCTCCGCTTGAATCACCCCAGAGAGAAATCTTATCTGTATCAATATGATATCTCTGTCCATTTAAACGCAAGAAACGAATTGCTGTTTTGACGTCTATTACCTGTGCCGGAAATGGAGCCAGCTCGCTTTCTCTGTGCTCTACGATGGCGATCGCATATCCTCTTTCGCACATCCTCGCCAGTGTGGGAAGGCTCTGAAAAAGCTTCTGTTTGTGCCACGAAGAACCCTGCACATATACGATCAATGGCCATTTCAGATCCTGTCCAAATACTGTTGGTGTCATGATCTGAAGGTGTAATTTCTTTCCACTGTGTTCTGCATACTCTACATCCGGATATAGCTCTGTACAGTATCCAAAGGTGTCTTCTGCTTCTATTTCTCTGACACCTTCCGGAAGCTCTTCACTCTCCGGAAAATTCAGTTTTTCCATAGGGGACAGTATTTTTTTCACTTTTTTCCTCCCGTATGTCCATTCTCATTTATAAGTTATTTCATATTTCTGATTTTAGATTATCATACCATGTCATCCTGTTCATCACAACTATAAATCTACATGCCATCAATATTCAAACTGTCCCCTTATTTTTTCTACAAACTGCCTCTTTATTCATGTACAGTTCTGTTGTAAAGTATACCCAATCAAAAACATATATAAAAGGAAGGTTAAACAGGTTTTCGTTACTGCAAAATATACTGTAACAGATCAAATACTCTTTACCTTCCGGGAAAGGAACTTTTCATCATGGCAAACGCAAATGTACAGACAGCAGCAAACGATCAGGAGCTTTCTTCTGTTCAGTTTCTCACCGTAACAGCAATCTTCGTAGCACTGACTTACATCTTTACCGCTTTTATTAATGTACGACTTCCAATCGCGGCAAATGGTGGTCTGATTCATCTCGGAAATGTTCCGCTCTTCATCGGTGCGATCATCTTTGGCAAGAAAACCGGAGCAATCGCAGGTGGTGTCGGAATGGGACTGTTTGACCTGCTCTCCGGATGGACTTTATGGGCTCCATTTACTTTTGTAATCGTTGGACTGATGGGCTTCACAGTAGGAAAACTTACTGAGAATGAAAAACACCAGAACTTCAAATGGTATGTGATTGCAATCGCAGCAGCATGTGTGATCAAAGTTGTCGGCTACTACATTGCTGAGGTCGTTATTTATGGAAATCCGCTTGCACCGATTGCTTCTATTCCTGGAAACCTGGTACAGATCGGTGTTGCAGCAGTGATCACTCTTGTTGTTATCGCACCACTGAATGTTGCAGCAAAAAGAACTGGATTAAAAAAATAAGAATTATTTAAGAAGGGATTGATCTTATGTATAAAATTATGACACCGGGACCGACACAGGTTGCTGAAAACGTGCGTCTCGCCCGCAGCAGAGAATGCACCAATCCTGATCTTGATGCAAGCTTCGTAGAATTTTACAAAGAAACCTGTGAAGAGATCAGCCGTCTTCTCCATACCGACAACGAAACTCTTATTCTTGGCGGAGAAGGAATCCTCGGACTGGAGGCCGCCTGCGCTTCTATGACCGAACCTGGTGACCATGTCCTTGTACTGGATAACGGTATATACGGCAAAGGATTCGCGGATTTCGTTTCCATGTACGGTGGTATCCCGGAACTCTATTCCAGAGATTACCGTGAAACTCTCGATGTACAGGAACTCGAGGAATTTCTCAAAGAACATCACAATTACAAATACGCAACCGTTGTCCATGGCGACACTCCAAGCGGTATGCTGAATGATATTTCCGCAATCTGTCCACTTCTCAAGAAATACGGCATCATGACGGTTGTCGATTCCGTATCTGCTTCTTTCGGTGAACCAATGCGTATCTCCGACTGGCAGATTGACATTATGTGCGGTGGCTCCCAGAAAGTTGTCTCCGCACCTCCAGGACTGACTTTTGTAGTCATCAGTGATGATGCCAAAAAAGCTATGGCAGAACGTAAGACACCGATTGCATCCTTCTATGCAAACCTGACTACTTTTGCACATTATTATGAAGAAAAATGGTTCCCATACACCATGCCGATCAGCG
>ERZ772821.1121-NODE-1121-length-17398-cov-37.684657_pt1 | contig 17398 bp, 19 predicted proteins | sample MGYA00580859_ERZ772821 | MGnify/ENA primary metagenome ERZ772821 (study PRJEB29015, sample SAMEA2737674) | human gut metagenome | biome: human gut; feature: human-associated habitat; material: faeces | place: China | collected 2012 ...
AGTCCCAGACACGGAAAGGCATCGCTGAGACGAGCTATGCCGCTCCGGACCCGGCGCCCGCGGCAACGATGCGCCCGCCGCCGCGCACGGCCATGTCGCCTGCGATCGCGCCGGCGACCGCCTCGTCCGTAATATCGGCCCCGTCCGCCCGGGCATCGACGGTGCAGCCGTCCACCACGAGCGCCTGCGAGACGTGGATCCCGCATTGCGAGCCCGTCGCCGTCAGGGTCCCGGTACCTCGAAGCGTCAAGCTGCCCCACACCTCCATGCCGCACAGCGTGATGTCCGCATCGGGCGCATGCGACTCCGTCACGGAGTTTTGCCCGGCAAGCGTCAGAAACAGGTCGCCGTCGGCGCCGACGGCCTCGCCCGCGTAGCCGTTAAGCTCCAGGTGGTCGGCATCGGTCCAGGCCCAGCCGGGGCCCGACACGCCCGGCTCGTAGTACGTCGCGCCCGCGATGATGAGGCTCTCCGCGCCCGCGGCATAAGAAGGCCCGCCCAGCAAAACGCATAGGCAGGCCATGGCAACAATCGCAATGTAATGACGGCTGGTGTGGGACTCGGCAGCAAACATACCCGCTCCGATCTACGCAGGAGCCAATAGAATGTGTACCAGAAAATGCCCTGGTTGCAGCAGTTATTAGTTTAGCGAGATCGGGCGAGTGGCAAACGAATTACCTGGAAACGAACCCGGAAATTAGGCGTAAATCGTTTTGCCAGTCGGTGAAAGGAGGAGCTGAGCCCGGAATGGGGTTGCAGGCTACCAAGGGCACAGCGTCAACCAACGAAGCATTAGCTCTGACGCTCCTTAAAGATTCGCAAAGCTTTCTCTAGCTCGGGAATATCATCAACGATTACTTTCCAAGCAAGGGATCGATCAACCTCTCGATAACCGTGCGCTACGAAATTGCGAAAACCCCTAATATCATTCCAGGGATACTCCGGAAAAGCTGATTGGACCTCATCAGAAAGATGGAGAGCATCCTCAGCGATTCTGTAAACAGGGCTCATGATTGCGTCGTAGGCAAGTTCGCCTTCCTCGCTCCTATCGCAAACAAAGGAACTCTCCGTAGAGCCAAAATGGTCGATACGTTTAGTCAGCGTCTCGCAATCAGACAGAATGACATCGATGAGCTCAGCGTCTCGCTTACGCCGCCTCATAAAGACGCACCTCATCCTGTTCAATGTTTTTGCGAAAAGCCGGACGCATGTGCTCGGGCGGATTAGTCACAATCTCAACCTCTCGCCCAAGTTCCTCTTCGAGTTCAAGGGAGAGTTCGTACAGTGTGCCGAATGTCATTGTTTCGCCGCAGACTAGACGCAAATCGATATCGCTATCTGGCGTTTGCTCGCCGCGGGCGAATGAGCCAAATAGGTATGCCTCGCGGACGTCATAACGAGACAGTACGCGAGAAACAGCAGCGGATATGTCGACAAGAGTAATCATGGCTCAATTTTACTTTTCGATTGTATGGAAGGCAATTCTAACGTGTCTGCTCAGCAGGCCGGCGTTATTAGATGTTGAGTCAGATAGTAAGTTGAGTCACCTCATGCGTCGGAGCTTTCAGAAGTCGTGTCGTTTTGACCGACATTGTTGTCAGGGCGATCAGATATCTCCGTTGTCATAGATACGAGTTCTTTGCGAATAACATCAAGGGTCTCTGGAGCGAGATCTTTGGCTTCAAGATGCTTCAGGACGGCATCTGAATCTTTTAAATCGCTCGCGGCGAGTTTTACGGTTATGTATTTCCCCGTTTTCGGATCCTTATATATCAAAGCATAGACAACATCATCGTCTGCTACGGCTTCCACCACGCTTATCCACTCCTTCAGACTGCAATAACACAATCGCTTTTTATAGTCCTTGTCAGAGGCAACAAAAAAGCCAATTACGCGATTTGTGTCATCGTATGAAAACATCAAAACGACAGCAGAATGAATTAGTTGGTTCGTTAGTTGTCGTATAGAAATAGATGAAGATGTGGATTTGGCTAAGTCGAAATATCGTTCGTCAATAAAGCGTTTGTTCAAGGGCGAGATGCTTTCCTGGGCGCCTCTCTTTGCAGAATAGTAATCGACCTTTAGATTGCGTGAATCAAAACTGTCGCTTAGTTTGTTTGCATCCAAGAGCAAGCGGACGGTAAAGGCGGACAACAGGAGAACCTTTTCCAGTCGATAGTCCCGATACTCATCATCCAGAGTGGTAGAAGTGGAAATGTTCCGTAATTCTGTTGCGTATGACCTTAAGTCATCTTTCCAATAACATGATTCGTAGACCATTTGGTGAAACTCGATCTCTTCCTGTGTGTTTAACGCAATGGGGCGAAGGACGCGCTTGATTGGCTGTTGCTATTCGTCCAAAGGCCCTTACCAGTTCCTTCTAGAAGCATCGTCATTGGTAATGTTCACCACAAAGGGGTCGCTTCGCCCGTAGACCACGCCATCCCTCTCGGCAACGCATTCGACGTAGTGCCGCCCGATGTAGTAAGTCTTTTCTCCCCTCGCCTTCCGCCCCCTGGCGGAGGTGTCACTGAGATAGAAGTCTCCGCGCAGGCAATTTGCCGCATTCGCCTCCAATCCGTCGTTCGTAACTTGCCACTTCAGGGTAAAGCCATCGAAATTATCGCCGGCCGCGCTGAAACGAAGTGAGACGTTCTTGGGTAGCGGGCTATCAGACTCGAAGGGAACGAAGGTCCCACCGTTCCTCATCTTCTCAGCTTTGATCTTTATCGACAGGAGATTAATCTCGATTCCTCCATGCTGCTTGTGGTGGGGCAACCTATCGAGATACCCCCTAACACCCTTACAGTTGCAGTCAGAGGAAGATTGTTTGGGCAACCCGAGAGACTCTCTAATCGAGCGAGCGGGGTAGCGGTTGAACATGCCCTTTTTGAGAGTCGAGGGGAGCTGCCCCAGGTCGTCAGAGACCGCTTCACACCATCGATAGAAAAGAGTTGCATCTTCTTCGCCCCAGTCCTTTAGGAAGTTCTCCAACTGGTCGGCCGGGTTCAAGAGTTCGTAACGGCCATCGGGCGTCTTTCGGATGTGAGTTGAAAGGCCCTGAACGACTTCAATGAAATCGTTGTACCAGCCACTATGATGAATAATTTGCTCATAGGCCTTCGCCGCCAGCGTCGTGACGACGACCGACCTTATTTGACCACGGCTCATTTGTTGATTCGAGAGAAAGACGTCCCTGTGACGCTTCAATAACTGGACGTACTGCTGTAGCGGTGTTTTAACCCTGTACGGACGTATGCTCTCAAAGGTCACGCTACGGGCCTTCGCCAGGCGCTCTCTGTAGGTTCGCAAGTCGGCAACCTCAAAGAACCACCGTGCATAGCCGCGGGGGTTGGTAGATGCCCAATCTGAACAAATCTCTGAGTACCGAGGGTGCCTTTTGTCGGTATGTGCAAGATAACGAGCGTCATCAGGAACGCCGAAGCCTCTATTTCTCAGGCAGTCGGCGTGGTTAGAGGTGTCGTCTATCGTCGGAAGGATGTCGATATGGAAGTTTGCGTCGTCGACGTATTCGAGCGTCCAGCACCTCTTTCCCTCGTGCGGGGGTTTTGTCATTCCGTGCCGCTTCGCATACTTCTTCACCTCGTCGCCAACGACTTTCTTAACATGCGCCTGGGTGGTGTCGGACTTCGACAGCGTACGCAGGTTGCATACCATGTCAACGTCATACGAACCGTTTTCATCAATGGGCTTCACTGCCGTTCCGAGCCTCATTGACCCCTGCAGCATCGCCTCAGGGCCAAGAGTAGACAGGACACAATTCTGGTCGGTTAGGTCTTTGCATATGGAATTGTAGGCCGTCTCCGCCTTTTCGTAGTAGCTATCCGGGATTTCGATATCAGCTAGAGCCCTCTTCAGCTGGCCCTCCATGTATCCCCGATAGACGCGCTCGTCGCTCATAGAATGCTCCCCGCCGTAGGTGCGATGTTAAAGAACTGCCCATTGACCTCCACGGACCGCCTCCTTATCTCCTGCTCGTTGACAAGCAGGAGTTCTTCCGCTGGATGATCCTTAACGAACGAGGAAATCGACTCCTGATCCTTCTCGTTCAAGACAATCTCGTATACCTCGTGCACGAGAATCTCGTTAATGCCAAGATGCTCCGAGTATTTGAGTTGGCGGTCACACTGTCTGACAAACTGCGGGTTGAAATTGAGGGCACACGATTCTGGGAGAAACTCTGGCTTCACAAGCTCCTCGTAAAACTCTCGTAAGGTCGTGATTTCGCGGTCTTTGCGGCTGTCAAACCAATCAAGGAACTTCAAGACGTTCTTGCGAGGAAGAATCACCCTCAGGTCGCGAGGATTCGATGATGAGCTTTTCATGCGATCGTCTGGATTGCAGCCCATCTCCCTGAAGCCAGGCTCAGCCCCAGCAAAGTACTGGAACACTCCGCCGACCGGCTGATACTGATCTCTGATTCTATTGCCCCTAATCAGAAGGAACTTTCCACCAATCCTTATCCTGAACAAGTAGGCAGCGCTTATTCGAACCATCTCGTCTGGATTTATTTTCGTAAGCCCGCACAGCATCAGGCGTCTTCGATTAGCCCATGCTCCCTTTCCCAGCCATCCAAGAATAGCGGTAACCACACTGACGAGAATTGAACTTGCAAGTTCGCCCATATGTCTTCTTCCCTATCTCCCGTCGTTCATGCACTGTCCCAAGTTCTATATTATCGCTTGGACTGCCGCGCCGAGTTTCATGACAGACCGCCCGTTCATGTCCTGGCTATCATGCCGCTCGATGGCGAACAACTCCCTCCAATAATCATCAATCTTGCCAATGTACCTCCTCGCGTCTATGCAGTCTAATTAAAGCCGATACAATCGGCGGGAGGTTTTAGACAAGCGGTTGGATTAGGACCAAAAGAAATGACGCTTGGAACACCAGATTATTCGCAGAGTATTGGATCAAGTGAATCAAATAATAACTGTTCGGGTCAGACAGCTTTACCATGGGCGGTAGTGTGTCGCGTCAAATTATAATAGGCAACTTTATTCCCATGCGCATCCTAGGAATGTAGCGCCATAAGAAGAGGGCGAGGTTTTTGGCACTAGCCAATAACCTCGCCCGGGTGCAGTCGTTCGCTTCTAAGGTCAAGTCTCGCTCAATATAGGCCGATCTCCCCTAGTCCCTCTTAAACAAATCCCTCGTATAAACCTTGTCCGCCACGTCCGCGAGCTCGTCGCTCCAGCGGTTGGCAACGATCCCGTCGCAGCCGGCCTTAAAGTCCTCCAGGTCGTGTGTGACCTCGGAGCCGAAGAACTCCGGTGCGTCCGGCGTGGGCTCGTAGACCACCACGGGCACGCCCTTGGCCTACACGAACTTAATGACGCCATGGATTGAGCGCACGGAAGTTGTTGGAGTTGAACTTCTAGTGGTGACGCTGGCGTGCGCTTCGGTGGCCTTTGAAGGCAGCAGCCCAATCGGCAGGGCCCTCTCTGACCATCAACGCATATTCATCAAGTCTGACATCATAAGGGGAGGAACAGGGTGCGGCAGAGGCCTGAAGGTCTATCTGCTTTACATCAAGGACCTCGCTAGGTGCCTTCGTTGACCACCGACGAGTCCGAACACGCGTTATTCTTGTGCGGTCGGCATTACGCGAGAAAGGCTAGCGTTGCGAGACTTCAACCACACTAGGATTGTTTCCTATGGCCGCAATGACTGGGCTGTAGGAGCTTTCATGGACCGTTGTCTTCATATCCTGAAGGAGGGTCCTCACATTCAAATCGCGACGATTAATGACGCGATAGAGGCTCATCAGCTTAAGCTCACTTTTGAAACGGTCCCCGAACTGTTCAAGGAAGCTGAAGTCGGCGACGTCGCAAGAGCCATCGCTGCGCTCTTCGCGAACGCCTGCAAGTATACGAGGGAGACGCTCGCGTCTTCGGGAATCCTTGGTATTTACGAGGAACTCGAGATGCAGTACGCCACTCAGTTCTGGGGCTTGGTGCACGCCTGCGGCGCAGAGACGCTGATCTCCGGCGAGGAAATTGACGAACTTCTCTCGCGACATGTCGAATGTTTAGCTTCTATCTTGGAGAACGACAAACTCGTCAAATTATTTGATACAGAGCTAGGAAAATCGCTGATCGACAATCCGTATTATTCCGCGGAGCTGATCATCCACGAGTACGCGACGGAATCAAGGAGCCAGAACGTAATCTACCTCCCTAAATGCCTTTCCCAAGGCGACTTCGATTCGATAATGACCGGCTACCTCGACGACCAGCGCGCCAACCCGAATTGCATGGAGGCCCTTTTCAATTGGCCTTCCGGCGCAACAAAATGCAGGTTCTCTCCGTCGCCGGACGTCAAAGTGCGCGCAAAGCGGGCCCACGATAAAGCCATGGATGAGCTATTCCGGCAAGGTACTGGATTTGAGTACGGAGCCGGGGTGCTGATCGACCCTGAACAGATTGCTTGCAAGGGCGTAAAGTTCGAAGGCCTAACCTTGACCTACAGTTTTAGCGAAACGTGGCTCGCCAAATACACCGATAATGCAAGCATCATGAACAATTGCAGATATCTACTGGACGTAGTAGACCAAAGCGGTCTCATGGCCGCACCTGCTCACTCCCACGAAGAGAGAGGTCTGCTTGCGATGCTGGGTTCCCACGTGCTGGGGGAATACCGAATGAATACGATCTCCAAGGTGCGGGAATCACTAGCCAATGTCGAAGTTGTCGCATACGCAAATTTCCTCGAAAGCCGCGGTATAAGGTTCGAAGATGCACTCGAATGGACGTACAACGTTTACTTTGCAGAGGAGTACTCAATCAGTAATTTCAGCTTGGCGCTGCCGTCAAGCGGAGCTTCGTGGCTCGACAAATGCAAGTCGATAGGGCCAGAGATCGAGCGCGCCGTTAAGTCCTATTCAATATATTCGAGGATTGGAAAAATCGACGGAGACTATTTCCCTTATGAGAGCTTTAAAACTTTTGGAACCCTCAACGCGCTCTCTGAGAAAAAGTACGCAATCGACGGAGCCTGCTTTAACAGATGGGGATTCTATCTGTTCTCCGACCAGTGCATGCTGACATACAGAAGAGGCCATAACGACCATGCTCGCTGCTTTTTCGATTTGATTTCGAATGCTATGGTCACCTTCGACGATTTTGATGCTGCATACGTCGAGGTGCTCCAGCAATTAGTCGACCGACAGCTAGTAAGTGCGTGCGAAGAAACAGGCGCTCTCTCCCCAACACCTCGATCAATTTGCCTGAAGGCCGTTTGGGATAATGGCGCAATTGCGCTTGGGGGATGCGGAGACGGTGATTTATCGCTCATCGATGGCCTTGTCTCAGACGAAATGCTGTCGTACTGCGGCAAGCTGTTCACACCCGACGAGGCTGCATATCTCGATTACATGTTCAACGACGCCTCTTTCCCTAACTCACAGGGTCTCAGGAACAGATACGACCATGCGCATTCACCGATCGCCGACCCTGATGCGGTGAACATTCGATCCGATTACTATCGCATGCTGACCTTGCTCGTCGCGATTACACTCAAGATAAACGACGAGCTGTCGGCCGCAACGGGCCGCGGCTACCTCGAAAACTTCGTAGATTGGCCATATTACGACCAAAGCGTCTTCGAACTCGCAAAGAACTTGATCGCAAAAAAGCATGAAACTGTCTATGATGCTGAGTCAGAATAGTTCCAATGACGGTAGTTCCGAACCTGCTTGATCAGGATCGGAAAGCCTTTCCGTTTCTCCGTGGCGAATTCCTGTCAGACACCTCGATAACCATTGTGATGGCCTCAGACGGCGCGATTCGGCGTCATGCAGTCGCTCTGTCGTCCCGGTACAAACGAGCAACACGAACCCTCATGCCGCTCATCAGAGGAACGGGACCGTGAGAATGCTCGGCGCCGCGTTCGGCCATCGCCAGGATGAAAGCTCAACCGCGGGACGCGGGATCCGAGGGGTAGGCCTACCTCGGCTTGCCGTCGTCGCACTGGAAACTCCTGCGCACCAATACAGTGCAGGAGCGAACGAACTGCGAAATAAAGCGTGAGTCGAGGGCGGTGCAGATGCCCCCCCTCGACGGCATCGCTGGTGCGGCTGACCGGCGTGGTCATGTGCGAGCAGGACGAGATGTGGCAGGAGTCCAGGTGCTTCTTTGAGGCTAGAAAGATGCTCGAGAAAGGCCTCGAGCTTGAGGACAGTGCCAAGACGGCATGGGATATCAAGTGCGTACCAGGTTCCCGGGCGACGGCCGACTCGCTTCAGATCGAGCGCTGAATCAACTTTCTCGACACTACCGAAGCATGCTCAACGATTGAGAAATCGTTGTCGTTAAAAGAGGCGGTATCGGCTCTAGCCGATACCGCCTCTTTCTAGACAATTCCACTTATATGAAATTTCAGAGTTGCAGTAAAAGGCCCTCTCCCCTAGTCCCGCTTAAACAGATCCCTCGTGTACACCTTGTCCGCCACGTCCGCGAGCTCGTCGCTCCAGCGGTTGGCCACGATAACGTCGCAGCCGGCCTTGAAGGCCTCTAGGTCGTGGGTCACCTCGGAGCCGAAGAACTCTGGCGCGTCCAGCGTGGGCTCGTATACCACCACGGGCACGCCCTTGGCCTTCACGCGCTTCATGACGCCCTGGATGGAGCTCGCGCGGAAGTTGTCGGAGTTCGACTTCATCGTCAGGCGGTAGACGCCCACGACCGGCTTCGGCTTGCCCTCGTACACGCGGTCCCACACCATCTGCAGCACCTCGTCGGCGACGAAGTCCTTGCGGGTGCGGTTGGCGTCCACGATGGCCTCGATCAGGTTCTGGGGTACGTCCCTGTAGTTGGCCAGCAGCTGCTTGGTGTCTTTGGGCAGGACGCGCTCAGCAACGACTAATGTTTGACAAACAAGGTGATTTTAATCCGATTGTTTCTTCAACGATTGAATCTAAAACTTAACGTATGTCAATATAGATTTAAGGGTTTAGCTGCATTTCGCCATCATTGTTTCCGCTATACAAGAAAAAAAAAGTGGGTCGTCTGCTAATGAAGGTTTCCCTCGGGTCTTGTGATTGTTTTTACAGCCCCCGAACAGCCCGTCATTCTAGGAGCGTCGGCTTTCGCCGAGAAGTTAGTCCAGCAGAAGGCCAGTTTTCATTAACGTGTGAAAACCTGGCCGGAATGCCTACATAAGTCCCGGATACATCTATATCGCGCACAACGACGGCGCCCGCACCTACCATACAGTCCGAACAGATGGACACATTGTTGGTCACGCAGCTCCCGATTCCGAGCCACGTGCGCTCATGGATATCCACCGTGCCCGCAACATGTGCCCCCACGGATACATGAACGTAATTGGCTATTCGACAGTCGTGATCAACCGAAGCACAAGTGTTCACAATCACACCCTTGCCGATAACGGTATCGGAATTAACCACGGCACCAGCCATTACGACGGTGCCCTCACCAATTTCTACGCATCGCCCAATTGTGGCATTAGGATGAACAAGGGTCACCAGTTTGCCATCGATGCTTTCCTGAATCCGTTCTCGCGCCATGGGGTTGCCGATTGCGACAACGTAATCACAGCGGCCTCCGAGCTTTCCGGCCATTGAGGACGTTCCTACAACCGGGAATCCGGCGCATTGCGAAACTGCAGGGTTATCATCAAGAAAGAGAATGTCCTCGTATCCGCACATCAGCGCGATGTCAGCGATAACCTTTCCATGCCCACTTGCTCCGATTATTACGAGCTTACGTGTGGAGCTGCAGATCGAATGTGACAAAGACACTTCCTAATCCCTCTAAACAGATCCCTCGGGTACACCTTGTCCGCCACGTCCGCGAGCTCGTCGCTCCAGCGGTTGGCGACGATCACGTCGCAGCCGGCCTTGAAGGCCTCCAGGTCGTGGGTCACCTCGGAGCCGAAGAACTCTGGCGCGTCCAGCGTGGGCTCGTAGACCACCACGGGCACGCCCTTGGCCTTCAAGCGCTTCATGACGCCCTGGATGGATAAAGGTTCGACGGCGTAAGGGATCCAAGTAACATGCAATCAGGGCATTCGCCCAGCATCGAGTGGTGCGTTGCCGGGCCATGCTTCCATGGTGCGTAGTGTCCGTAATCTGTTTCACCTTGCCCGCCGCTCCGCCTCTCATTCCAGAACATGACCCCGCTCGTTAGCTACGACCGTTGGACCCTGGAACAGTTTATCCTGCTTTGACAGTTCGAGGATACACATGGAATCCTGCGCATTCTGGGGTATCTGCGAGGAGTCAAGCTTCTCTTTGAGCACAGCAACAATGAACTGGCAGTTTATGCTATTTGCAATGTCGACAATTTTCTTCAGGTCTTCACCTTCGACGTTCTCGACTACGTCTTGAACCACGAAGCGAGGCGCCTCGATTTTGTTGGCGATTGCGAACTCCTGATACGAAAGGTCGTAAACCGCCAAAAGGGACTTGCGTGTGCCGGTACTTGATCCATTGAGGTCGGTAATGGCCACCGGGAACTTGTCCGTGGCGGTCGAATAAGTCAATATGGGCCTCTCTCCGTTAACGGCATTTGCCATCGGTGTAAAGTAGTAATTGAAGGAGTTCATCATATCCTGATGGGACGAGTTTGAGGACTCACGTTCCTCCCCACCATCGGAGAGACTTGCAATTTGGCTTTCCAAGGTCTTTATGCGCTCGTCGTAGCCTTGTAGTGTGCTGAGAACCTCGGTGTTTCTGCCCATCTCCTGGCGCAGGCGCATGCACTCTCCGAGAAGATTCTCGTACTCGCTCATCGCATCGCCATCAATGAGTGAGAGGTACCGTGAGTTCTCAACCGAAAAGGCTGCGAGTTTGGCCTGGATGCCCACCCTCTCCGACTCAAGTTCGGCCCCGACCTTCTGGAAGTACGCAATCTCGTTCTCGCAAAACGCACGGTTGAACGCGACCATGTCCTCGAATGTCTTGTTTACCGAGGGAATGAGGGAGCAGACCTCATCGTAGAAGCTACGCGAAAGCGACAGGTCGGCCTGCTTTACAATTTCCTTCTTAGCACGCTCGATAGACTCGACGTTGCGCTCCATCCTGAACTCGATTTCGGCCAATTCGGAGCACAGTCTGGCATATTGGCTCCTTGCTTCCTCGATCGCCTCCCTGTTAGCCTTGAACTCATCGGCGTCAAGCACGTCATTGAGCCTGGACTCCGCGCGTTGGCACTCGCGGTCTAGAGCCACGCCCACTTGGGTAAGCTGCTCCTCGTCCTCGATGCCGGCAAGACGTCTGTACTGCTTGGCAGACTCCTTGAGCTTGTTCAGCTCCCTGTTAAGCTCCGCCAACCTAGCGTCAAGTTCAGCGTCCGAGATGTCGAACAAGTAATTATAAACGGCCCTATAATCGGCGATAGAGGCTCTGGGCAACGTTCTGAGGAATGAATAGTCGTCTCCGCTTAGGGAAATACGAACGAAGGATTTGATGAGCTGACGGAACGTGGGCTTGTTAGAACTAACCGCAAATAGGGTTTCACCCAACAGCTCCCTGTATTGTTTTGCACTAACCTTCTCGCCATCGAAGAAATACTTACCTCTCGGGAACAGCTCTACCTTGAGCTCGACGTTGTGGTCTGAGAGCCTTTCAAACGAGTTCACGAGGGTCATCTCGCCCACAACACGCTTCTCATTGATAATGTCACGCAGCTCTTCATTGACGCTATTCGTTTCGTCGTCCTTGTATAGGCCGACTTTACCGCTTGCGCCGAGCAGTACGTCTATGAGCTTGAGAAATGTCGTCTTCCCGACCTTATTGTGTCTATCTGATTCAAAAGTGTCGGAGATGAGGTTGGCCCCTTTGTGAAATACAACCTCACGCATGACACAACCGGTCATTGAATTCCGAAGCCTAACCGATCCTATGAACACGGAGCCTCCCTTCACTTGTAGCTTCTAAGCCCGCAACGAGGAATAAGAAATCGATGGCCATAAGAAAGAACTCATAGGGGACCACACCACATCGTGCGGAGTCGCAAACCCATCTGTATAAATCGGCCGACTCGACTTCACCTGCAACGGAAATTATCGAGTACGACAATGCGGCGATATAGTACACCGTCTTCACTGGGTCATTGTTCCTGTCGATGAGTAACACGACTCCCTAGCCTTCTTCCAGTTCAGGCTTCACCAAGACGATACACCGCGAGACCCCACATGCCACAAGCGCAATGCAAAAGCTCTCGACGTCCTCCGTCGAATGAGTGTGGGCATCGTAATCCATATCATGCACGAGAGCGTCTACGAGACGTTCCTTTATAGCGTCGAGCTGCGCATCCCCATTACCGACAATGAGCTCGCCGCCATCGTCGTAATCGGCGACGTCATAGAATAAGTCGCCGAGCTTTTTGATTATTTTCTCGCTGTCTGGGAATTCCCTTATGGCATCACGAACCATGGCATAATCGCCTGAATGGTTGCGTATAACATTCATGTATTTATTTGCGTTGTTGAACTGTAATTTTTCGTTCATGCCAACGGGGGTATCGAGCGAGAGTTCTGATTCAGCACATAGCGGTCCATTGTAGACAAGGGCGAGCAGGTCATGAACCACGCTGTGAGTGAGCCCCTCCCTGCCGCCAAGCAGCACCTTAATGTTCTGGATGTTGTTGTCGCCCACGATCTGACCTGTTCCAGTCCCAAACGAAGAAAGCGCGGTCGAACGAGAGCTACCAATTTGCATGCACGTCCGCCTTGTTGTCCGAACCCATGACTTGGCTGTTGCCGGTACCGGAGACGCTCATGATGTTGCCCTGAAAAGAATCTCGCATCTTCTTGACATCTGACTTGACGGAGAGGGATATGACGGCAGCGACTATTGACGCGCCCGAGGCAACTATCCCAAGGATTAGGTTCAGCGTTTCCATTCTTTGACAATCCTTTTAGCCGATGGTTAAATCCTAAACTAGCCTTCAAGACTGAAGTTTCGGCGAGAATAAAAACGAACTCGCAACCTCATATATTCGGCAGGAGATTGGCCGCAATTCTCACCAGGCATGTTAATCTCTCTTGACGAATTTAACAACCATTGCGAAGACATCGAGAAGCGTCTTGCCTGGCCCTTGATTGGCGACCTCATCCGAGAAACATTGCGGTGCTGGAATGTAACCTGCTTGATCAAAATCGAGTTTAAGACAGTCAAACTTGCGGCTTGGGATCAAAAACATGTGAGTTTGTTCGAACGGCGATGGTGGCATGTAAATTGCGAGTGTAGACGCTAAGTGATTATGGCTACTGATAGTCAAGCCATTTTGGCCAATTCCGGTCACCGGATAATGGGCACCGCGCCTCCCCGCCGTCATTACGCCGGTGGTATCAACACTGTGGCGTCAGAAGGGCCATTGAGGTGAACAAGAGACAATATAGCCTTGAGGAGATTATAGACGCGGGGCTCCGGGAGACGGCGCGGGAAAGGGCGACGAATTCGACTCGCAGACATGCGGCCTCGCGGAATTCTGTGATGTCCGGGTGCGACGGGTAGTGCGGACCACACAGGGGTATGGCGACCTCGTCGGGAGCGAAAGCACTCAAGCGTAGACCGACGAGGAAATCAAGGAAGCCGTTTCGCGCTGGTGAAGAACTCGGAGGACCTCGGTAAGGCAGTAAATCCTCTGCCAGTAGAAATTACCGAAATCTCAAACTTGATTATATTAAAAGCTATAATTAAATAAGCTAGACACATACGAAAGGCGCGGAAATGGACCTTCCCACTCTTATCGAAGCTTGTTTTAATGGATTGGCAAAAGGCGGGGCAGGTGCGCTGGGTTCAGGCTTGTGGGTATTAACCCAAAGGCTCATTTGCGGTTTGTCGTCAAAATTTGTCTCAGCCGATGACGTGTCTGAAGCAGATGTTTTGATCGAACTATCAGATCCAAATCAAATGATCAAAAAGATGGATGAATTTACGCGCGATCCGGAATTAGACCGTCTCATAAATGCGTGGGAACGCATGGCCACCGTATTTGCCAATAACGAGCTCGATATCGACGTTAACTCCACGAATAGCAACATCGTTATCGGAAATAGCGGATCAAGCATCAACATATCGCAAAAGGTAGTTAGATAGTAACGAAAGCAGCGTCAATGAGCACCCCCCCCCCGAGCAATATTAAATTTGTCCCCATAAATACACCAGAAAGAAACACCGTACAATTCGAAAAACTAGTGCTGCTTATCATTAGGGCTGACTACATTTTCAGTCGACTTGAAGAAGTATGCTCTGCAATATTTGCCGACACCAGAATCCAATGCGTCTTTACAATACCTGAACCAAAATCAATAGTTGACAGGTCGCTCGATTTGTATTTGAAAGATGCCGGATGCATTTTGCTGCCATGGGATATTGCTTTGACCAAAAAATTTGACCTAGCAATAGCAGCAAGTCCAAATGGCGATTTTGAAAAGATTGACGCCCCACTTTTGCTATTTCAGCATGGACCCGCATTAGGTAAATCGGGGGCATACGACTCCACCCTAAAAGCTATAAATCGCCTAAAGACAAGAGAGTATCCGACATATATTTGCGAACCGACTTCAAAGGGTGAAATAACCGACTTACCAGCAATTATTAAAACCGTTTATGTGGGGGATCCCGTTTTTGACAAAATCCTATATTCGGAAAAATATAGAGAAGAATACAGGGCTGCATTAAATTGCAATACCCAGAAGCTGGTAATAATCACTTCAACCTGGGGACCAAATTCACTTTTATCAAATATTAGAACAATTGCAGAAGATTTACTAAAGGAACTTCCATATACGGAATACAGGGTGGCGATGATTCTTCATCCGTATATCTGGGCAGCACATGGCGAATGGCAAATAGAAACATGGTTTAAAAAGGAGCTGTACGCAGGACTAAAAATCGTTCCACATGAAATGGGCTGGGAGGCAGCGATAATTGCCGCAGATATCGTAATTGGCGATTATGGATCAGTTACAAACTATGGTGCCTCAATAGGCAAACCGGTTTTAAGATACGAACCGAGCGAAGATAGCATCCCCAAGGGGATTGCCATAGTTGAGCATGCAAATATTAATTCAATACCTATAAAGAACAGCTATAAGGCTCTAAAGGTAATTAGAGCCTTGGAAGCTGCGCCATTACAAACAAATCGATTGGAGCCAACAGCTTTTGCAAACGTTGGACACTCATTAGAATCGATTCAACACTTGGCATATTCGATACTAGGAATAAAGGTTGGTAACAAAGCGCCGGAAAATACTCTGGCGCAACGACCGCGACCAATCCAGATAGATAATGAAATCTATCGAACCATAACGCTGGTAAAACAACAAAAAGGCGAGGCGATTCTTAACATAAAAGCATTTAAAAGCTCATCATTGGATTACAACTGGGTATTCGATGGCCCCAGAATCCAACTCATAGAAAAGGAGGAGATGCCTTCAATTAACTTAGCACCACCTGAAATAGTAGTCATAGACAATACTCTTTCGAGTAAATTCATAAGCCGTATAATGGACACACAAAGCGATACAACCAAGCTAGTTTGTATAAATAAAGACTCTGAATGGATAGCAATACTAAATAGAGTAAATCTGTTTAAGGTACAAACTGATTGCCCGAATAGCATATTGACCGCTCGAGCAATTTGGTACTTACTAAAACATAATAAGACGCGATGCATATTAGAGACAATCAATAATAGCCACTTTGTTTCCCTAACGAAAGGCTAAGAGCTCACAAGTTGGATTTTGCCTGCAACGATATTGCATTGAGCGACATCTCCCAACTGAGAATAAATCTCACTGGATATAGAATATAAACGCACCGCCTCGTCCTTTTTATTCAAATCGAACTCAATGTCCCCTAAAAGCTGATAAGCATCCGCAACAACTCCGCTCAATCCGCCACTCGAGCAAGTTTCCAAGCAGCTACGCGCTAATGAATTAGCATTCTTGAGCTCGCCAAGTTTAAATAGACAATGAGCGCCAAACAACTCGATCTTTGAACGCATATTAGGTTCCAGTTGGTTGGCTGAACTCAACTCCGATTGGACTCTGTCAAGGGCCGATCGATAGTCGCCTTGTGCATAATAAGACTCCGCAATCGAGAAATTAGCGATAGCGATCCCGCGATAATTTACGGGATCGCACAGCAGATACTCAGAAATTGCTGCCTCGTAGCAAGAGATTGCAAAATCAAAGTCTGCAATCCCCTCCCTTAATGTATGGCCCTTAAATTCCAGCAAAGAGCCTTTAAGTGTATGATTTGTTGAATCACCTGAGAGCTCAATGGCAAGCGAAATTGAAGCCGATGATTTTTCATACATGCTTAACCGTAGCTGGCAGCGAGATAGTAAGGCAAGCATCCTAGATGCTGCATCAGAACGATCTAAGTTAACAGCCGCACGATGCCCGAGCGAATATACGTGAAGACCTCGGCTGAAGAGCCCGTTGTCATAGATGAAAGTCCAACAGGAATCGGCTATAGAAAGCACCTCGGAATATAGTGAGAAATCGAAGGCCAAATCCAGGACAGAAAATAGTTCAAAACGAATTGAAAGAAAATAGTCTGCGGCATTTGATTGGTTAATCTCGGAAAATAAATCCGAGTCAAACAGAGAGCTAGAAGACACTCTTAACCGATTGGGGGTAAGCACATTATCAAGTGTGACGATTAGGGAACAGTAGTACCGGACAACTGACCGAACAAGAGCTTCAAAAGAGATACGATCTTTTGGGTTATAGGTTTTTGCATAATTTGAGATCTGACGATTCATCGATATTAGAGTACGAGATTCAAGAGAAGAACAAGATGCCAGCCAAGCTGTTGATGAACGCTTGATGAGCGATTTTCCCTGCAAAGCCGCTACCGCGCCTTTCATGCTACTTATGCAAGTTAAGGATGAAAGTGCAATTGGCCCTCCGCCAAGACGACCAAGCAAGGAATATAAAATTGAAGAAGGATCATCAAAATGCGCGACCTCAAGATCCAAAGCACCCATCAAAGGCTCTAGTTCTGGATTTGATAGGCTTGTAACAATATCTTTAAGCGAATAGACATTGTCTCGTATCAAATACGCAGCCCTGCTCAAAACAATAGGCAAACCGTCACAAACATAGATTAATTGATGGAATAATGGGTCGTTTTCAAGAGAATCGAAATCGACATGATCGCATTCCCTCAACTGATCCCTGAGATAGGAGACAGAGGTTACCGAATCGAAAGAATTAATTGGAATGCTCTTAAATTTATGTAAATAAGATGCGCAGGCTTCTCTACAATTACCGGCAGATAAAATTAAGCATTCATCTGAGTTTAAAACTAGGGAATCAATATCAAGTGAATCGGAAACGTTGGGTGACGCATAATTTCTTTCGCAAATTGACAACCGCATAGCGGAACACGGCCCGC
>ERZ772821.1134-NODE-1134-length-17260-cov-4.212380_pt1 | contig 17260 bp, 26 predicted proteins | sample MGYA00580859_ERZ772821 | MGnify/ENA primary metagenome ERZ772821 (study PRJEB29015, sample SAMEA2737674) | human gut metagenome | biome: human gut; feature: human-associated habitat; material: faeces | place: China | collected 2012 ...
ATAATGGCCACTGTGCGTATTGTGGACGCGAAATCTCCTACAAGGATATGCAGGTAGACCATTTTCAACCATTGAGGGCGTGGAGGGCTGATGACGCTGGGACAGATGACCTTGACAACCTCATGCCAGCCTGCCGGATGTGCAATCACTACAAGCGTGCAAATTCCCTTGAAACTTTTAGACGCTACATCACAGAAATTCCGCGAAAGCTGCGCGAGAACTATATCTACAAGATTGGCGTGGTTTATGGCAATGTCATTGAGGCTGAAAAACCGATTGAGTTTTACTTTGAGGAGCAGAAAAGAAAGAAGGGCTGACCATGGATGAATACATTAAGCGGGAAACTGCCGTAAGAGCGGTGATGGCGGCGAAATGGGTGGACGGTTCCGACGGTGCCATGGCAATGGAGATTGTTGCCTCGCCAGCAGCCGCCGACGTGGCCCCGGTGGTGCATGGGCGGTGGATACGACCGCACTGGAAGAACAATAATTATTGCTGTGACTGTTCGGAGTGCGGCGGTGAGGCAATGCACAGAGACTATCAGTGGGATAAAAATGGCGTATACCCTATCTGCCCCAACTGCGGGGCCAAGATGGACGGAGGTGCTGAATGAAGATATACAAGAATCCGTGGGTGACACGAGCAAGCTACTTTGTGAAAACTGGAACTGCAAAGTCGGCAACGATGGAGGCGGCCAAAAGTAGCGGTTATTCTATCGACTTTTGGGATGGCAAGTGGGTTGTCCGTAAGACGGCTTATTATAACAAGTCCTTATCTGAAATGCCTGTTGTGCTCGAAAACAAATGCAGTTTGCAGGCGCGAATTGACAGGGCGATTGTGGACACGGTTCTTGAGTTTGTAGCGGTGGCCAAGATGGACGGAGGTGCTGACAATGGCTGAATACATTAAGCGGGAAGCATTGGTGCATAGGCTAAAAAGCCCGTATTTGTTTAATATTACCCAAAGAATTTTTGAGATTATATCGGAAATCCCAGCCGACGACGTGGCCCCAATCGAAGCGCTGGAGCGCCTGCGGGACGAGCTGTGCGCGCAGGACCTAATTACCATGGAGGGGCTGAGAAAGCTGAACACGCTGATTTGGAAGTACACAACGGTACATGACGGAGGGCAATGCGAATGATAGATACCGTGATGGTGAATATTGGCGCGGTCTTTATGATTGTCGGCGGTGTTGCGCTGGTGGCGATTGTTCTTAGCTTGGTAATCTATGCTGCCGGTTGGGCTTGGGTAGCTGCAAGTGATAAGTGGAGGGATATCCTCCGAGCAGAAAGCCTGATCTATGAATACCGCATGAATAGAGATGCCTATATCAAATGGAAGAAAAATGCGAATAAGGACGAAGGCGCTGACCATGAGGCTGATTGATGCTGACGCAATCCTGAAAGCAGACGAAAATTCCGATAAAGCGCTTGTTCTGGGAAGCGGGAAATCTCTGGAAATGGCTTATGCCTTGCTAAAAAAGAAGGTGGCGGACGCCCCCACCGTAGACGCAGAGGTCGTGGTGCGGTGCAAAGACTGCAAGCACTTGTGCGTGTGGAACCGAAAAGACATATACGCATTTTGCCCTAAAACAAACATCGTGTTTTTGCCATTTGATAAGGACACAAGGACGTTCTTTTGCAGCCTTGGCGAGAGAAAGGATGGCGGGGAGGGCTAAACAATCCGCTTATTTGCAACGGCGGGATGCGCAGTTGGATGCGGTCTTTTGGGCCGGTGCTGCGATGGCAGCGCAGTTTGCCGTTGACACGTTGCAGATGACCATGCACCAGAAGGAAGGCTGGGGCTACGATCGCATCATGCGCGTCACGCACGAGTGGATGGAGACCCAGCGGGAATACAGGCCTGCCTTAAACTGCAAGGACCCGGAGGCAGACGTCCGGCAGGTGCACATGGATCGGGTGCTGGCGGAGATTATCCGGGACAAGGCAAAGTTGATCCCATTCCCGGACAGATACAAGGATCTGAAAAAGATCCGTTATGGGAGGTAACTATGCAGAAGGAAGATATATCGCTCCTGCGCATCTATGCGAAGAATGACATGAATTGCGTGAAAACAGCAAAGGAGATGGACATCCACCACAACAGTGTGATCTATCGGCTGGGCAAGATCAAGACGGAAACCGGGCTGGATGCGCGGAAGTTCTGGGACTTGGTGATGCTGCTGGAAATGGAGGAATCATGAAACTTGGACAGGTGGTTCGGGCCAGATTCAAGTCCATACCGTCGCAGTTGGAACGGCAGCACCCGACATATGAGCAGCTGTATCCGTTCCGGCGTGGAGAGGTAATTTACATCCACCCAAAGGGCCGGTTTGTCAGTGTGCGGACAGAAACGGCGGGCGGCCCCGTGGTAGAGAATTTTCGGCTATGTGAGGTGGTTATGTGAGCACCTTCCCGGAACGGCTGCGCAAATTGAGAGAATCTGAGCGGCCTGCTAAAAGCATGAGAGTGAAAGCGGAGCTGATTGGGATCGGGCATGATACGCTGCGGAAGTACGAAACCGGAGAGAACGAACCGGCTCTCAGCCAATTGAAGCTGATAGCGAATCATTACCACGTCAGCTTGGATGAGCTTGCATGGGACGAAGGCGAGCGAGAGAGTAAACCTTTATAGTATCGCAAAAAAAAATTGGTCTTTGCCCCCAATTCGGGGCAAGCGTAGAAAAATATGTGTCAGAATGAGGGTGCGGGGTTATATCCGTATCCTCATTCTTTCCATCCATTCTTTCTTTCCTCCTGACCCCGGTGGAATGCCGGGGACATGCAGACGTAGCTCAGTTGGCAGAGCACCGCGCCGGGAGGTATGCGCTGGTTCAAGTCCAGCCGTCTGCACCATGGCGGGGAGCGTTTCGGGTGATGCGTTCTCGCTCCAAAAAAATATAAGCTGCGGCCTGTAAAAGCAGCTCGTCTCCGGCAACTGGTACTTGCCCTTGACGCTTCGGTGCAATTCCGGTTGGGCACAGGACCCCTCGCACCTCTCAACGATGTGGCCCAGGAGGGGCATTCACGGCATAGGTGCCCCGTAAGGGGAGACCACAGCGAGTGACGGGGACTTTCCCCGAAGCGCTAAAGCAGGGCAGGACTGCAATGCCGTACCAGATGTGCCCGTTAGGGCGGGTAAAGTCTGCTATGTAAGGCCAAGGGGTGGGGGCTGGTAGCAAAACGAAAGGAAGTGAGCGTATGGCTGGCGGAGCGCCAAGAAAATGGAAAAGCGTAAAGGCAATGCAGGAAGCCATTGACGTTTACTTCAAAAAGTGCGAAGGCGAACCGTTTATCGGAGATGACGGCTGCGCTGTGCGAGATAAGTACGGGGTGCCGATTATCATCAATGCAAAGCCCCCGACAATCACAGGGCTTGCATTGGCGCTTGGATTCACAGGGAGACAAGCGCTGCTGGATTATCAAGCAAGGCCGGAGTTTGCGGACACGGTTACGCGCGCGAAGTCCCGCTGCGAGGAGTACGCTGAAACCCGTCTGTACGATAAGGACGGGGCGAACGGCGCGAAATTCAGTCTTGGATGCAACTTTGGATGGCGTGAAGTCAACGAAACAAAATTGACTACAGATGCGGTCAAGGTGGTCATTGATGTCTGAAATCCACCTGTCGAATAAAGTCGGCCCTGCATTTTACAGCGTGGCGCGTGACATTTTTCATCATGGTCACACGCACTATGATTTTAGCGGCGGGCGCGGCTCGCTGAAATCCTCCACAGTATCAATTATCGTTCCGCTTCTGCTGGTTGGCAATCCGGGAACGCACGCGCTTGTGCTGCGCAAGGTGGCAAACACGATCCGCGATAGCGTATATGCGCAGTATATCTGGGCAATCGGCGAATTGGACATGGCGGCGTATTGGGAAGCGAAAGTATCCCCGATGGAGCTGATCTATAAGCCGACAGGACAGAAGATCATGTTTCGGGGTGCTGACGACCCGATGAAGATCAAATCCATCAAAGTGCCGTTTGGCTATATCGCCGTGACGCACTTCGAGGAAAAAGACCAGTTTGCCGGACGTGCGGAAATCCGAACTATTTTACAGTCCACCATGCGCGGTGGCTCGGTGTTTTGGAATTTTGAGAGCTATAACCCGCCGATCTCGCGCGATAACTGGGCGAACAAGGACAGCTTAGAAGAACGCGCTGACCGGCTGTGCCACAAATCAACATATCTGCAAGCACCGCCTGAGTGGTTGGGAGAACAGTTTCTTGCAGAAGCGGAACACCTAAAAGAGACGGACGAGCGAGCATATCAGCACGAATATCTCGGTATTCCGGTAGGAACTGGCGGAAATGTGTTTGAAAATTTGGAGTTGCGGGAAATCACTGACGAGGAAATTTCGCATTTCGACCGCATTTATAACGGCGTTGACTGGGGATATTTCCCCGATCCGTGGGCGTTCAACCGTTGCCATTACGACGCCGCGAGACGAACACTATACATTTTTGTGGAAATGACCGCAAACAAAAAGAGGAACAAAGAAACGGCTGATATGCTGATTGATTATGGGCTGACCCGCGATGACCTCATCATCGCAGACGGTGCAGAGCCGAAGAGCGTCGCGGACTATCAAAAGTTCGGCTTGCGCTGCATTAGCGCAAGAAAAGGGCCGGGAAGTATTGATCGCTCTATGCAGTGGTTGCAAGGCTTGTCGAGCATCGTAATTGACAAGGTAAAATGCCCTAAAACGGCAGAAGAATTTATTTCCTATGAGTACGAGCGGAACCGTGAGGGAGAGATCCTCAGCGGTTATCCTGATGCAAACAACCACCATATTGATGCGTGCCGATATGCGACAGAATCGATATGGAAAGCGCCCGGTCAAAAGGGCAAGAGCGATTATACCCCCATTTGGAACAGATAGGACGGTGAGCGACTATCAAAACATATAACGACCTTGTGGCGGTGGGCGAGGACGAAAAGGCGCGGATGGAGTTTATCCGTAGCGCAATCAACGAGCACCGCGAATCCCACGCATATAAGACGGCGGCGGATGCTGAGGAATATTACAACGGCCTGAATCCGACCATTAATCGCTATGAAAAGATCATCTACGATATGCAGGGCCGTTCCCACACGGATATGTGGACGGCAAACCATAAGCTGGCCAGCCGCTTTTTCGGTCTGGCGGTGGATCAGGAAGTTTCCTATCTTCTGGGTAACGGCGTAACCTTTGCGGAGAAGGAAACACCAAACAAGCTGTGCCCGGACTTCGACCAAGAAGTCATGGACGCGGCGCGTGAAGCGAAAATCGCAGGCGTTTCCTTCGGTTTCTGGGATTTGACGCATTTGCGGGTGTTTTCTTTGCTTGAGTTTGTTCCTCTCTATGATGAAGAGGACGGCGCGATGAAGGCCGGTATTCGGTTCTGGCAGGTGGCACAGGATAAGCCGTTGAGAGCGACGCTGTACGAGCTGGACGGCTTTACAGAGTATTTCCAGCCTAGCGGCGAGGATATGGCCGTCATGCAGCCGAAGCGTAGCTATAAGCTGATTGAGCGCAAGGCAGAAGTCGGCGAAACCGAAATCTATGACGGCGGGAATTATCCGAGTTTTCCCATCGTGCCGCTGAAAAACAACAAGCGGTGTCTCTCCGAGATCGTCGGCAAGCGCAACACCATTGACGCGCTCGATCTTGCGTCCTCGAATATGGTCAACAACGTGGACGAGGGCAATTTGATCTATTGGGTGCTGTCCAACTGCAACGGCATGGATGATCTCGACGATGCGAAATTTGTGGAGCGCTTGAAAACCACCCATGTTGCCCACGCAAACGGCGATGATGGCGCGAAGGTGGAGAGTAAGACCATCGAGGCTCCCTATGAGGGCACCAGCAGCACCATTGATATGCTCAAGAAAAAGCTGTACGAGGATTTCCAGTGCTTTGACGCGGCGGCGGTATCCGCCGGGAACCAAACGGCAACGGCAATCAGGGCCAGTTATGTGCCGCTGGATTTGAAAACGGATAAGTTTGAATCCGAGGTCACGAGGTTTATTGTGGAAATCCTGCGTCTGGCGGGCATTGAGGACAAGCCGAGTTATACGCGCAATCAGATCATCAACAAGAGCGAGGAGACGCAGAACATCCTTCTGGGCGCGGCGTATTACGATGACGAGTACACCACAAAGAAGCTGCTGACCATCAACGGCGATATTGACCAGTACGAGGACATGATGAAACGCAAGGCGGCGGAAGTAATTGACTTGACAGAGCCGGTGATTGACGATGGCGACCAGTGATCTCGGCCACAAGCTGACCAACAAGGAGCTTGCAAAGCTGGAACGGCGCATTGCAAAGCTGTACCGTGAGGCCGGGAAAGAACTGCAGGCGACCATCGACTCATATTTCGAGCAGTTCAAAAAGCGCGACGAAGAAATGAAGGCGCTGATCGGCACGGTGCAGAACGGCAAGGAATGGACGGAGGCCGACTATAAGCGATGGCGTTTGAACCAGATCGGGCGTGGGGAACGCTATCAGGCCATGCGTGACAAGGTAGCGCACCGCGTGACCGACGCAAACGCCGTGGCGGTGTCCTACACCAACGACGCAACGCCCGGTATTTACTCCCTTAACCGCAACTATTCGGCCTATACTATCGAGCAGGTCGCGGGCAACATCGGCTTTGACCTGTGGGACGAGCAGACGGTCAAACGGCTTATGGTAGAGCAGCCGGAGCTGATGCCATATTACCCGCCGAAGCGAGCCTTAAAGCGTGGTATCGACCTCGCGTATGGCAAGAAGCAGATCACGGCAAGCGTCACCAGCTCCATCTTGCAGGGAAAGAGCATCAAGCACATGGCGGACGACCTGCAAAAGCGCATTACCACCATGAGCCGAGACAGCGCCATCCGAACGGCCAGAACTGCCGTGACCGGCGCGCAGAACGCCGGACGCATGGACAGCTATGCGGCGGCGGAGAAGATGGGCATCAAGCTTAAAAAAGAATGGTTGGCCACGCTGGATGCGCGTACACGCCACTCTCATGCCATGATTGACGGCGAACAAGTGGCGCAGGACAAGAAGTTTTCTAACGGTTGCCGCTTCCCCGGAGACCCGCAAGGCCCGCCGTGGGAAATATATAACTGCCGCTGTACGCTGATTGCCGCCGTGGAGGGTGTAGATACCTCTACTGCGCAGAGACGCGCCAGAAACGCCGATACGGGCAAAACAGAGGTTATCTCAAACATGACCTATGCGGAATGGGCGGGGTGGAAAAAAGATACAAAGCAAGTTGCAAGTGCGGCAAAATCTGATATAATTAAAGCAAAACCCGAAATAAAGCCAGTAACTTTAAGCCTTTCCAACTTAGAGGAATTGGAGAAGTGGCAAAACGAATATTATGCGACAAACTCGAGCGTCGAGTTTACCAAAAAAGCGAATCCGAATATATCCAAGTATTCCGGCGGTGCGTATAGCGCAATTAACGCCATAGAGCGCGGCGGCGCGGCGTATGAAAAGGCGCTGCGTTGCTATGGGAACCTCGACGGGTACAAGGAGATAAGCGACGGCGTTTCTGCGGAAATATCAAAGTTCAAGCTTTCAACGGACTTGAACGTGAAGCGTGTTGTCGGGGATGTTGGGTATATTACGGGAGGCGGTTCATCTGTTGATGATATGGTCGCGAGTATCGGAAAGCTATATACAGAAAAAGGATTTACAAGCACGACAATAGCGCAAGACGCGCAACTCCCGTTTGGAGGGCACAAAGATACGCAGACGGTTCTTGATATTATCGTGCCAAAATCAACACGCGGCGCTTATATTTACAAAATGGCAGATAACCCCGCGGAATTTGAATTTCTGATAGACAGAGGCACAACATATAAAGTCCTTGATGCAGGGGAAAGAACTGTTAAAAAAAGCATTTTCGACCTAAAATCAAGAGAGTTTGTAGAGAAAGAAGTCCCCGAACGATATATGAAATTGGAGGTTGTTTCGCAATGAAAGAGACGGTTCTTGACTGGCTTCCGATGTTTGCGGAGTTTGTGAAAGACCCAACATCTGATTTTTCTGTTGGGGATTTTGTGGAAATTGAAAAATCGGCTACACCGAAGGCAAAAAACGCTTACAGGAAATACATCAAATTTATTTCTCACGGATTGCAGAGCTGGGATGATCTGATTATTGAAAATCGGCGTATTGTTGGCATTGCTAAAACTGCAACGGGAAAATCAAAAGAGCAATGCGAGATAGTTTTGCAGCTCATTGCAGATGGATGGATTGATAATGAACCATTCATTAAGGGGTAACGTATGAGCGTTGAAATCCAGGACAACAGCAAAGAGGTTTCCGCTGCGATCAAGGCGGCGCTGCTGCGCGGGCTTGAAAAATGCGGGCTGGTGGCAGAGGGATATGCGAAAAAGCTATGCCCCGTTGACACCGGCAACCTGCGGAATAGCATCACCCATATGATAGACGAGCAGGAACCGGCGGCAATCATCGGCACGGATTCCGAGTACGGCGCGTATGTGGAATTAGGTACCGGCATTTATGCCGAAGGCGGCGGCGGACGACCTACACCGTGGGTGTATCAGGATGCCAAAGGGAATTGGCATTACACACGAGGTAACAAGGCACAGCCGTTTCTGAAACCTGCTGCCGCCGACCATGTGGGACAGTATCGGGATATTCTGGAAAGCGAGCTGAAAAATGGATAACGAGACCATCAAGGCCATTGAAGCCATTATCAAGCGCGGCAACGATGTAGAAATCCGCCGCAAGGGTGACGGGTACATCGTTTTAGAGGTCAAGAAAACAATTAAATACAGCACTTCCGCGCAATAGGGCGCGGGAAAGGGCAATAGGAGCCAGCTACTGAGAATTTCTCGGTGGTTGGCTCTTTTGTTTTCGGTAAAACCCGCGAGGTACAGCGGTTTTTATACAACGTTCGCCCCCGAAGAATTGGGGCCAAGGAAAAGGAGAACGAATAACATGGCGAAATTTACGAGAGCGGAAATTAGAAATATTCTCGGCGAGGCTTGCACTGAAGAGATCGAGAATCGCTTGGTTGCGCTGCATCTGGGCGTGGTCGACCCCCTCAAGGACGATCTCACAAAGTACAAGGCGGACGCGGAGAAGCTGCCCGACGTCCAGAAGCAGTTGGACGACCTCAAGGCGGCAGGCGATGGCGGTTACAAGGAGAAGTACGAGAAGGAACACTCGGCCTTTGAAGCCTTTAAGACCGACATCACGGCAAAGGAGAACAAGGCGGCGAAGGAAAAGGCCGTCCGGGCTTACTTTGAGAGCAAAAACATCACCGGCGCGAATTTGGACCTTGCTATGCGCGGCTGCGGCGAAGAAATGGCCGCATTGGAGCTGGACGGCGAGAAGATCAAGGACACCAAGGCCCTTGATGCGCTCGTAGATGGCACCTACAAGGGGCTGGTCTCCACCACGCAGACAAAGGGCGCGAATCCCGCCAATCCCCCGGCAAACACCGGCGGCGCAAAGACCCGCGAGGACATCTACAAGAAGGACGATAAGGGCCGCTATGTGATGTCTACGGCGGAGCGCCAGAAAGCACTTGCCGATCTGATGGCAAGCGAAAACAACTGATTTTTGAAAGGAGCTATTTATGGCTGCGAAAACTAACGTAACAACTTCCGCGCAGTTTACCACTTCCGCCCGTGAGGTGGATTTCGTGTCCCGCTTCGCTGATAACTGGGACGCACTGCGGAACATCATGGGCATCATGCGTCCTATCCGCAAGGCCCCCGGCACGAAGCTGGTTTCCTACAAGGCCAGCGTGGACGGCGGTCTCAAGGGCGGCACCGTGGCTGAGGGTGACGAGATCCCCTTCACCAAGATGAAGGTGGAGCCGGTTGCTTACGGCGACATCGACATTTCCAAGTATGCCAAGAGCGTGACCATCGAGAGCGTGGCGAAGTACGGTGCTGACGTTGCCGTGGAGAAGACCGACGAGGCTTTCCTCGTGGCCCTGCAGAACAAGGTCCTGACCGACTTCTATACCTTCCTCGGTACCGGCACTTTGAAGGTGACCGAGAAGACGTGGCAGCGTGCTCTGGCTATGGCTAAGGGCAAGGTGCTGGACAAGTTTGCCGGTCTGGATAAGGACGTGACCGAGGTGGTGGGTTTTGCCAACATCATCGACGCTTACGATTACCTTGGTGACAAAGAGATCACCGTGCAGACCATGTTCGGCATCAACTACGTGGAGAACTTCATGGGCTACCGCACTCTGTTCCTGCTGCCCGAGAAGTACATCGCCTCGAAGAAGGTGATTGCTCTGCCCGTGGAGAACATCGACCTGTACTATGTGGACCCCAGCGACAGCGACTTTGCCAAGCTGGGCCTGAACTACACCGTGAAGGGCGAAACCAATCTGATCGGCGTTCACGTCGACGGCGATTACAGCCGCGCCACCGGCGATATGTACGCCATCATGGGCATGAAGCTGTGGGCTGAGTATCTGGACGGCATTGCCGTGGCTACCGTTTCGGTGGCCGGTGCGGGCTAAATAGGGGGGCAGCGTAATGCTTGAACAGGTCTTACGGCACTTGAACAACTGGTTCCTTGTGGACACTCACGAGGGCACGTTCACCGTGGAGAATGGCAGCATTGCGCTGCCTTTTCTCCAAACCAATCAATATTTCCGCATCTGCGGTTCCGTGTTCAACGATGGCCTGCACCTGTATCCGGCGGTTGACCTGACGGATGAAATATTTACCGGGACGGTGTGGGCGTTGGCGATTCCGAAGGCGGTTGTGACGCTTTCCATCGACATTGCCGCGTGGGAAGAAAAGAACGGTGAAGCCGTTTTAAGCCCTTACACGAGCGAGAGTTTCGGGGGGTACAGTTACACCAAGGCGAGCGGTGGGAAGGCCGACACGAGCGCTGTGACGGGCTGGCAGGATGCTTTTAAGGGCCGTTTAAATGACTGGCGGAAGCTCAAGGGGGTGGAGCCGTAATGCTGTTGGACGCGTTTGGTAAAAAGTGCGTGCTGATTGAAAAGAAACGCACGGGCGACAATGCTGGCGGCTATATCACGGAATGGGGTGACGGCGCTGAGTTTCTCAACTATCAGGCGCTTGACACCTCGATGGAGGCCCGGAGGGCGGAACAGGAGGGCGTGACTTCGGTGTATTCCGCACTGGTCAACCGGGACGTGCCCATTGAGTACAACGATTATTTCCGGGATGGGGAAACGGGGCTGACTTATCGGGTGACGTCAAACCCAGAGGAAAAGGCAGCTCCGAAATCTGCCGGACCGGCAATCCGGGCGCTTAAATTCTTCACTGCGGAGCGAAAGGAGCTGCCGAAATGACGAAGGATAAGGCGCTCCATGCGTGGTTTTCTCAATTCCTCCCGGCATACCCAACATCCAATGTGCCGGAGGACGCGACGTTCCCGTGGCTGACCTATGAGCTTATCACAGGGTCATGGGAAAGTGGAGAAATCGCTCTGACGGTGAATCTCTGGTATTACACCGAGAGCGAGGCAATCCCCAACTCCAAGGCACAGGAAATCTCTGACGCCATCGGCATGGGCGGCGCGTTCGTGCCCTATGACGGAGGCGCGATGTGGATCAAGCGCGGCTCCCCGTGGTGCCAGAACATCGTGGACGAGAGCGATAAAAACATCAAGCGGCGGTATCTCAACATCACGGTGGAATATCTGTCGCAAAACTGATGAAAGGACGAAACTATGAAATTTACAAAAATTCCTACCGACGCATTTCAGAAATTGCAGATCAACGCCGGTATTCTGACTACCGATTTTACCCCGGCCACCGGAACCATCGGAGAGGCGGGACAGATCGGCGCGACTACCGGCGGCGTGAATTTTACCGCAACGCCGACCTATTCGGACTTTGGCGAGGACATTGACAACTGCCCGAAGAACATGAAGGAGCTGAAACGGCTGGATTCCTGGGAGGCGAAGATGACGGGTACGTTCATCAACGCAGACACCAAGATCGCAAAGAGCCTTTGCGGTGCTGCCGATGTGGGTACCAGCGATGGAAAGGTCACGCCTCGGAACGATCTGTCGGACGCCGACTTTGCCGACATCTGGCTGGTGGGCGACTACTCCGACAAGAACGGCGATAAAAATGGCGGCTTCATTGCCATCCACCTGATGAATGCACTGTCCACCGGCGGCTTCCAGCTGCAGACCAGCGACAAGGCAAAGGGCCAGTTTGCGTTTGAGTATACCGCCCACTACTCCATGGCGGCACAGGACACGGTCCCCTTTGAGATCTACATTAAGGCCGGTACGGCGGAGGGCTGATATGAAACTTTCCGATATTCACGGCGAGCGGGTGTTTGATGTTATCGCAGATATCATTGACCCCATTGCCAACATCGCAGAGGACGAAAAGGCATCCGCCATGTTTCGGCGTGAAAAGATCCCCGAGGGAATGACGGCGAAGGAGTTTGCAATGCAGCGGGCGCGTAAAGCGCTCCCTGCGCTGCTCAAGGGACACAAGGGCGACATCATCGCTATCCTTGCCTCTATTGAGGGCGTGAGCGCAGATGCCTACAAAGGAACGTTGAATCTCGCAAAACTAATGCGGGACGCAACAGAGCTTTTGACAGATGAGGCGTTTGGAGAGCTTTTTATCTCGGCGCAGAGCGAGAAAACCTCTGGCTCTGCGCAGGGGAATACCGGGGACCGCAAAAAGTAAGAGCGTTTACAAGATATTGCTGGGCGCGTCTGGCTGAGCGAACAAAGGACAAGGCGTTCCGGGTATATGTGACGGATGCGCTAAAGATTGCAGCGGAAAATACGGCGCGGTATGTCGGAGGCAGCTACATGAAGGGCAGGTATGCAGATGCCGTCAGACCGGAGAAGCGGGATAAACGGTCCTGTGCGGAGATTACGGCGGATGTGGTTTCCCAGTGCGGGTTGACGGTAAAACACGCCTCCCCGGGTGGGGAGGCGTGAGAGGCGGTTATTTGAGGACGTATTCAGAAATCATTCTGCCGATCTCGCCAATGTCTGTCTGACCCTTAAATTCAAATTTAGCCACAAAGCCATTGGAGAAGGTCAGGACCAATTCACTGTCCGGGATCAGCTCGGCAAAGCCGGGGGTCTGGATGCTGAAAAACTGAATTTTGGAATAGGGCATGGAGCTGAACGATTTCCGTTTTCCGGTAATGCCCTGCACGTCAACGGAAATGATGCGCTTGTTGGTAAAAATCAGCTGGTCGCGAACCGTTTTGAAGGCGCAGGCGACGGCCTCACCCTCAATCAGAAGACCGTTGACCTCATCGCGAACCTCGGAAACATTGATGGGCTTTAAGTCCCATGCGGAATTGTTGTTAAAGTTAATCATGGCAAAACCCTCCTTTAATGAAAGTATACGCCTTATTTATCGAAATGTCACGGGCGTTTTCCTGAAAATCACCAAGAAAGTGTGGTGAAAGCGTGAATTTATTAGACCTATTTGTAAAAATCAGCGTAGATGACAGCGGCGTTGACAGCGGCTTTTCGGAAGCAGGCAAAAAGGCAGATGCACTGGCAAGCAAGCTGAAAGGCGGGCTTGCAACGGCGGCAAAAGTTGGCGCAGCCGCTCTAACGGCAGCGGCAACTGGTATTTCTGTATTGACAAAAAAATCCATTGACGGATACGCGGAATACGAGCAGCTTGTCGGAGGCGTAGAGACGCTGTTCAAGAACTCTGCCGATCAAGTCATAGAATACGCAAACCACGCGTATGAAACCGCAGGACTTTCCGCCAATGAGTACATGGACACGGTTACGTCATTTTCGGCATCGCTGTTGCAGGGCCTTGGAGGCGACACGGAAAAGGCGGCGGAGGTAGCAAATCAGGCTGTCATTGACATGGCGGATAACGCGAACAAGATGGGCACAAGTATGGAGATGATCCAGAATGCCTATCAAGGTTTCGCAAAGCAAAACTATACCATGCTGGATAACCTCAAACTCGGTTATGGTGGCACGGCGACAGAAATGGCGCGGCTCATCAACGATTCAGGGGTGTTGGGCGATACCGTCGAGGTCACAGCGGACACAGTCAATAGCGTTTCTTTCGACAAGATGATTGAAGCAATCCATGTGATCCAAGATCAAATGGGGATCACCGGGACAACGGCGGAGGAAGCGGCAAGCACTATCGAAGGCAGTGTTAACATGATGAAATCCGCTTGGTCAAACCTTGTAACCGGAATTGCAGATGATAACGCAGACCTTGACCAGCTGATTGAAAACTTTACCTATTCGGTTGGTAAAGCGGCCGAAAATATTCTTCCGCGTATTGAAAAAATTTTTACCGGGTTTGGGGATTTAATTACACGGCTTTCCCCGGTTATTTCCGAGCAGTTACCGTCGCTTGTTAGCTCTGTTTTGCCATCGCTTGTGAGTGCTGCCACTGCTTTGGTGCAGGGGGTTGTAGACGCAGCTCCCGGAATTGTTGCGGCACTTGCGGATATGGCCCCTGAAATTACGGGAGCAATTTTATCTGTTATTCCACAATTATTAGACGCAGGCGTGCAAATGCTGATTGCTTTGGTGCAAGGGATTGCTTCGGCCATGCCGGAAATTGCACCGCAGTTGGTTGATTGCGTGGTACAGATTGCGGAAATATTGACTCAGCCAGATACACTTGTTGCCCTTATTGAAGCAAGCACAATGTTTATTGTTGCGCTTGCAGAAGGCCTAATTGATAATCTACCAAAGCTTTTGGATGCAGCTCCTGAGATTATCAAAAACCTTGCATCCGCGTTTATCCAGTCCATAGGCTATATCGGCGAAGCCGCAATCGAAATCGGAATAGCCCTTGTCAAAGGAATCTGGGAAGGCATCAAGAGAATGGGTGATTGGCTAACAGGCATGGTAAAGGGCTTTTTCGACGGCCTTGTGGATGGCGTAAAAGGCGTTCTCGGTATTCACTCACCGTCCCGCGTCTTCGCTGGGATCGGCGAGAACATGGCACTTGGCTTGGGTGAGGGCTGGGATAATGAATACGGCAATATCAAGCGTAGCATTGCATCTAGCATGGACTTTGGAACGGCATCAGTCGATTTTGGAGCCTCCGGCGTCGCGGCGATCGGCAACTCTATTGCGTCCGGTGTTGGTGCATTGGCGACCGGCGGTGTGGGAAGTATTGTAATCAATTTGACAACCGAACTTGACGGCGCGGTATTGGCGCGAAAAATGGTGCCGTACAACGCAGCGGAGGCATTAAGGAGCGGCGCATGAGTAAAACGATCAAAATCAATGGCATTGATTTTACATCCTACTTTACGCCGGTCGGCTACAAGGTGGGACACAAAAAAATCAAAGGGCCAAACGAGGGGTATATGCTGGACGGCAGTTTTACGGAAGATGTGCTTGCAATCAAGGCAATTATCACCTGCACGTGTATGCCTCTAACGGAAACACAGCTGAACACGTTACTCGAGCAACTGTACAGTGGAAATCTGAGCGTATATTTTTTCGACACCCAAAGCGGAGGATATCGCACGGCAAACATGACGTGCGACCCTCCGGAGGGCGTCGACAGAGGAGCGGGAACGAACGCCACGGAATATTGGACGGGCATGGTGCTTGCGTTTACGGAGAAATGATATGAAGATCATCTACAAAAATTGGATGTTTGATTCTTCCCGAACGGAAAGAGCTGCGCCCACACAAGAGCAGTCATTAAGCTGCGAGAGTATTTCTGCCGATACACTTACAGCTATTGTGCGATGCGACGATCCTTCGATTATGGCGTTTCAGAAAAATGACGCTATCCGCTTTTGGAAAAACGATTCTGACGCTTCAATGCAGACGTACTATTTGCGGTCGATTGAGCGGACAGGCGCAACCGCATACAAAATCGTAGCGTGGTCTGCGGTCGGCTTATTGGCAACAACCCCACACAAAGGCGGTATTTATACCGGGCAAACTGTTTTCGAAGTTGTGTCTGATATTTGCGGCGCGGTTCCAGTTGTGGTCAAGAGCGTTTTTGCGAAGGTTAAACTATACGGCTGGCTCCCGTATTGCCAGCCGAAAACAAACGGGCAAGGCAAAAGTGCAAGGGACAACCTGGCGCAAGTGCTTTTTGCAATTGGCGCATATTTAACAACCGACCTAAACGGCGTTTTGCACATTGATTCCCTGTGGGATGGAACGGCGTCTGTGATTCAAGGCAACAGAATGTATTTGAACGGCGGAAAGGTTGGGTATAGCGACCCCATCTCCGCCGTGACGGTAACAGAGCACCAGTATGTAGCGGGGACGGAAACGAAGGAGTTGTTTTCCGGCACGGCGCAGAATGGCGATATCATCACATTCTCTGAGCCGATGCACTCCCTCTCCACAACGGGCTTTACCATTTTGGAAAGCGGCGCGAACTACGCCAAGATTTCCGCTGGCACCGGCGCGCTGACCGGCAAGGCGTATATCCACAACACCCGCCTAATCACGCAGCCTGTGACGGCAGGCGCGGCGGAAAACGTAAAGTCGGTTACGGATGCCACACTGGTATCTCTGGTGAATTCTTACGCCGTGGCGAAGCGTCTTGCGGACTATTACCGATGCCGCGAAACTATCACTAATGACATTGTAAGCGGACATGAGAAACCGGGCCATGTTGTGAGCGTATATCATCCGTACGATAAAAAGATGGTATCCGCGTGCATCCAGTCCCTCGACACCACTATGAGTGCGACGCTAAAAAGCAGCATGGAGGCGCTGGTTGGATTCACCCCGGCACAGCCGGAATCTGCGGAGTATTTTGACGAGCGAGTTGTCCTCACCGGCTCCGGCGAGTTCCAGATCCCGGAAGGCACCACAACGATCCACTATGTGATGATCTCCGCCGGACAGGGCGGCCACTGCGGCGAAAAGGGCGAAAATACCCAATCGGGGCCTAAGTTCTCGTGGACGGACCCGGTTTTTGAGGATCGGGTAGACGGCTACGCATTGGCGCTGGGTGGCAAGGGCGGTCCCGGCGGCAAGGGCGGCATGGGCGGCAGAATCGTAGAGGGCGATCTCGACGTGTCCCAGTTGAAAAGCCTTGCCTATGATTGCGGGAAAAGCGGAAAGGGCGCTGAATTCAGCACGGACGATCTTCCCGGGACAAACGGCACGGATACGGTGTTCCACGGCATGACTACGGCGGGCGCGTCTGCCCCCGATTGGGGCTTCACGGACCCCATCACCGGGGAGCAGTTCGGCGGCGTCGGTGAGGACGGCCTCCCCGGCGGCGACGGCGCCGGACGTGATCCGTCTGTGAGTGAGTACACAGATGATAGCGTCCAGCAATATGTCAATGG
>ERZ772821.1143-NODE-1143-length-17163-cov-7.701718_pt1 | contig 17163 bp, 18 predicted proteins | sample MGYA00580859_ERZ772821 | MGnify/ENA primary metagenome ERZ772821 (study PRJEB29015, sample SAMEA2737674) | human gut metagenome | biome: human gut; feature: human-associated habitat; material: faeces | place: China | collected 2012 ...
AAAATAATACTATAATTATTTTCATATATATCACTATACAAAAAAAATATAACAGTAATAAGAGAAATAACAATACTAATATAATTAGCAATATTAAAACTAAAATATTTAGATAAAATCAAATTAACTATCTTAGCACCATCTAATGGATATATAGGAAGCAAATTAAAAATAAGCATACTCTTATGATATAAAAGAAATAAACTATAAATATATTCTCTTACTATACCATTTCTATATAAAAAAAAGATAATACCAAAATAAATACTCTGCATAATTATACCAGAAATAGCTACTAGTAAATCATTTTCTATTTTAGTATTAATTCTTGTATCAATATTAGTAATTCCCCCATATGGATAAATAATAATTTTATTTACTTTATACCTCATTATAATAGCCATTATTACATGACCCAATTCATGAATAATAATAAGTGATGTAAAAATAATCAAGTTAATAAAATGTCCTGTAATAACAAGACCAAAAGCCATAATTATATAAGTATAATGAAATTCTATTTTATTTAAGATATTCTTCATAATTTAAATACTTATCACCTTTACTAAATACTAAATATAAAGTATTATTTACTTCTCCAACTAACGTCCCCTTATCAACATAATCATATAATTTTAAAGAAGTATTATCAATATTACCATACCAGTTATATATTCCATCTAAGTCTTCAATAATAACTGTATTACCATATCCTTCTTTATTACCAATAAAAACAACCATTCCCTCCCTTAATGAAGGGACTAAATAGTTTGAAGCAACTTCTAGTTTAACCCCATCTAAATATACACTAGAAGAACTATATTTTAGTTTTTCATTAAATACTTTCTCAGTATTAACTTCTTTTTTAATAGGAAGAATTCCTCCTAAATATTTATCATATATATTTTTTATCTTAGTAAAAGATATATCATCACTATATAAATAATCAGTAATTTTCTCTTTCAAAAATTCACTTCTTTTACAGCATATTGCTAAAGAAACAAACAGTAATAAAACAATCATAGTTTTAACAAAAAATTTTTTAACACATTTACCAAAATTATTATCTTTCTTTTCAGTACTAACTTTATTTTTATTAATAATATCCATATACTTCTTCTTATCTATTTCATTCATAAATATCACCAATAAAGTATATGAATAAAAAAAGAAAAAAGAATTTATTTTTTCTTTTTTCTAACCTTATTAGTATATAATTTAATAACAGAATCAACAGTAACTGGTATTGTAATAGTTCTTGAAGCAAATCTTTCTTTTTCTAAATCATTTAATTCATCATAAAGATAAAATATAGACCATCTCATTTTTGTACCATGATAATTAATTGGAAGTTCTGTAAAATATACATCATCATCTTTTCTAATTAACATTCTAGGTTCACAAGACATATTTCTAATTTCATTCATAGATATATTTTCTTCAACAATACTTTTTGTCTTTCCATCTTTAACAATATTAATCTTTCTCATTAGTGGAACAACCCTCATATTATATACATCTGATTTTTCCATAAACACCACCCTTTTTTTATTTCAAATATCTAACAATTAACTCCGAATCAAAATCATTATCAAAAAACATATTTCTTAATTCACTTTTATTATAAACAATTACCAAAGTTTTATTATCTATATACATATTAATAAAATTATCAAACTCAGTAATCAATTCATTAATATATTCTTCCTTATTTCTTTCAATATCTTCTTTAGTAAGAGAAATATTAGTATTCTTATCAATAACAATTTGACCATTACCAATAATTAAATCCTCATCAAATATTTTTTCTACTATATATTTTCTAGTATAATTATATTTTTTTAATAAATCATTATTACTAAGAATTCTTCCAGTAGCTAAATCAATATTAGTAGTAATAACATATTTCTTAATATTATTACTATATATATTTTTATCTAAATTAAAATCAAGTTCATAATATATTGATAAAATAGCCCCATTAATTTGCATCTTTATTGAACTAGAAACTTCATTACTAGATATATAATTTTCTACTTCATTATTTATTTCATTATAATAAGTAGTAATATATTCAATTAATTTATCTTCCTCATCCATAAAGCTTTTAATAACATTATTATCTAAATCTTTTAAATTAACTCTAGATACATTAATCTTACTATATACATTGCTATAACCATTAAACACAACCGGTACTGTTTCCACATAATCTTTTATATCATAATTAACTATCTTTCTGCTAGTAGTATCTTTATTAATACCTTGATATTCAAATAATTTATACAAGCCAAAACCAACAAGTAAAAGAAATATTGCACTTACTACTACCAATACCTTAGCAGCCTTTTCACTCATTACTTTATCTTTCATCATATTACCTTCTTCCTACCTATAATTATAATATAATTAAAACAAAATGTAAATAAAATATCTTGTATTCACATTTTTTATATGATAAGATATATATATAGGAGGAAAAGATGAAAGATTTATTATCTAATCAGCAATTAGAAATTTTACAAAATATTGATACTGCTAAAACTGTTAAAGAAATTTACAAATTATTGTCTACATATAATGCATATAATATTTTACTTCTAAAAGCAAAACAACATTATTATGGTATGAATTATGCTGAAAAACATTATCAAGAAGCAGAATGTTATAGAAAAATTAAAACAGATTTATTTTCATTATTTGCAGATAATGAATACATAGTTGGAAAATGGATTGATGATCCAATGGTAGAAGAACTTTTATTTTTAATTGATTCTAAAACTATACTAAAAATAAGTATAATTGATAAAATGCAAAATATTAGTTGTGATAAAATATCAGATATACATTATAAACTTATAGATATTAATGATTGTAGACTTAAAATATATCCGAAAAGAATATATCATAGAGATCCATATTACTATGATGAATATTATGAAAACCATGATGCATGTAGCTTATTTAATGATGGTAGTATTATTACCCAAGGATATGTTCTAAATGATAATTTACTTTCTTATAATAATGTTGATATAAGAGAAATATTAAAAGAACAGTCTATAGATGAAATACATGAAAAAATTGCTAAGGCAAAAAATTGTAAAATAAAACAACTTACATTAAAATACAATGAACATTTAAATTAAAAAAAGTGAGTACTGATAAGGTATTCACTTTTTTATATTTATATATAAAAAAAGAATCTATCTTTCGAGATAGACATAATCATTTTCTATACTAAGATTATTCTTAGTATTATTAACTACTACTAAACTAATAACAATTAGTAGAAGATAAAATATAATTACCCCTTTATTATTTTTAACAAATTCCATATCTATCACTTCTCCTTACATCTTAATACTATCACATACTTATGTTCGTGTCAATATAAAATCACTGTTTTAACGAATAATTGTTTGACATTTTACACTTTATGTGTTAATATTATAAATGAAAGGAGCATATTATGACTAAAGAAGGAAGATTAACTAAAAGACAAAAAGAAATATTAGAATACATAAAAAAATATTCAGCACAAAAAAAATATCCCCCATCAATTAGAGAGATATCTGCTAATTTTAATTTAAGTTCTCCTGCTACTGCTCATGTACATGTAAAAAAACTAATCGAAAAAGGATACTTAAAAAGAGGTAAAACAAGTAATCATTTACTTGAACTTCAAGTACCAAATGAATTTGAAACTAAAAGTGATGATGTTGTAACTGTTCCATTATTAGGAAAGGTAACCGCAGGTAATCCAATTGAAGCAATTGAAGTACCTAACGAAGTTATTACTCTGCCAGCATACCTACTTCCTAAAAGAAAAGAAGTATTTACAATCAAAGTAGAAGGAGATTCTATGATTAATGCTGGTATCTTAGATAAAGATATTGTAATCGTAGAAAGATGTAAAACAGCTAAAAATGGTGATATAGTAGTAGCCATGGATGAAGAAAACCAAGTTACTATTAAAAGATTCTTTAGAGAAAATGATTATATAAGATTACAACCCGAAAACGATTACATGCTACCTATAATATTAAAAGATATTTCTATCTTAGGTAAAGCAATTGGTTTATATAGAAAATTCTAAAAAAATGTCAGTTAATTCTGACATTTTTTAATCTTCTTTTTTATATAGAGTAATAACTTCTACTCTATTATTATTAATAGTACTAGGCTCAAATCCAGTTTGAGGAGGCATTATATCACCAGTGCCAGTATTCTTATCATAATAGTAAGTAACATATATTGTACCATCAATATATTCTCCACTAGTAGGTCCTTCTACCATAATAAATGTATAACCATCAAATTCTTTCTTAACAGTAGTATATTCACTACCTACTTCACCAGTAGTAGTAACTTCTTCAGTTAATTTATTACTATCACTATCTAAATAGTTAATAACTACTTTACCAATATTATCATGAGCAGCCTTAATAGCTAAAGCGCCAGCTATTTCTCCATCTTCAGTAACTGAAGTATATTCTCCACCTTCAATTAAATCAATATGAAGATTCTCTTTATCATGTGCTTCCCATCTACTATTTTCAGCATCATCGTACCAACCATTTATTCTATGTTCACAATCATCAAGAATCCAATCTTCTCCTACACTACTAAAAGTAATAGTACCAATATTATAGATATCATCACCTGCTACTCCAGCATGATTATTATATAAATCTGTATCTTTTGATATGATCATTGTACCAACATTATAAACACCGCCACCTAGTTGATTTGCTTTATTTAATGTAATATTAGCATTTATTGGTAATGTTAAAGTACCTTTATTAAATATTCCTGCACCATTATCTGTTTCATTATTTTCAGTAATAGTAAGTATACTTCCATCTTCAAAAGTAGTAACACCATAATTTTCTAAAGCATTTCTATAATTTTTATTCATAGTAATTACAGAACCAGCCTCAAATTTAGCAATAGCTTTAGAAAGATATATTCTAATAGCTCCTCCAGTAAAACCATAACCATTCTCATTAGAAATTATTTCTGTTGTCTTATCAGCACTAAGTCCTGATATTACAGTTATTCCATAAAACGCATTACCATTAGTAGTAATATTAGAATTAACTGCAGTAAATGTAGCAGCAGATAATCCATGACCATTATTATTTAAGAATTTTATTTCTGAATTAATAGCGGTAAACACTCCTCCATTTGAAGCATTACTAGTACAATTTTGTACTATAAATTTAGAATTTTCTACATATATCTCTGGACTATTAACATAACCTCTATTAGTACCATCAATAAATAAAGTAGAATCATTTTTTACAAATATACCAGTACCAGCAGTACTATCAAGTTGAATAGCTTGTCCATTTATTCCTTTTGTATTAGTTCCTAGTATATTTAAAGTAGAAGCATTATCAATTTCAATAGAAGCTCCTCCATTACTATAGATAGCACATTTAACTCCATTTAAAGAATCAAACTTAAATGTACCAATAGCACCATTATCTAGTTTTAGCCTTCCAGTTAAAACAAGCATTACCCATCTACCATTAGTATTATTCCAATCAGTAGCATCCCAGATGAAATTAGTTCCATCAAAAGTCATATTACCTTTATAACTCCATTGTGCTTCACCTGTATTATCAAGCATACCATCAAATGTAATAGTATATTTACCTTTAAAAGTCAATGACTTATTAAAAGCTTTAGTAACTGTTCCATCATTAATAAGTTCAATGACATCACCATCTTTAGCCTCTTCAATAGCGGCATCTAATGTATTATATTCATTATCCCCTATTTTAGCAGTTACTCCTTCTGCTTTAACACCAGTAATACAAAAACATAGAGATATTAAAGCAAATAAAAATAATTTTGTTTTTTTCATTCCAAAACACCATCCATCAAATATTTCAAAAGACTAATTATTTAAATATAATTAACTTCTTTCATTATTATCTTTGACTAAAAAATGATCTAGAATTATTTTAACCAAAAGCCCATAACAAAAGAGTATATCATATTCGTCCCTTGTTAGTCGTATATAATATACTCATTTTCTTATTTTGTCAAGCCTTTTTTCTTCTAAAATAACCATTTAATATACCTGGATAAGTATTAAAATATCTAGGATTTAATGTATAGCTGCTAAAATCATTAACATGAAAGCCCTCTACTACTACATAATGAAGATGTGCCCCTTTTGTCCCTTTGTCATAACCGCCATTAATATAAGCTGTAGATTCTCCTCCAACTAAACCTATTACTGTATCAGTATCAACTACATCACCAACATTTACTTTAACCTCAAGTAAGTGTCCATAGATAGTAGTATACTGTTTGCCACCAATAATATGATAAATGTAAACTATATTTCCACCATAAGTTGCTTTATAAGTAATAGAACTAACTACCCCTTTAGCGGAACTATATACATTAGTCCCCTCCCCGTTGCAGGCTAAATCTATACCTTTATGATTAGATAAATAATCTTGACTTACGCATCCCTTATCCAAAGGAAATATAAAATTACCTCCATCTCTAATATTTAAACATGCCGATATATCCATATATCTAGAACAACCTATACTTTCATATAAAGCAATTTCCTTTTTAATACTAGTAATATCATCATCAATGCCACTATTAATACTATCACCATCTAAATAACTAACACTCTTAAGAATAACTTCCAATTCCCGGTACTTACTTCTCTCTTTATCAAGTATATTAATCTTTTCATTTAATTCTTCTTTTTTCTTATTTAATTCTTCTATCTCTTTATTCATCTCTTCTATCATAGTATTATTATAATTACTAATTTGTTCTGCTATCATATATCTATATACCATATCCGAATATGTTTCAGCAGCAAATATATATTCTAAATATATATTTTCTCCTTGACTAACTTGATTATAAACCATAACATTATCAATTTCTTCTTTTAAAGAATTAATAAATTCTTCCTTACTAGTAATTTCTTTATCAAGTTCATTAATTTCATCATTTAAAGAATCAATAATTATCTGTATATCTAGTCCATTATTAGATAAAGACTTAATATCTTCACTATTTAGATAAGAATATAAATTCTTTTGATTCTCTAATGCATTTAACTCACCATATAAGTCATTAATATTCTTACCATTAACTATTGGTATAAATAAAATAAATGTTAAAATAAATACTATAACTCTCTTCATAATACTCCTTAATAATCAATATCTATTTTAACCTAGAATAATATAGTTGTCAATTTACATTTGCAATATTTTTAGTATTTTATAGCGTAAACACTTTACACTTTTACCATAATTAACAAAGTGTAAACAAAAAAGAAGCTATTTAAGTAATAACTTAAGGGCTTCTTTAATTTGATTTTCTAAGTCAAGAGTAGGATCAACCTTACTAACAATCTTTTTAACATCAGCTTGCTTATATCCAAGTCCTACTAATGCATCAAATAATTCACTAGAATGATCTTCTCTCTTAAATAATCCCGTATTAATAACATTTAATTTACCTTTTAAATCAAGTACTAATTGTCTAGCTACCTTATCACCAATTTTAGGAAATTTCTTTAAATAATTAATATTTTCTGTTTCAATAGCCTCTTCAATCATACTAATAGATCCAGTAGCAAGCATTGGAAGTGCCATCTTAGGGCCAAGTCCCTTAACAGAAATAAGTTTTAAAAATAATTCTTTTTCTTCTTTAGTTTTAAATCCATATAGAGTATATTCATCTTCAGCTACTTTAGTATAAGTATATATCGTATATTCCCTCTCCATCATAAAACCATATGGATTAGGAACATAAATTAAATAACCAATACCATTATTTTCAAGTATAACATAACTAGCTTCAATATCTGTTATCTTACCCTTAATATAACCAAACATTATTTCATATTCCTTACATCTTTACTAGTAACTTTTTTAAATAACTGATCATCATTAGAATGAATCATTTTAGCCTCTTTATGAATTTTATCTATTGCTTCTTTAATCATAATACCAAGTAATTCTCTATAATCAATATTTTTATCTTCAAATAAATGATGTGAAAAGAAATTAGGAATAGTATTAATTTCATTAATATATAATTTTTTATTCTTAGTATCATAAATATAATCAATTCTCGCAACACCACCAAGTGATAAAGAACTATATGCCTTTTTAGCAGTCTTACATATTTCTTCCGTTAAAGCCTTTGATATATCCGCAGGATATGTTCTCTTAAAAGTATCATCATTATCATCATCTTTATGATATTTATCATAGTAACTACAAAATCCATCTTTTTCAATTTCTTCAACTAATGAATCAATAAGTTTACCTTTACTTTTAAGAATGGCCACATTAAATTCTCTTCTATCTTTAATATATTCCTCTACTAAAACATGCGTATCGCATTCCATAACTTTCTCAATAGAAGACTCCAATTCTTCTTTTCTATTAACTATCTCAATACCAATTCCGCTTCCACCTCTAGCAGGTTTTATAATTAATGGATATGTTAATTTATCAATTTGTTTAAAAATATCTTCTTTATCTAAATTATAATCATCATCAGTAAAATGAACATAATCAGTAACAGCAAGCCCATTAGCCATTAATAATTCTTTAGTAAATACTTTTTCTTGACATACACTAGAAGCATAAATATCACTACCTACAAATGGTATACCAAGTGTTTCAAGATAACCAATTATACCTCCATCTTCAGTATTCTTACCATGTACCATTGGAAAAGCAAGATGTATTTCTTTATAATCTCTCTTTAATCCTTTAGCTCTTTGTAATATAAACTTACCATTTCTATTTATTATATTAACTTTAACAGCATATCTTTCTATTAATCTAAAATCTTTATAACTATCTATATACCTAAGCATACCTCCACTATAAATAGTTAAATCTTTAGTAATATATATAGGTACTACTTCATATCTTTCTTTATCAATATTATCCATTGCTTGAACAGCGGTTAATATAGATAATTCATGTTCTAGACTATTACCACCAAATATTACACCAATACTTAATTTCATTTCTACCACCTCTACATATATTATAATATATATTTCTTTATTTTAAAAGAAAAAACTACCTAACTTTACACAAGTTATGTAGTTTTTATATTATTTATAGCCTCATATGAGTCTATAAATAAATAGTTATAAGATATCATAGTCGGGGTGAAGTACTTTCTAACCACCAATATTACATCGTAATCAAAAGATAAACTAGTATTTTTTTTAATTATTTATTTACAACAAATATCATTTTTGCTATACTATATATAGAGAATAAGGAGGAACATTATGAGTAGTTATATAGAATTTCTAATGCAAATAGTAGTCTGTTTCTTACTTAGTGCTTGTATTGGTATTGAAAGACAATACCGAAGAAGATCAGTAGGATTAAGAACAATAATATTAGTAAGCCTAGGAGCCTTTCTTTTTACTAGATACTCCTATTCATTTCCCGATTCAGATATGAATAGAATAGCATCTCAAGTAGTCGCAGGTATCGGTTTCTTAGGAGCCGGAGTAATAATAAAAGATGGAAAGGCCGTTAAAGGCTTAACCACCGCAGCCACTTTGTGGTGTTCTGCTGCTATCGGAATATTATGTTCTGCTAACCTTTTACTAGAAGCCATAACTGGTACCCTATTTATATTATTTACTAACATAATACTAAGAACAGTAAATAGTAAAATAAATCATTTAAGTGGTAATATTAATTATAACTTATATAATTTCAGTATAATTGCAGAAGAACACAAAGAAAAAGAAATAACCAAAATAATTAAAAGCATCGTAAAAGAAAATCATAGTACCATTACAAGTTTAGAAATAAATGATACTGAAAACGGTAATATCAAAATAGATTTATGTATAACTGTTGATTCAGATAATGATAATCTATCTAATGAAATGATGCAAAAATTATTAAACAAAAAAGAAGTAATATCCATAAGTTTAAATAAAAAAGACAAAAGATTTCTATTTGAAGAAGAAGAATTATAGAGATTACAAAAGTAATCTCTATAATTTTATTATATTAGATAATTTCTTAATAACTTTCTTTTCAATTCTAGATATATAAGACTGTGATATACCAAGTAAATTAGCAACTTCCTTTTGAGTCATTTCCTTTTTACCATTAAGACCATATCTAAGTTCAATAATTTCTTTATCCCTTTTACCTAACTTATCTACTTCTTTATACATCAAATATTTATCAAGTTCATCTTCAATAGGCTTAGTAACAATATCTTCTTTAGTACCAAGAACATCTTCTAGGTGTAGTTCGTTACCTTCCGAATCAAAAGATAAAGAATCTTCAAATGATACTTCAGTTCTTTTTTTCTTTGTTTTTCTAAGATACATAAGTATTTCATTATCTATACATCTAGAAGCATAAGTAGCAAGTTTAATATTCTTATCATTCTGATAAGTATTAACTCCTTTAATTAATCCTATTGTCCCAATAGATACCAAATCTTCTAAATCAATCTTAGTATTCTCATATTTCTTAGCTAAAAACACTACTAATCTAAGATTATGTTCAATAAGTTTATCTCTCGCCGTCATATCACCATTTAAAAACATATTAACATACTTTTCCTCTTCCTCTTTATTAAAAGGCTCTGGTAATATATCCGTACTTCCTACAAAAAACAAATAATTAAGTTTACTAAATATCTTTCTAAGTAATTTAAGCATCTTCTTCACCCTTTCATAATATCTTTATGTAATATAACATCTACTCCATCAATAAGCTTAGGACTATCAGAAAAACCTATTAAAACATTTCCCCTATACCCTATTCCATCAATAAATATAATATCGGGTTTAATACATTTAAGTAATCCTTCTCCACTCATAGTATAATAAGGAACCAATATATAATTATCCTCTCTAATATATTTATTAGATAATAATATAATAGGCCTCTTCTTATATGGATCATATAAATTATTGTTGACGCCGCAGCTCCTTGCGACGCAGAACGCGGCTAGCGTGTTTGCCTTCCCCGCCGTTGGCTTCTGCCTGATGGGCGGCCTGTTTGGGCCGTGTGGCGCCTACCTGCCCGAGCTCTTCCCGGCAAATGTGCGCTACTCTGGCTCCGGCCTGGCATACAACCTCTCGTCGATCCTGGGCGGCGCGTTTGCGCCCACCATCGCGACTGCGCTGGTGCTTGCGTTTGGCATCCAGGGCGTGGGCTGGTACCTTCTCGCGATGTCCGTGGTTGCGCTTGTCGCGCTGCTGCTCATCAAGGAGAGCAAGGACATGGAGTTCGAGGCGTAGGTTATTGGCACTCGGCTCTTGCGATTGTTGCGACGACCCGCCGTTGGGCACTTGGCCCGGCGGCGGGTCGTTATTTGTGCCGAGAAACGCCAACGCCCCGCTGGCCGCGGCTCTTCTCGGCAATGCCGCGGTTTCCAAATGCCCTGCAAATTTCGATTGTTTAAGCCAGCCTAACCAATCGGAAAATGCAACATTGCTTCTATCCTGCAGATTCCGATCGGTTAGAGGGGCCTATCCGTTCGGAATCCGCGGCACCGCGGAGAGGGTCAGCCGAGGAGCGCTCGCGCCTCGTCATTCTCGCCACCATGTGCGCCAGACCTCGTACGTCCCGTCCAAATGGACTGGCGACAAGCACATTGCAAACCGGATACCTGCGCTTTTGCCACAATAGTTGAGAATAGATAACTTTCTCGCACGACTTGCAGCAAGTTAGCCTTATACTACTTATGAGTTAGCTTCGTACAACTTGCACGGCCAGCAGGGAGGCCGCTGCCAGCCGGAAGGGCCGTAGAGAGCCGAGAAGGGAGTTGCGATGTCGACCATGGAGGCTGATGCCGTAATGACAGGCAGCAACCCCGCCAGTCGGGCGGGCGCGCGTGTGGAGGCAACGACCATCGGGAGGGGTGCCCAGCTTCCCCTGGCAATGGTGAGCGAGGGCGAGACGATCCGCGTCCTCAAGGTGCGCGGCACCGCAACGCTGCGCCAGCACCTCTCGGAGATGGGCTTTGTCGAGGGTGCCAAGGTCAAGGTCGTCTCGCGCGTGAACGGCGACGTGGTGGTAAGCGTCAAGGGCTCCACCTTTGGCATCGGCCGCGACATGGCCATGCGCATCGTCACGTACTAGCTCCACGCCGGCCCACCGGCACCGCCGGCACCGCCGGCCAGCAATCGCAATCGTTTATCAATCGCTGCAGACTGCGTGCAACCACACGCGCGGCGTGCGGCATGAAGAAGGGGAGAGCATGGCAAGTCTAAAGGACGTGCGCGTGGGGGAGACCTGCACGGTCTCGAAGCTCAGCGGCACGGGCGCCATCAAGCGTCGAATCATGGACATGGGCATCACCAAGGGCACGCACGTCTACGTGCGCAAGGTTGCACCCCTGGGCGACCCCATCGAGGTCACCGTGCGCGGCTACGAGCTGTCGCTGCGCAAGGACGAGGCCTCCAGCGTCGAGGTCACAGACGTGGAGAAGGCAGCTGCCCAGGGCGTCGCGTAGCCAGGCGGCGCAGGGAGTACCGGGGGGCGTAGGCCCCCATGTTTTGGCACATTAAGTTAACCAACTCTAACAATTAGCACCACACAGGTAACAGTTAGCCGAGAGAAACTCATCCGTCGTAAGGCGGCCCGCACGCAACCCGCGCGCCACACAACAGGAAAGGCAAGGCATGGCAGAGAAGATCGACATAGCCCTGGCTGGCAACCCCAACTGCGGCAAGACCACGCTGTTCAACGAGCTCACCGGCTCGAACGGCTACGTGGGCAACTGGCCGGGCGTCACCGTGGAGAAGAAGGAGGCCGTCTGGAAGAAGGACACCAGCGTGCTCTTCACGGACCTTCCGGGCATCTACTCGCTCTCCCCCTACTCGCCGGAGGAAGTCGTCTCGCGCGACTTCATCATCTCCGGTCGCCCGAGCGCCATCATCGACCTCGTGGATGTCACCAACATCGAGCGCAACCTCTACCTCACCACGCAGATCCTCGAGACCGGCCGCCCCGTGGTCGTTGGCCTCAACATGTGCGACCTGCTTGAGCAGCGCGGCGAGAAGATTGACTCCAAGCGCCTCTCCAAGATGCTCGGTGTGCCCGTGGTAGAGGTCTCGGCGCTGCGCTCCAAGAACCTCGATACGCTGGTGGGCACCGCCGTCGACTCGGGCCGTGCCAACAAGGTGGCCCAGGGCGTGAAGTGCTTCTCGCCCGAGGTCGAGGACGCGCTCCAGACCATCGCCAGCACCATCGCCGGCTCCTGCGCGCCAGACCTTCTCCGCTGGTACTCCATCAAGGTCTTCGAGCGCGACTCAGCCGCCATCGAGTCCCTCGGGCTCTCCAAGCAGCAGCTCGCAGACATGGAGAAGGTCATCGAGGCAATCGAGCAGGACCGCGATGACGACTCCGAGTCCATCATCACCTCCGAGCGCTACGAGTGGATCGTCACGGTCATGGATGCGTGTGTGGTCAAGGCGCCGGGCAAGCTCACCGTCTCCGAGAAGATCGACCGCGTGGTTACCAACCGCGTCCTCGGCCTGCCCATCTTCATTGCCATCATGATCGGAGTGTACTGGGTTGCCCTTGTCGCCGTGGGCACGCCTGCCACGGACTGGGTGAACGACAACCTCTTCTCCGATGGCTTCTTTGTGAGCGGCAGCGGCCAGGCTGCCTTTGAGGAGGCCGACGAGGCCTGGCAGGATGCCCACTACACCGACCAGATCTCCGGCTACATCGCCGCGGCCGAGGAGGCCGGCGTTGACACCAATGGCGTGCAGGACGCCATCGACGCGGATCCGCAGACCGCAGACGACAAGGCCGCCATCACCGAGTTCGAGGAGGCCGCCGAGAAGGCCGGCGTCGTGGCCACGGATGTTCCCGTGACGGACGCCGACGGCAACTACCTCGACACCGAGGGCAACGTCATCACCACGCTCGACGCGGACGGCAACCCTGTGCTCGCCGAGGGCCAGGAGCTGGATGTCCTCCCCACGGTCACCGAGGCGGACTTTGCCACCGCTGTCGACACCCCCGAGCCCGACCAGCATGACTACGACGGCTTTGTGGACTCCATCCCCAACGCCGTGACCGGCTGGCTCACCGGCGCCGGGGCCTCCGACGTGGTGGTGTCGCTTGTGGTCGACGGCATCATCGGCGGCGTGGGCTCGGTCCTGGGCTTCATCCCGCAGATCTTCGTCCTCTTTGTCATGCTCTGCTTCCTTGAGGACTGCGGCTACATGAGCCGTGTGGCCTTTGTCATGGACCGCGTCTTCCGTCGCTTTGGCCTCTCCGGCAAGTCCTTCATCCCCATGATCGTGTCCTCCGGCTGTGGCGTCCCGGGCGTCCTTGCCACCAAGACCATCGAGAACGAGCGAGACCGCCGCATGACCGCCATGCTCACCACCATGATTCCCTGCTCCGCCAAGCTTCCAATCATCGCTCTGGTCATGGGCGTCCTTGCCGGTGGTTCCGACATGTGGTGGGTTGCCCCGATGTTCTACCTCATGGGCATTGTCGCCATCATCATCTCGGCCGTGATGCTCAAGAAGACCAAGCGCTTTGCCGGCGAGCCCACCCCCTTTGTGATGGAGTTGCCCGACTACCACATGCCCGCCATCAAGAGCTGGGCACTGCACGTGTGGGAGCGCGTCTCGGCCTACGTCAAGAAGGCGGGCACGATCATCTTTGCGGCCGCCGTGGGCATCTGGGCGCTTTCCAACTTTGGCCTGGCCGGCTGGGAGGGTGGCGACGGCTCCTTCGGCTTCCTGCAGGCCATGGACGGCGCGCCCGAGACGTACATGGACTACTCGATCCTCGCCGGCATCGGCGGCGCGCTGAGTTTCATCTTCGCTCCGCTTGGCTTTGGCAACTGGCAGGCCACCGCGTCCACCATCTCGGCCCTCATCGCCAAGGAGAACCTGGTCTCCACCTTTGGCGTCCTGTACGGGCTCGGTGACGCTACCGAGAACTCCGTCTCTATGTGGCAGGGCTTCGCCAACATGTTCACCATCGCCGGCACGCTCCACGTTGGTGCCATGTGCGCCTTCGTCGCCTTCAACATGCTCTGCGCGCCGTGCTTCGCCGCCATGGGCACCATCCGCCGCCAGATGGACGACCCCAAGTGGTTCTGGTTCGCCATTGGCTACGAGTGCGGCTTTGGCTGGGTCATTGGCCTTCTCATCAACCAGTTCTACGAGCTCTTTGTCTTTGGGAACTTTGGGGTCTGGACCGTGGTCGCCTTTGCCCTGCTCGCCCTTATGCTGTTCCAGCTCTTCCGTCCCATGCCCAAGTGGGACGAGAAGGACGAGCGCATCCTCGACAACCTGGCCGAGGAGCCCGTCGCCTAGTCGCGAGGAACCACTCACGTAGGTGACGTTCCGGACGGCCCTTTCCCACCAAACCGTGGGGGAGGGCCGTCGTTCTGTTACCTCTGCTCGGCCCCCGCAGCCTTACGAAGACGCTCCTGGCATGCGGGGCACACGCCGGTGAGGATGGTGCTGGTAGAGACGCTGGCGTAGCCGGTGGAGCGCTCAATCTGGCGGCAGAAGTCGTCCTGCTTGGGCATGGGGACGTCAATCACGGTGCCGCACTCCGAGCACACCAGGTGGGCGTGGTGGTCCATGCGGCGGTCAAAGCGCTCACCGCCGGGGGTCTTCACCGAAAGGATTTCTCCGGTGTCAGCGAGCAGGTGCAGGTTGCGATAGACGGTTCCACGACTGATGTGGTCGTCCTGCTCGCGGACGCGAAGGTATATCTCGTCGGCGGTGGGGTGGTCGCACAGCTCCTGCACCGCCTCAAGCACCAGCTGCCGCTGGCGCGTGTTTCTTCTCTCCATGACTGCTCCTGCTCTCCGTGCGTGGCTTTGGCTTACACGGTGATGTTACCCAAACAATATTAGGACTATATACCATTTAGCGCGACTACGCGAGAGTTACGTGTCGCCGCCGGCTCTGAGCTCTTATCCCGCTCGGCCCCCTCCCGTTCTTTAGCGGTTTCTGGGAATCGACCGCCGCGTTTGCCCAGTTGGCAGATAGCGTGGTTCTCAAATACCGCTAAAGCATGGCGAGGAGCGAGAGAAAAAGAGGTTCAAGCTCTCTTGGGTGGGATCCCGCTGCACCAAAAACGAGACTATTCAGTACTTTTACCGCGAGTTGCCGAGTACATGGGCCGAACGAATTACGGAGCCGCAGGTAGATAAAAAGGCACCAGTGAGGTGATACCAAGAGGAATCCAAAAAAGTACTGAGAAGTGCCGAGTTTGGTGCAGCGCCCCCTCATCTCCCTAGCCCCGTGCAGCAGCAACCTCCGCCCACCATTCTTTAGTGGTTTCTGAGAATCGGCCGCCGCATTTGCCCAGTTGGCGGGAAACGCGATTTTCGAATACCGCTAAAGAACGCGAGGGATAGGGGGAGGAGGTGGACCGCCTCCGAAAAAGTCGAAATTCTCGCTTGAAATACTTTCTCAACTGTCGATAATAAGTCTCAGTACCAATAGTGGTACGCAGACAACCACCAACACAGAGAAGGAGCGTCACATGTCCCTCATCAACAAGGAAATCGGCGATTTTGCCGTCCAGGCCTTCCAGAATGGCGAGTTCAAGACCGTCACCAAGGCTGACGTCCTGGGCAAGTGGGCCCTGTTCTTCTTCTATCCCGCGGACTTCACCTTTGTGTGCCCCACCGAGCTCGAGGAGCTGGCTGAGAACTACGACGCCTTCAAGGCTGAGGGCTGCGAGGTCTACTCCGTGTCCTGCGACACCCACTTTGTCCACAAGGCCTGGCACGACGAGTCCGAGCGCATCTCCAAGGTGACCTATCCCATGCTCGCTGACCCCGCCCACGTCCTGGCCGAGGGCTTCGAGGTCCTGATCCCCGCCGACGGCCTTGCCGAGCGCGGCGCCTTCATCGTTGACCCCGACGGCAAGATCCAGGTCTACGAGGTCACCGCCGGCGGCATTGGCCGCAACGCCAAGGACCTCCTGCGCCTGGTGCAGGCCGCGAAGTTTGTGCGCGAGCACGGCGACCAGGTGTGTCCCGCCAAGTGGCAGCCGGGTGCCGAGACCCTCAAGCCCTCGCTTGACCTCGTCGGCCAGCTTTAGGCACACCGCGCGAACAAAGCGCAACCGTAGATTCCGGAGCCCGCCGCGCTGGCTC
>ERZ772821.1144-NODE-1144-length-17156-cov-3.195837_pt1 | contig 17156 bp, 17 predicted proteins | sample MGYA00580859_ERZ772821 | MGnify/ENA primary metagenome ERZ772821 (study PRJEB29015, sample SAMEA2737674) | human gut metagenome | biome: human gut; feature: human-associated habitat; material: faeces | place: China | collected 2012 ...
CAAGAAACCCCGAAATAGATACTCCTCAACGATTGGGCCACCAACAACTGCTAATAACTTGATTGACCACGGATAGTTTTTAACTAAATCAAGCAGGTTACTTTGATTGGCAGCTTGAGGCGCGTGCATGACTTGCGTGAGCGTCACGGTGATGAGCTGAATCAAAAATAGCAATACGATACCTTGCCAGATCACGCTAGAAGGATGAGCCACCGCCAGCGCAGGTTGTTGGCGGTAAAAATGTCGATAGCAGACCATCAATGCAGCAATCAGTGCACCGAATACAAAGACCAAGGCACCAATGGCCCCATAGGCACCCCACGTGGCCTCACTGCGGATCAACGCAAGTTCGGCAGACGAATAGGCGATAAAACCTGCAGCAACGCCAACAAGTTGGACAAATGAGCGAAGAATTTTCATGAAGGCAATCCTTTCTTGGCATGTTTGTCTTTAAGGGTAACATTTTAGAAGCCAGGGTGCATGGTGAAACATAGCCGTGAAGAGGCGTGTCATGCTTAGAAAGTGAAGCATAAGGTCCCACCATAATGCGCGAGTCATCCCCAAAACCTACGCATAAGGAACTTAGTCGTAATGATCAAAGCCCGACCTCACGTCTAAGACCACATACTTTCCGGTTTCTAACCGGGTTGGTTCGTGCTCACAAAAAAACCTGACAGATTTAATATCTGTCAGGCGCGGTACTATCAGCCGTCTATCGGATTCGAACCGACGACCTCATCCTTACCATGGATGCGCTCTACCGACTGAGCTAAGACGGCAAATGGCTGTGTTGTTTAAAAACAACTGCCTAATTAATGTACACTAAATCCCCATAGCTCGCAAGTCCTTTTTATAAAAATGTAGCGTAGAAAGCAAAAAAATGCGCATTGCTACAGCTGTTTTAACTGGCCATGCTGTCCTTTCATAAAAGAGCCGCCTTGCCTTACCGTCTACCGTGCCACTCGGCCTTGAACTCGGTTAGAAAATCTTCCATAACCTGTTGGCGATGCATCGCCATTTTTTTGGCCGCATCGGTGTTCAATTGATCCTTGAGTTTCAACAGTTTTTCATAAAAGTGATTGATGACGGTGCCTTCTGTTGTACGATACTGAGCCGCGGTTAAGTCAGCTCGTGGTGGTAAATCTGGATCATACATCCGCCCACCATGTGCACCGCCATACATAAAAGCACGACCAATGCCAATGGCACCAATGGCATCAAGACGATCGGCATCCTGAACCAGTTGTCCTTCCACCAGCAACGATTGATGGTGTTGTAAGTTTGCTTTAAACGACATGTGATCGATAATGGTCAATACCATTTGGACTTGGTCAGCGCGCATGCCAGCGTCGACCATTGCCTGCTGGGCGGCGGCTTTGGCTATTGGCACATCCGGAACCAATTTATCGTCATAGGTATCATGCATCGTGGCCGCCGCCAACACAACGGCTGTATCAGCCTCTGGTGTTTGCGCAGCTAGTTTTTTTGCTGTCGCCACAACCCGCTGAATATGGTCAAACCCGTGGCCACTGTGATCTTGTTCAGATACCTTTTTTGCAAAGGCTGTCAGCTCTTGCCATTCGATCATGAATCGTTGCTCCTTTTCGTTGTCCACCATTCAGTCACCTGCTATGTGATTTTGTTAACAAATTGAGCTTTTTTCTGCCGTATTTATTGCGTCAATCAACCTCAATCCTTCATACTAAAAGTATACAGAGGTTATGAAAAAAAGGGGGAGCACTTTTATGAAAAAGCAATATTTGGCAGCCAGTCAGTCGGTGAATCAATTCAACCGACTCTTTTCACCGGTTTCAACATCGGAGATTCCATTGAATCAACAAAACCTGCTTTTCTGGATGGCGACCGATGCCACGCCAAGAACACCAACAAGCTTGGCCAAAGAGATGCACGTCACCAAGGCTGCGATCACCAAAGCCAGCAGCCCGTTGATTGACCGGGGGTTGCTTGAAAAACAACCCGATCCTGAAGATTGTCGCAGCTTCAAGCTCGTGCTTAGCGAAGAAGGTGAGCAAGCAATTGAGGATCTCGGGCCTGAATACTTGGGCAACTTAGAACGTCTCTATCATGAACTTGGCGAGAAAAAGTATCTGAAATTGATCAAACTTCTCAGCCAAGCAACTGGCACCTTGGTCACCGAATAAACCGGTCATCTCGTGGCACAAACACCTCATGGAAATCACCACAATCAAGCCTGACGCTCAGTTGCGTGAGGCTTTTTCAGTTGACTGGGCGACACAATTTTGTCGCCGACTGTTGCCGTTTTTCTAGGAGCGTTACAATGACAATATCAGGACGTAGCTAGCCCGATTTTGTCAGTAGCCGGCTATGTCTATCTTTTTAAAGGAGTGGTTTGATGGCAATTCCCGATCATATCAGTGTTCGCGGCGCTTACGTTAACAACTTGAAGCATCTCAATGTTGATATTCCGCTTAACAAACTGGTGGCGATCACTGGTCGGTCTGGTTCCGGTAAAAGTTCATTAGCCATGGGCGTGTTATACGCTGAAGGTATGCGCCGCTACATGAGTGCCTTGTCCACCTACACCCGCCGGCGCCTTGGCCAAACAAGTCCCGCTGCTGCTGACTCAGTACGCCACATTCCTAGTGCCATCGCTTTGCGGCAGCGGCCAACCGTTCCAGGCATCCGCTCAACTGTCGGCACGGCCACAGAAGCGCTCAACGTCATTCGCCTCATGTTTTCCCGTCTCGGCTCGCCGGTTTGTCCTAATGGTCACCGCGTGTCGCCAACTCTCGATATTGCCAAGGCAATGGATCTGCCCAATGACGGTGAAAGCGGTATGGGCATGATCACTTGTCCGACCTGTGGCGTCCGTTTCATGGCTTTTGCTGCTGAAGATTTCGCCTTCAATTCAACTGGCGCCTGCCCGACATGCGGCGGTACTGGTCAAGCGCGCACACTGGCCGCCAACCGGCTCATCCCTGATCAAACACTGACAATCCGTCAAGGTGCCGTGGCCTCGTGGCGCTTGCCCGGTCGCAATTTTATGCCTTTTGTCGCACAAGCAATCGGCATTGATATTGATACGCCTTTCCAGGACCTGCCAAAAGATCAGCAAGAACAGGTTTGGCACGGTGAACGTAAAAAATACGCCATCAATATCCCCAGCAAAACCGGCAAAATTTTTCATATGGACCATGCACAGTACGAGAATGCCTTCAATGCGGTCGAAGATTCTTTAGCGACGACCAAAAATGAACGCGCCATTCAGCGGCTGAATCGCTTCTATGAGTTTGGCATCTGCCCGACCTGCCATGGCAGCCGATTTGCCCCGAAATTATTGAGCCAGCACCTAGTGGATCAAAACATTGCTCAGGTTAGTGATATGACTTTAACGCAATTAGCCGCGTTCATTCCCGAAATTTATCACTGGTTGCCAGCAGATATGCAGTCACTGGCGCACGATATTATCCAAGAACTGACGCAATTGCTTAAGCCCATCATGGACCTTGGCCTCAGTTACCTGACCCTGAGTCGAGCCGCGGCTTCCTTATCGACTGGTGAATTGCAACGCATTCAGCTCAGTCGCACGCTTCGGACTGAAACGACCGGCGTACTTTACGTCCTTGATGAACCGTCCATCGGTCTGCATGCTGCAAACGTTTCTGGATTGCTAGAAGTCATGCACGGTTTGGTCAATCAAGGCAACTCGCTGGTCGTTGTGGATCACAACACCGCCATCATTGAGGCAGCCGATCAAGTGATTGAGATTGGTCCCGGTGCAGGCGTTGCTGGCGGCCGACTCATTGATCAAGGTAGCCCTGAAGCGATCAGTCATGATACCCATTCGTTGATTGCACCCTTTTTAACCGGAGCGGCTCCCTTGATTGTTCGCCCGCAAGCCGGTGAACAAGAAATTAAGCAAACCAAACAACTGCAATTAACCGTAACTGATCGATTTAACCTTCATGACCTGCATGTCCATTTTCCAGTTAACTGCTTCTCAGTGGTATCCGGCTTTTCTGGTGCTGGCAAGTCAACTTTGATTTTTGACGCCCTAGTACCAGCGCTGTCAGCAACTGCTGACCAACCAGCTCCAGCATTTGTTCGTGATCTTGACCGCGGCGGCCTGCGCCATGTAGTTGCGATTGATGCCACGCCGGTCGGTAAAAATGTCCGCTCAACCGTCGCCACCTACACAGACATTCTCGACCATCTGCGACACCTTTTCGCCAGTTTGCCTGATGCCAAAGCCAAGCACTATACGAGTAGCCATTTCTCTTACAACGTCAAAGCCGGCGCGTGCCCGACATGCGGCGGTACCGGCGTCATTAACTTAGATATCCAGTATCTGCCTGACATGCAGCAAACTTGCCCGACTTGTCACGGCCGTCGCTACAACCCCGAGGTTCTGAAAATCAAATGGCAGCAGCACAGCATCGCCGACTTGCTAGATCTGGACGTGGACTCTGCCTTGACCGTTCTGAAAGACGAGCCGGCTATTACTCACACATTGCAAACCCTGCATGACATGGGCCTCGGTTATTTGCATTTAGGTGAAAGTACCCCGACGCTGTCTGGCGGTGAAGCGCAGCGCCTGAAGCTAGTTGCCCACATGGGACGCTCCCAAAAAGACACGCTTTTTGTCTTCGATGAACCATCGGTAGGTCTACACCCCCTGGATGTTCAAACGTTGATCGCTGTTTTTCAACGGTTGCTCAAAACCGGTGCAACGGTTATTGCCATCGAACACGATCTAGACGTCATCGCTAACGCTGATTATGTCTTGGATCTCGGACCAAAAGGCGGTGCAGAAGGTGGCCGCATCATGGCTGCTGGCACACCGCAAGCAATCGCCAAACAAGGGAAAGGTGAAACTGCCCCTTACCTGGCGACCCATCTGGCGGCCTTTCACGTTAAGCAGGCTTGACAAAAAGAGATGCCTCGGAAAGTGATACCCGAGACATCTCTTTTTCATACATCAACTTTAAACGTTCAAGATCGAATCAATGTGGCTGATTTCTTCCGCACTGAAGGTCAGATTTTCGGTTGCCTTCAGGTTGTCTTCCAAATGATCAACCGAGGTGGTCCCGATGATGACACTGGTGACAACTGGATCACGTAACAGCCATGCCAATGCCATTTGCGTTAACGTCTGGCCACGGTCATGTGCTACTTCGTTTAACTCGTTCAGCTTCTTCACAACCGCGTCTTTCCCATGGGCAAAAGTGGCTTGGTTGGTCGGATGAATTTTGAACGTATCCGGAATGCCATTCAGATACCGATCCGACAACAAGCCTTCTGAAAGCGGCCCATAAGCAATTAAGCCGGCGCCATCGGCTTGAAGAGCCTTCGTTAGACCAGAAGTTTCAGCCTCACGATTAAACATGTTGTAACTGAACTGATTCAGCACAAATGGCGTATGCAGATCTTTAAACATCGCAATCGCATCTTTGGTTTGCTGGGTATCAAAATTCGAGATCCCGATGTAAAGTGCCTTACCATCACGCACCGTTTGATCAAGCGCATTGACAGTTTCTTCTAAATCAACCGTATCATCAAAGCGATGCGCATAATAAATGTCGACATAGTCAAGCTGTAGGCGTTTGAGTGAATCATTCAAGCCTTGAATGACCGCTTTGCGCGAAGTCCCAACGCCATATGGGCCCGGATGAATTTCATACCCCACCTTGGTGCTGATCACCAGTTCATCTCGATAAGCCTTCAGATCCGTTGCTAAAATTTGACCAAGCAAACTCTCGCTGCTGCCAAAACCAGGTTCATGATCACCATTACCATAGTGATTCGCCACGTCAAAATGAAAGACACCATGATCAAAAGCGTCTAAAATAACCGAACGGCGTGGGCCAAATGGATCAAGATTACCATAATGCTGCCACAAGCCAAGTGAAATTGCCGGTAGCATCAAACCGGTTTTCCCGGCATGACGAACAGGCATCTTGTCATAACGATCAGTTGCTGCATAATACATGACTTTTCCCCCTCTACACGTTCACGAGTGCAGAAACCTGTATACAAGCGCCTTGAACGCTTATACGCCAGTTTCGACCACACCAGCTCACGCTTTGACTTAAACGCGCTCACCGACCCAGGAATCATGTATACAAGCCCTGACGCTATGGTCAAAATTCAACCATCGTATTCAAGCCTATTTGCATACGGATTTCTAACCGGGCTGTCTCACGCTCATAAAAACGTTTACCATCTTCTATGGTGGCAAACGTTGGCCCAACAAGCAACTTAAAAAGTCAATTTTTTAATATAAAACTACTTATTTTTCAAAAAAATCGTTCAAAAAGTTAGCTACACCATCATCCACATTGGCATCTGTCATATAGCGGGCAGTCTGCTTAACCTGTGGCACAGCATTTTCCATCGCCACACTAATACCAGCAGCCTTCAGCATGCCAAGATCGTTGAGACCATCGCCAAAGGCAATCGTTTGCTCCGGACCGATTCCTGTGAGCGTCTGCAACTCCTTGACGGCCGTGGCCTTATCAATATGTTTAGGAATGAGTTCAAGGTTAGTATGTTCAGAGGCTGAAACATGTAAAACATCCTGTGCTTCTAACGCTGCCTTCCCCTTAGCCAATGCTTCCGAATCATGCGGGCCAAAAATGATCCCATTCGTAATTGCAGGTGCATGTGCTAACAAATCATCAACTGAAGGTAAGGCTACAACGTCAATGCTCACCGAGCTGGGGGCAAACTTGCGTGCAGCTGCTTCAATGGCAGGCGGCACTTTACCTGTGTAATAAACGGTATCATCGCTGAAATACAAGGCGTTCAGGCCCAACTGATCGGTCACAGTTTCAACCGCCGTAAGTGCCCCTTGCCCCAAAACATGATGCACCCGCTCGCCGGAAAAATCGTAGACAGCACCATTCGATGCAATAATCGAAGCTTCTGGTTCGAATTGTTTGGCCACAACCTGCGCTAAAGCGTGCATGCGCCCGGTGGCAACATAAAAAGAAGCGCCGCTAGCAACGGCAGCTGCGATGGCCGCTGCCGTTTTGGGCGTAACGTCATGATGATTGGCGGTTAGTGTGCCGTCAATATCACTAATAATTAAGTATCGCGGCATAACCGTTCCTTTCTACCCTAAGGACACAAATGGCGACCGATCACCATCGGCCGCCTTATTTGTTAAAGTCCTTGCGGTAATCCGTCAATTTGATCAGCGTACCAATCGTTCCATGGTGTTTCAGGTGCGCCTTGCGCATTAAAAGTTACCTTAACTTGCTTCAAAAGGTCCAACAAGTTACCGGATCGGTTAGTCAGAAGACCGGCTGTCAATTCCTCGCGAGTCAGTGGTTGATTATCAAGCAAGTAATGATTAATATCTGCTAGATTCCCCTGCGTATCAATTTGGGAAAAAACATCGAGACCGGCGCCGAAGAAGCGATCCAAGTAGAACTTTGCAAAAGTTTCCAATGCTGTATGTTGTGCTGTTTCATTTAATTGATCAATCGTTGTGTTGCTTGCTGCCATAACTATTTTCGTCCTTTCTGCTTTATTCCATTATAACCACTTTTGGTTGCGTTTTGGAAAACATCGTCCCACAACGATCACAAGTTTCACATAAACTTACACGTTGCCGTCGACCAACATTTTATGAGTGCTCCTGGTCATATTCATTAATGAAAAGATAGTGTTTGATGACATTTTTATAGGAAATCAAAAATGCCATAAAATATTCGTCTTTTTTGAAATTTTACGACTTTGGTCTCTTGCTATTATGGAACGGTTGTTATAATATGCCAAATATGTTGGGGATCCGTGAAAGGCTGGAGATTTTATGGAAAAAGAAAAATTACATCTCGGTGACGCGGTTGTTTGTCATGTCAAAGAAGATATGGAAGCACCTTTTACCGGAAAAATAGAAAAGGTTTATGAGAACTCGGCGCTGTTGAGCATTACCGATTATGCTGATAAAGACCGGCAGAATGCCGCAGAGCTCAACTTTAAGATTGTCGCAAATTTCCACGCGATGACTCAGAACCTCGGCGGCGGCACTGTCTTGGCGTTCCCGCCAGAACCAGCCGAAGAGCCAAAAAAATAAACGTTCCAATCACATTGTCTCACAATATCACTGGCGTCCCGTGCCAGTGAGTGGTTGTTATTATTTACTTAGGGATCTTCAACTCAAACAAACAAAGTCAAACCGGTCGACAGGACAGCCTGCTGATCGGCTTTTTTTAGTTGATACCCAAGACAACTTTCATGGTCATTCATGAAAATCAGCGTAAAATGAGTCGCAAACAATCTATCGCAAGAGCGCAAGCCAGTTAAGCTCGAAGTCTTATATGCGGGTTTCTGGCCTGTAAACGCGTTTAAGGGAGCGACCAACATGAACGAGAAACCCTATCCAGTCCACGAAAGTCTTTTGATCGGCACACTGCTCACAGCAGCTGCTGGCAGTTTTGATGCTTTCACCTATCTCTTACATGGTGAGGTATTCGCTGGCCTGCAAACCGGGAACGTCATCTTGTTGGGTATTCATCTCGGTCAGGCGCAATGGACTACCGCTGTCCGTTACATGGTACCGATCTTCGCTTTCATGTTCGGCACCATGGCCGCCCGCGCACTGCAACTGCAGGCTGGCAAAAAATCACAACCTTTAACCGAACAACGGCGGCTCATTCAATACGAACTCACTTTGATTCTTATCGTGACATTGTTTGGCCACTGGCTGCCTGATCTAGCCGCCAGTGCTTTGGTTTCACTCATCGCCGCCGCGCAGCTACAGGAATTTCGCCGTTTAAAAGGCGGCCCTTTTACTTCACTGATGATGACCGGCAACCTCCGCACCGCGGCACAAAGCCTTTATGATGGCTTCATCCGCGGGCAGCAAAAAGGCCGCAAAGACGCGGCCACAATTGGGACGATTATTTTATCATTTGCTACCGGTGCTGCCGTGACAGGTATTTTAACGACCCTGATCGGAACTTATGCTTTAGTAGGCGCCGCTTTGTGCCTCGTCTGGATTGATATCATTTTTTGGCGTGATCAGGTTGAGCTTCACTAAGCCACTTAATTAGCGGCTTGACCTGCATGCAAGAAACTAAGGTCATTGAAATCCGTCACAGTAAATCGATCATTTTCCCACATCAGTTTCGTCACGCTAGCATTGTCTAGCGTTTCGCGACCATCAATGTTGTAGTGAACATAATTCAACCACATGAGCGCCGCTGTCCCGTGTGAGACGACCAATACTCGCTTCCAGTCTTTGGCGACTGCCTCTACAGCAATCGCACGCAAAGTTCGATTCAAGCGTTCCTGCACCATGCGGTTCGTTTCCGCCTTGTTCGGGTGCTGATCCATATTCGCCGTAAAAGCTGCATCTGCCGTCTGGGCCAACGTTATTTCTTGATTGGCCAATGCATCGTGAAAGTTAGCAATCCCCATGGTCGCTAAGGAAAAATCATTTGCCAGTTGACCTTCGAACTTGCCGTAATTTTCTTCACGCAACCCCATCAAGGTCGTCACCGGTATCGGTTCATCCAAACCGCTCAAAACAAAATGGGCAGTATCTACCGCGCGGGTTAAATCGCTGGCAAAAGCCGCGTCAAAGTGAATGTTTTTAGTCTTAAAGCCTTGACCCAAAGCTTTAGCGTCCGCAATGCCTTTTGGCGTCAGTGCCGAATCGGCCATGCCTTGCACTCGTTTTTGTACATTGAATTCTGTTTGCCCATGACGGACAAGATAAAGCGTTGTCATGTCTAGTTGACTCCCATAATTTTCATTTTTCCTGCGACAATGGTTTAAGCCAGTTTCAAATAATCTGCCAAATAGTTTGCCACCCCATCATGCTGATTATCGTTAGGGGTCTGCGCATCGGCGATTGCAAGAATCGCAGGACGGGCATTTTTCATCGCAACACCATGACCCGCAAACTGCAACATATCAAGATCATTCATGTCATCGCCAAACGCAATGATATGCTTTTGATCGATTCCGTATTGGCCCGCCACGTAGGCAAGTGCCCGTGACTTGCTGGTATTCTTACTTGTCACTTCAAGCGCAGTGTATTCACCACTCCAAGCACCCCACGTTTTGGCCGCCAAATGCGGATACAATGCGTTGACTTGTTTTGAAACTGGATCAAAAGTTTTAGCCGTCATAAACATCGTGACCGAAATAGGCGGCTGCCGCAAACCTTGCTCATCTAACAGCGCCTTAGGATGCGGACGATCTGGCAAAAACGGAATGTTCGCGTATGGTCGATCAGCCACCAGCAACTGTTTCCCTTCTGCCACCATAACTTTAAAGGAAAAGTCGCGTTTTAGCTGTCGTAACGACAGTGCCACCGGAATGGGAATGGTGACCTCTTGCTCATAACGCCAGTGTTGGTGCGGGATGTGAATCAGCGCACCGTTGAAATTGATCATCGGGCCATGAAGCTGCAAGTCGTCGTAGAAATGTTCCGAAATCGAATCCGGACGGCCGGTTGTAATGACAACGAGATGTCCCGCGGCTTGTGCCTCGCGGAGGACGGCAATCGTGCCAGCGCTTAATTGTCCATCCGCATTCAAAGTCGTGCCGTCTAGATCCAGTGCAATAAGATAGCGTTCCATGCAGCAGCCTCTTTTCAAAATTTTTTCTTAGTGATGTGTCTAGCCATCTAAAACGCGTTCCCCTACAATAGATAGCAGTTAGAAAGCGAGGAAATCATGGCTGAATCAATTGTACTTTATACAGATGGCGGTAATCGCAATACAGGAAATCAGGCGGGTGGATCGGTTCGCCCCACGGATAAAAGCGCATGGGCCGCATTGCTGATCTACGGAGATCACGAAAAAATGCTATCTGACGGCGACTATGGCCGAACGAACAATTATATGGAAATTATGGCCGTTATTCAAGGCTTAAAAGCCTCAAACGCACAGATATTCCCGTCGATGTTTATTCCGACTCTGCTTACGTCATCAACACCATGCAGCAACGTTGGTGGGTAAAATGGCAACAAAACAATTGGCGCAACCATGGCAAACCAGTTAAAAATGCCGAGCTTTGGCAGGCCTTGTTGCACCAAGTCAATCGCTTTGAAACGATTACCTTTCACAAGGTCAAAGGCCACGCCACCAATCGCAATAACAATCGCGTCGATGCGGCCTTGAATCAAACCATGGATCGACTTGCTGATCATGCTTAACTATTTTACCCCTGATGCCCAAGAAATGCTTCACCATAAGTCTCAGCTAAGAAACTATGAATCACCTGCTGCATGCGCTGCACAGAAGGTGATTTTTTTATGGTCGGATTAATCACGAGACACAGCGTCCGCTCAAAGGGCTCAGAAAATGGGTACATGTTGACATCGCCAACTAACTTCTGCACCGCTAGTTTCGGCAAAATGCCCATCCCCAAACCTGATTCCACCATCGACAGAATGCTTTGGTCATCAATAGAATAATTAATTGCATTGCTTGACACATGGTAGCGGTCCAACGCATTTTTGGTATCTCGATCATAGTCAATCTGCTGCAAAATGAAGTTCTGCTTATCGACATCGGCCTGTGTCACTGTGCGGCCGTTTTTAGGCTTGAATTGCTTGGGCGTGATGCAGTAGATGGGATCCTTTAATAACGGCTCTACCACGACGCCAGGACCAACTGGTAAGGAGGAAAAACCAATGTCGGCAGTTCCCAGTCGGACCGCTTCAACAATCCGGTTAAAAGTGCCTTGCACCACGCTAATTTCAATGTGCGGATAGCGCTTTTTGAAGCGGCGGATAATTGTTGGCAGCCAATTCGTCGAAACCGACGAGAACGCACCAATGCGGATGCGGCCGGTATTAACCCCATTAATGTTGTCCGCAACCTGCGTCAGCTGCTCCTCGAGATTCTGGATGCTTTGAATAATCGGCAGCACCTGCGCCCCGTCTTCAGTTAGTGCCACTCCCGTTCGATTACGAATCAAGAGTGGGAAACCCAGTTCTGTTTCCAGCTGACTGACACTATGACTCACGGCACTCGGCGTTACATTCAGCTCCGCCGCCGCTTTCGCTAATGTGCCGCGCTCCACAACCTTGCTAAAAACTTCATAAGAAAAGTTAGCCATTTGCCCCTCCTTGATGTGACACCAACTGTCACTTCGTTGTGATAAATCCTTTTAGACTAGGAATAACAGCTGTTCGTTCCTTTTAAGGTGAATAAAATTCACCATAAACTGAAATAGTTGAGATTTACTCAATCATACAAGCCGTTTTACACTAGTGTCAATAAGAAAACGTTGGTACTTCACCAAAGCATCAACGTCACAAAGACGTCGGCACTCGTTTTAATCGCAAACGTCAAAGGGGGATTCATCATGAAATTCGCAACGCGTACTCAAAAAACTGGTCATTCAGGTTTAGAAGATCTATTTGCTGCTTCTGGTCCAAATGTCATTTCATTTGCCGGTGGTTATCCAGATCGCGATTTATTCCCGACAAAACAACTTAATCAGGCATTTAGTCAAAACTTTACAAGTGGCGATAGGGAATTGCTTCAATATGCCAGCACAGAAGGTTACGAACCATTACGTGCCAAGATTGCAGCTCGTCTGCAGACGACTGGGATGCAGGTCGACGCCGATGACATCATGATGACCCAAGGCGCTCAACAAGGCATCGATCTAGTGGCACGGTTAATGTTGGATCCAGGCGACGGTTTGGTTGTTGAAGCCCCAACTTACTTAGGTGCACTTGCTGCTTTTAACGCCTATCAACCCACCTATTACGAAGTACCGATGCAAGCTGATGGCATGGACATCAATGCTTTACAACGCATTCTAATGAGTCGCAAAGTCAAGTTCATCTACACCGTTCCTGATTTTCAAAATCCTACTGGGGTTGTGATGTCCTTGGCCAAGCGGCAGGCAATCATTCGCCTCGCCAACCAATATGATGTCATGATTTTGGAAGATAATCCGTATCGCGACCTTCGTTATACTGGCAAAGCCTTGCCGACGATCAAGTCACTCGACACAGAAGGACGCGTCATCTATCTTGGCAGTTTTAGTAAAATTCTTTCTCCAAGCCTGCGCATGGGCTGGTTGGTCGCTGCGCCCAATCTTTTAAAAGAGTTGCTGGCCTTAAAAGGCGGCAGTGATCTGGAATCCAGCAATCTGGTAATGCACGGGATCAATACCTATATGGAAAATAACGATCTTGATGCACATATCAGGGAAATTCAGGATTGCTATCGTGAGAAAAAGAATGCCATGGTGGCGGCGATGAAGCGCTATCTGCCAGAAGAAGCGCACTTCACTAATCCTGACGGCGGCTTCTTTATCTGGCTCACCATGCCAGCCGGCTTCGATATGGGCGCGTTCATGAAAGAACACCTATTACCGGAAGCCAATATCTCCTATGTGCCATCAACCAATCTATATGCGACAGCGGCTTTGTCCAACGGTGCCCGGTTGAACTTCACTGGTCCTAGTCTGGCGCAAATTGATACCGGCATGAAAGCTTTGGGGGCAGCATTAAAGGTTGCTCTGCAACACAATCTGGTAGCCGAACAAGCCTAGGCTATAACGCGCTCAAAAAAGCTCGGTTAACCTTAACAAAATGACAACGTAACGATCACATTTTCGTCACACTTTGCCGGTAGTATTAACAGCATAGAAGTGAGCCACCCACTCATTCCTAAACCCCAACCTAATTTTCATTTTTCTCCTCCAAAGAAAAATCGGTGATTGGCCCCCATCCAATCACCCAATAACAAAAACGCCCGCTGCGATGGTAGCGGGCATTTTTGTGTTTTGAAGACAAAAAATCGCCGCACACTTTCTCAAAGTGTAAACGGCGATTAATCAAACATCCATCAGTTGCTTAAACTAACCGATCAACCCCGAAGCTGGCAGGGTCATCTTTCTTGTCGGCTTTCTTTTCAGTATCAGTGGTCGTTGTCTTTTCGGTCTTTTTATCAGCAGATGCCTGATCGTCTTTCTTATCATCCTGCTTCTCATCGGTTTCTTCAGGCTTCTTTGGCGCAACTTGTTCACGAATCTTTTCTTCGATTTCCTTAGAAATTTCCGGATGTTCATCCAAGTAGTGAGATGCGTTGACAAGTCCTTGGCCCAAACGTTCCTTGCCATAGTTATACCAAGAGCCAGACTTGGTGATGACGTCAATGTCATTGTCTTTATCGGTTGCCAAGTTAATCATATCGGTATTGTGTTCAATCCCGTGACCAAATGACATCGTGGTTTCAACCGATTTAAACGGCGGTGCGACCTTATTCTTAGTGACTTTCAGTTTGCTAGCGAAGCCGACAACATCTTTGCCGTCTTTCACCTGCTGCCCACGCTTGACTTCAATCCGTACAGACGCATAGAATTTCAAGGCACGGCCGCCCGGTGTCACTTCTGGGTTGCCAAACATCACGCCAACTTTTTCACGCAATTGGTTAATGAAAATAACCAGCGTATTGGTATTATTGATCGAACCGGCCATCTTCCGCAGTGCCTGCGACATCAGCCGGGCTTGCAAGCCCACATGGCTATCCCCGATGGCACCTTCAATTTCAGCCTTGGGAACCAAGGCTGCGACAGAGTCAATGACAACAATATCAACAGCCGCTGATTCAATCAGCATTTCAGCAATTTCAAGCCCCTGTTCCCCAGAGTTTGGCTGAGACAACAGTAAGTCGTCAATATTTACGCCAAGTTCCGCCGCATACTTCGGGTCCATCGCATTTTCGGCGTCAATGTAAGCCGCCTTGCCGCCTGATTTCTGCAATTCGGCAATAGTCTGCAACGCAATCGTTGTTTTCCCGGTACTTTCAGGACCATAGACTTCAACGATTCGGCCACGCGGTAACCCGCCGACACCGAGTGCAAGATCCAAGGATAAAATGCCTGTTGAGACGACATCAACCTTCAGTTCCGGTCGATCGCCCATCTTCATGACGGCACCTTCACCAAAGGCTTTCTTGATCTTCTGAAGGGCTTTTTCTAGTTCGGTATCGCGATCTGTAGCATCGGATTTAGTATTATCATTCTTTGCGGTCGTTTTCTTAGCCATACTTGTCTCCTTAAATGCGCTCACTGGCGCAAAAGTCTGTATGTAAGCACCTTGGTCACAATAGCTCAACCAGACCACTTATATCCCAGTCTTTAACCATGCCAGTTCACGCTTTGTCTTATAAAAATGCGCCAGCAGTTCCAAAAACCTGTGCACGCTATTTTAAACATATACATCCGAGTGTCAATTTACGCTGTCTCCATTATCGAACATGCGTTTGTTTTTTGCAAGCTTTTACGTTAAAAAAGTCATCCCCCAAAATTGTTTGCAGGTGACTGCTTTATTTTACCTGATACTGACACCTTTTTGGTAAAAATGACACGTTATTTATGGCACACAAGCATGGTATGATGAGGCGATTGGCTTAATACTACAAAAATAGGTAAACGAGGAAAATGAAATGATGTTCATGGGTTCTATTGTCAATGGGTTGACGATTATCGGTGGCGGGCTCTTAGGCTTGATTCTCCACAGTATTAGCGCTCATGCTAAAGATACTGTCACCAAAAGTCTTGGGCTTGGTACCTTCGCATTGGGCATTCAAATGGCCTTGCAGACAAAAAGTTTTATTGTTATGGTCATCAGCCTTTGCCTTGGCGGCTTGATCGGTGAGTGGTTGCATATTGAAGATGGCATGAACCACCTCGGTTTGATGTTGGAACAGCGCTTTGCCCGCGGCAATCAGCATTTTGCGGAAGGGTTCGTGACCGCCACCCTGATTGCTGTCATCGGTGCCATGGGTATTTTAGGCGCGATTCAGGCGGGCGTTTCTGGAGACAATACCACGCTATATACTAAATCCGTCATGGACGGGTTCATGGCGATTATGCTGACCGCGTCACTCGGGGTTGGCGTGATCTTTTCCGCGTTGCCAGTGATCATTTATCAAGGCACAATCACACTCTTCGCCAGTTTTTTAGTCCAATTCGTGCCCAAGGCATTGATGACGAACGCACTCCGCGAAATTGGTGCAGTCGGCGGCTTAATGATCTTGGGGATTGGGTTAAACTTGATGGGCATTACTAAAATTCGTATTTCTAATCTGCTGCCTGGCTTGCTAGTCCTCGTTGCGATCCTAACTGGTCAGTATTTTCTATGATTAATGATTGAACCATTTAGGAGGAGGCTATTGGCAGATCATAAACTGACCGGTTTGAACGGTTGTGGTGATAAATCAGAGCAGATTTTTACCTAAAAAACGACCCCTGCTTCACTGGCATGGGTCGTTTTTTTGGTAAAAGTGCCGATTATGATTCAGAAATTCGGAATGAGCCGCTGCTTTTGGCGATGGAAACGATAGTAAACCAGTTTGCAATGCCAATCACGCACGACACCCAGCAAGTGCGAATTGGCATCATAATACCAGTAGCGCAGATCATCTTTTAGGTACTGCTGATTCAACCATGCATGATCGTGCCGCAAGAAAGTATAACTTTCAAGCATGTCCTGCTCTCGCCAAACATCAGGCAATAAGAATTGGCTACGGGTAAACCGTTTTAAAAACCGATCTGAATAATAAACCCGCTCAATGCGACCGACAAACAATGCCGTCTCGCCTTTACCCACATATGGCGCCATGGGCACAACAATCAAACCACCGCGTAAACGTTCAAACCAGTCTGTTTGCTGACTGACGTTAATGGCACGTGTGACATCCTTGGGTAACCGAAAATCCAATACTAAACCATCCGGGCGTCGAACCCGAGCAACGATGTGTCGTTTTTTCATATAAAGTTCCCCCAAAACAAGTGAGCGGTCTTCAGCGCGGTTAGCAGCCAGCGTGTAAGCGGCCTTGGCCGTGATGGTCGCTCTTTGACCATTGCGGCCAAGGTTCTTACACGCAGGTTGCAGCGCTGGTGAACGCGTTATAACTTGGCCTATAGGCGACTTGTACTAATGGCAAAAGTTTAACACTAAATGACCTCATCTGCATTGAAAACGCTTGTTTCGACAAAGTTTTTTTAAACAGTTCTGTCTGTAAAGCATTGTTCTACGCTCTTTTTTAAATGTGAACAATGTCGCCACAAAACGATAACCAATTGTTGGATTTGTCTTCACATTTCGTTCACACCCTGCCGGTAGTATAGGAAACATAGAAATGAGCCACCCACTCATTCCTACAAACCCCAACCCAACTTTTTCA
>ERZ772821.1146-NODE-1146-length-17132-cov-9.523863_pt1 | contig 17132 bp, 22 predicted proteins | sample MGYA00580859_ERZ772821 | MGnify/ENA primary metagenome ERZ772821 (study PRJEB29015, sample SAMEA2737674) | human gut metagenome | biome: human gut; feature: human-associated habitat; material: faeces | place: China | collected 2012 ...
GAAATGCTTCCGGCGACCGCGTCATACGCAACGCCCGGCCAGTGCGTCGGCTCCAGGTCTGCCGTGGCGTTCCCGCTGCTCATGGCCCACTGCGCCAGCAGCGCGCGCACGCGCCACGCTTCTTCCCGCTCCCGGCAGGCGATGTTCACGCGCACCACATAGCTGCCGCGTCCCATCGTCCTGCCCACGAACGTCTCGCCGTCCCATCCCTGCGCCGTCTCGATCGTCATCTCCGGCATACCGGGCGGGATCTCCTTTTCCACGCTCACGGCCCTGTGCACGTCCCGGATGTCCACGCCGTTAAACCGCATATCATCCCACCTTCGTCAGCCGTCCGGCTGTCTTGCCGAGCGACGCGTTCACCGTCGGCGCGATCGTCTCGCCGACCTTCTTCCCGTCCAGATACACGTCCCCGTTCCCGGACGGCCCATAGCGCCCGATGACCGGCGCATTGTACCCCGCGCCGATGCTCGCCAGCGCCGCGTTGATTCCGTTGGCCATGTCCCATGCCTGCCGCACAGCGTATGACGATGATGCCGCGATACCGTTCCCAACGCCCATCGCGGCATTGCTCCCGCTGATCTTTGCGTTCTCGATGGCGGTGTTCATGGCCTCTTGAAGCCCCGCGTCATAGCTCGCGCCATGTCTGACCCCGTCGCTCTGATACTGCACGTCCAGATTCGGGTCGTCAAGCAAGCTGGGAAGGTCCACGCCGCTCTCCAGCGCGCTCTGGGTCGTCTGCCGCACGCTGTCCATGTATGCCTGCGCGTCCTCCTCCCCGGCTTTGTCCGCGTCCCTTGCTCCGAAAATCCCTTCCCATACAAAATTCCAGGCTCCGCCGAAGGAATCCAGCTCTCCATCGGAAAGCGCCTCCGAAAATTCGGGGTATTCCTTTTCAAGTTCCTCTTTTGCGCCTTCCGGGCTGGAAAGCATATTCATCAAGGATGCTACGCTTTCCGTCAGCGCCCTCACATACGCCGTCGTCTTTTCCGTGATTTTGGTGGAAAGCGGCTCCAGCTCCTCCGCCAGCTCCGCCCATGCCTGCTGCGCCTCAAGCTGAGCCCGCTGGGCCTCGATCAGTGCGCTGTTGCGCTCCTTGAACTCTTCCGTGGTCTGAAGCAGTCCGTTGTTCGATAGGAATGTCAGCGAACCGATGGCCCGTTCGTCCTCACTCAATCCCTCCATCGCGGCCTTGTAGCTCTCAAGGTTCATTCCAAGTCGCTCCAGCAACTCGCCGTAGGCTCCCGTTGCCTCACCCGTCGCGATGCTCTCTTGCAGGCTCTCCGCCAGATTTTCGATTTTCAGCGTGTCACCCCACAGGATGCTCGCACCTGTCAGCAGATCAATGGCGTTTTGCAGGTCCGGCCCCTTCAGGCCCGTGCGCAGCAGGTTGGTCATGGCCTCCGCCGCGCCGTCCATGTCGCCGGTCAAACTGACGATCTGGAAAACAAAATTCTGAACCTCATCCCAGTCCATCCCGGCATTACGCGCCGATTCTTCCAGATATGCCATCTGCCGCCGGTAGTCCCGGCTGCTTTCCACAAACCCCGCAAGATTGTTCACCACATCCACGATGCCGCCCGCGATCTGGGTAGTCACCGTAAAGGCAGCGCTCCCCTTGATGCTGCCGATGTCCTCCTGCATCTGGCGCATCATGTCGCTCAGGCTCTCCTGCGCCTCTTTCACCCCATCGCCGATGCCGTCCTCAATCTGGCGGCCCACGCGCGTGCTGTCCCGGCCCAGCTCCTCGGCCTCCCGGTCCGTCGCGTCAAGCTCCTGCTTCATTCGATTAAGCGCCGCCGTGGCGTTGGCCAGCTTAATGCGGTATCCGTCCGTCTGCTGTGCCGCGTCGCCGTACTCCTTGGCGCTCTCTCGCACCGCACCGCTCAGCGCGTTGACAATCTGCTCCTGCTGGGCAATCGCCTGACGCAGGTTGTTGCTTTTCTGCGTCAGAAACTGCTGCTTGTCGCCCGTCACGCCAAACTCGGCGCCTATCGCCTTCAGCTCGGCGTTCATCACGCGCATGGCGCGGCTGGCATCGTTCACGGCCTGCCTGAACGCTTTTTCCCCGTCCAGCGATATGCTGGTCTTGATCTCCCGTACCGCCATCAGTCGCTCCACTCCTCCGCCGCGCGGCGCGTTATTCCGTGCAGCTGGTCGTCATAATCCCGCCGCTGCACGTACAGGTCCATCACCATGCCCGGGGCCGACGCCAGCGTGTCGGCCAGCGTCAGCCCCGCAATCAGTCCGCATCCGATACACTCTCTTGCCCGGATGCTTTTTCTGTTTTTTTTTCGATTTCTCGGGCCACCAGATCAACGTCCCCGTCATCATCCTCCGCATGCTCGCGCCGCATGCCTTCCGTCAGCGCCAGCTTGGCCCGCGCCGTCAGCGTGGCCGCCTCCTTCGGCGCAAGGGACGCTCGCAGCCACTCCACCGTCGCGTCCGGCGTGCCGCCCGCATGCCGCTCGTGGGCATTGATCTCGATGGCCGCCAGCGTCAGCGCCGCCTCCATGGGCCGCTCGCCCTCATCCATCCGGCGGATCATCGCTTCCAGACTTCCGAAGGCTTCCTCTACCTCCAGCCACGCCTGCACGTCAAAACGAAGCCCTGTCTTTCTCCCGGCAATCGTCAACCCTTTCATGCGCCGATGCCCGCCTTCTCATCGACCCATGCGTATGCCTCCGCCTCCGTGTCAAACACGGCACGGTCGCGGTAGTACGCTTTCTTGTCCGCATTCGGGTATGCGGCCAGAATCGTCCCGTCCGCCGTCGGCGTCTGCCAGGTGATGTTCTGTCCCTTGGTGCTCGCGTTGTCCGTGTTCACGGCCAGCTGTACCTTGTGCAGCCAGTAGGCCACATAGCTGGTCACGCCGCGAAGCCTGCGCACGCGCACATAGCCGATGCCCCCGTAGGGCGCGGGGTCGCCAACCTCGCTGTATACCTCGCTGCCGGGTTCCCCGGTCTTGAGCAGCCCGAACGCCGTTACCTGCGCCGCCTCTTCCACGTCGTCCAGGTTCAGGCTGATGGTGCCGCCCGTGATGCTGTTGTCGCTTTCGGCCAGTCCATCGTCCGCATACAGCGGTTCGCTGTTTCGGTTGAACGTGATGTTCGCGCCGATCATCCGCCCCAGCACCACGCCGGTGTCGTACACGATCGGCGTGAACGGCGTCTCGGTCTTAATCGGCGCAAACACGCAGTATTTCAGTCCAACAAATGCCATATTTCTTTCACTCCTTCACATATTTGTCCATGACGGCTTCCATGGCGGATACGGCGGGTCCATCGGATTCATTTACAATTTGATCTACAAAGTGATCGCCGATGATTTCGCCTTTTCCATTCACGCCTCTTCGGCCATAATGCAGAATGAATGCCTTTTCAGCATTCCTGACGCCCTTGCGGTCTTTCCCCATGGGATATACTTCGCGCGCCACGACCTCTCCGCTTCCCGGAGGTTTTCTGGCTTTTACCGTCCGAAGCATTGTCCCCCAGTCAACATGCCCGCGCTCTTTAATGACCCGCTTCCATGTTTCAACAACGACGTCCGTTCCGGCTTCGATCATCTCTTCCGCCATCGGCCCGGTCAGAGCGTCCATGCGGCCAAGCTCGTCTATGACCCTGTCGACGCCGTTTATCTCAAACTTCGCCACCTACCACACCTCGCAGTCGAAGATGTGCCGGATCAGCACGCCGCCGTCCTCCAGCTCGCTGTCCACCGTGTGCTCAAAGGCGATTTCGTCGCTTTCCTCCAGCGCGGACGCGATCGCGGCGGCCACCGCGTCATTTTCCTCGCGGGTGTAGCGGTCCACCTGCACGCGCCATCCGCCCTCGTTTTCTCCCCCGGCCCACGCGCCGATCCGCCCGTACTCGCGCCACACCGTATAGGCTCCGCGCCCGGTATTGGCGTACCGCCGCGCCTGCGGGTCGATGGCGGCGATCATATGCCCGAATCCGTCCAGCGTCACGCCTCCACCTCCCTCAGCGTCAGGTCCGTGATCTCCTCGCCGCTCTCGTCGTCCGTGCCGTGGTAGGCGCGTGTCACCTCAAGCCGCCTGTCGCCATCCTCCGGCGCGTCCGCCTCGCGCAGAATCACAAAATCGTGGTTCGTCACCGCGTCGTTTCGGTGGATTCGCACCCGCAGGCTCGTTTCCACGTCCTCCCGGCGCTCCGTCGGGTAGACGGGAGCGGTTTCAAAGGCAAGCCTGCCGTACCACCCCTGATGTTTTTTCACCGGCCTGTACGCCGGCATGTTTCCTCCGCCGCTCACGTCCACGCGCCCGAATACCGTCAGGATGCCGCTGTCAAGAATCATTCTGTCCACCGCCCCTGTTCAGCCACCGCTCGCGCCTGCGCAGGCGCAGCCAGTCCGGCACGCCCGCCGCCTTGTCGCGGTTTCCGTACTCCCACACGGTCCAGTCCACCAGCAGCATCAGGTCGTCCGGGCTTTCCGCGTTCAGCGCGATGCCCGTGCGTTCCATCTCCTGCTGTACGCCCCGCAGGCGGCTTTCCAGGTATCCGTCCAGCGTCGTATCGCCCGCCAGCCGGTTCAGCCTCGCCTTTACCAGCGGCAGCGCCAGCGCAATGATGTCCATGCGCCGCCTCCTCTCATCCGCCCTGCGCGGCGGTCATGTTCCGCCGCGCAGGGCCTTGTGTCAACCCGCCGCGCTCTTGCTCACGGTCACGGTGTACACGCGCTTCGTGGTGCCGTTTTCCACCGTCACCGTCAGCGTGTTTTCGCCCTCCGACCATGTGGCTGTGCCGCCGCTTTGAACGGGCGTTTCGCCGTTCATGATCGTCACCGTTGCCCCGCTCTTCGCGGGCGTGGCCGTCACTTTGCTCGTGGCGTTCGTCGTGTCCGCCGTGTAGCTCAGCGTATCCGGGTCAAATGCCGGGTTTAGCGTCAGCGTCCCTACCACCAGCGATTGCAGGGACGCCGTCAAGGGTTTGCGCTGTCGGTAGCGAAGGTCACGGCGTTGCCCGTGGGCTTCGTGCCGCTGATGCCGATGGCCACGAAGCCCTCGGCAATCACCGGCATGCCGTCATAGCGCGCCGTGCCGCGGAACACCGTCTGATCCTCCACGAACCGGACATGCTCACTCTGTGCAATCGACGTCCCGGCGCGCTCCACCAGCAGGTACAGATCACCGTAACCACCGACAATGACGCCGTCCGGCATAAATTCCAGCGTTTCAACGGCGCCGCCGATCACCGGCATGGTCATCCCCTGCCCGGACACGATCGCACCCGTCGCGTTGATGCTCATGGCCTCGGCCAGCAGCTTGTTCCAGGTCGTTTCGTTCATGGCCCAGAACTTGCCGCCCGCGCTGTACTTACCCTTGGCCGCGCCCGCCGCCGTCACGATCGCCTGGAACAGCTCCAGCCCCGTCTTGCCGCTGATGGCCACCACGTTGCTCGTGCTGAGGTCCACCCACTCGCGCGCCGTGGTCTGGTAGTCATCCGGCTCCACGGTCTCCACAAGGCGCGGAATGATGCCCTGGGGCATCTTTTTGCCCGTGCCGTACAGGATCGCCTTGTCGATCGCCATGCCGATGGCTCGCCCCAGCATCGTGATGATCTCCGCCGCCAGCGCCACGTTGTCTGCGTCCTCCAGCATCGCGTTGCAAACGGCCGCGTAACCGCCAACCTTGAACCCGTCCACCTCCACGCCCGTAAACGAGATGGCCAGCTCGTTGAGCTTGGCGCACTGCTCCGTCCACACCGCTTCGGGAATCACGCCCGCCACCGTCTGGCGCGCCTTACCGGGGACGCTGCGAAGGCGCACATGCTTGAGCAGTTTGCTCGCCTCTTCCACGCGCTCGCGCACGATGTCCAGCACCACCGTCGGGATCAGCAGCTCACTGCCCGTCACCGCGCGCTTTTCCGCGCGAAGGGCGCGCACGCGGTCGCAGAACTCTTTCACGTCCTGCCGGGCGAAGAAGGCGTCGCGCGCCTCCATGGTCATGCCAAAAAAGCTCCGGTTGTCCATCCTTTTTTCATCCTTTCTTTCCTGTTTCGCCGCGCCATCGCAGCGGCTGTTCAGCTCGTCCAGCTCGCTCTGTAGCTCGCTGATCTGCCTCTCGATCTCCTCGCGCTCGCTGCCCGCGGCCTTTTCTTCCTCGTCCAGCGCTGTGGCGTCAGCCTCAAACTGGTCCAGCTCGCCCTCAAGCGCGGCCTTGTCCTCGTCGCTCACGCCATCGCTCACCTCGTCGATGGCGGCGGCCAGCTCCTCCTCGCGCTTCTTCATCGCCTCCCGCCGGGCGGCGATTTCCTCCCCGCGCCGGATCACGCCCGCCAGCTTCTCGCGCAGCGCCTCCAGCTTTTTGCCAATGATCAGCTGTCTCAGTGCCATTTGTTCATCCTCGCTTTCATCTTCTCACGCCACGCCTGTGCCCGGCGCGCCTGAATGTCCCGATACTCTTCCGCCCGCGCGGTGATCTCCGTGTCCTGATACGCCGGGAACGTGCAGCACGATACCTCGTACAGCCGCACCTTCTCGATCGTCCAGTGCACACGTCCCGTCTCCGGGTCAACGTCCCTCCGCTCCTTAATGATGTCGAACCCGAAGGAACACTGCGACACGTCCCCGCGCTTCACACGGGCGTACAGGTTCATGGCGTCCGTGTCCTCGGCGTTGATCGTGATGCGCCCCCACAGGCCATGCCCGTCCACGCGCAGCTCCAGCGTACCCGCCTTCGTCCTGCCAAGCACCAGGCTCGTGTCATGATTGACCAGCGCCCGCACGTCTCCACCCAGCTCGCCGTCAAAAGCGTGCGGATCGATGCTCTCGCTCGCCCCGTCGAACAGCTCGTAGTTGCTTCCGAAAACGGCGAAATAGCCTTCGATATACCGCCCGTCCTCCCGCTCCTCCGCCCGGAATGCCGCCGGCATGCCGCGCGTCTGTCTCTCACTCCGCATCCTCTCCACCTCCTCCCGTCAGCTTCGCCTGATCTCCCAGCCGGTTCGCCGGGATGTAGTTTTCCAGCGCCAGCAGCTCGTCCATATCCTCGTCCGGCGGCAGGCCGATCCAGTCGCGCCACTCGTTGCGCCTGAGGGCCATGCGGTCCACCATCTCGCTGCCCGCCGTCACCAGCTCGCCGATGTCGTAGCTTAGCAGCGAACGGTTGTTGAACCGCCAGTACATGTCCGGCGAAAACAGCAGTTTCCGCGTTAGCTCCTGCTCGATGCTTTTGGCCACCGAAAGCACCCGCGTGGTTACAAACCAGTTGAACTCCTCTTTTTTGAAATCGCCCACGCCCACCAGAAACGGCGGCACTCCCATGATCGATGCCACGGCCCGCTTGTCCAGCTCAAGCCCCGTTTTGATCGCCAGGTCGTTCAGCGTCAGCGGCTTCACCTGCTCCACGCTGAACGCCTCCGCCGGGATGAACCACGGCTGCCCATTGTCGCTGGAATCGATGTATTCCGCGCGCAGCTTTGCCCGCCCTGACGGGCTGGAAAACTCATCCGAAAGCCCGTCCACCTTCACGATGATCGACGGCGCCGGGCTTCTCATGATCGCATCTTTGGTGGCGTTCGTCTGCCGGATGCTCCGCACCACGTCCGCAAGGCTCACGCCGTACCCCATGCCCCGGTACGGCGCTTCCGGGTCCGGCCGCACCATGAAGTGCAGCGCCTCATCCGGTCGAAACGCCGCGCCGCCCACCATGATGCGGTAGCTCCCGCCGTCCGGCACAAAGCTCACCTGCGACGGCGGAACCGGCGTCAGGTCCTCCAGATACCCGCCCGCGAACCTCGGCACCGTCACCTGATTGCCGTGCATCATCAGCGTCCACACAATCAGGCTCATCCACGCGTGCCGCGTCATATCCCCGTGCGGCGATATGTCCAGCTTCCGCGACAGCTCGTTCCGCACCCGCACGTCACCGCGGTCGGTGTTGCGCATCAGGTGCAGCGTCATGCTGGCGATCAGGTCCGCGTACACGCCCACGCACATCTGCACCTCCGGGCAGGCCGTCAGCGGCTTGTACCCGTCCGCGCACAGGATCTCCCACGCATTCCCCGCATCCACCAGCCCGGCGCCGCTCCGCCTCTCGGGGGCGTCCCGGCTCCTCTGCGCTCCCTTGAACGGCTGTTTCCTTTTTCTACTCATCAAGCCACTTCCTCGCCTTCTCGCGCTTCTCCAGATTTTCCAGCATCCGAACCACCGCGAACACGTCCGCGTCAAATACGTCGATTCTGCGGTTCTGGCCCACCTTTTCGTACTGGATCATGTCGTCCGTCTTTTCAATCGCCGATACGTTCTGCACGCAGTATTCATAGGCTTCGCTGCCCAAATAATAAAAGCAGTCGTTTTTCGCCTGCTTTTCGATGTGCCTAAACCCCTCCGACTTCTTGTAGAAATACTGCGGCTGGTCCACCACACAGAATCCCGCCGACTTCATCCCCACGAAATACTCCCGGCAGAATTTCCGGTCGTGTCCCACCTGCCGGATGTGGAAGCCCATGGCCCGCATTTTCTTGAACCACTCCACCACGGCCGCGTGGTTGTTGGTCGGGGCGTTGCACATGTCCAGCCATCCGTCATCTTTCCAGCCGAACAGCGGAATGTTGTCCTCGTCGGCCTTGACCGTGGCTGCCACTACCGGGAACCACGCGTGCGTGATGGCGATGTCGATTCCCTGATACTGCCCGTGCAGCGCCGCCGCCGTCAGGTCGTGCAGCTTCGACAGGTCCGCCCCGCCGAACCAGTCCGCTTTCAGCGCCGCCAGCGCCTTCAGCTTCCTCTCCAGCGGCCAGTCCACACCGATGCCCAGCCTCTCGCCCGCCCGCTCGTTGCTCCTGCGGAACTCGTCGATGTTGAAGTACGACCGCACCGACGCCGTGAACACGTTGAGCGATTTTGCGTAGAAATCTTTTCGCTGCTGCGGGTCGTTCAGCGCCTGCATGGCGTCGTTCATGATGTCCGCCGGGCGTATCGTCACGCCATAGTTGGGGTTGGCCTTCTCGTGCTGCACGGGGTTTGTAAAATCCACCGTTCCGTCCTCGTCCTTGTCCGCGCAGCAGATGAAGATGAAATACCCGTCATCCCTCACCGTGTCCCTGATCACCTTGCGGCAGTATTCCAGCCTCTGCGCGCAGAATCCCGTGCCGTCATCTCCCGCCGTGGTGATGCCGATCACCAGCTTGTTTGTGTACGCCTTCGTGGCCTCTTTCAAAATGTTGTAGTTTTTTGGCGATTTGTAGGCATGCAGCTCGTCGGCAATCACGATGTTGCAGTTGAAGCTGTCCTGCGCGTCCGGGTTGCTCGCCAGCGCGATCAGGTCCAGCGAACCTCCCGCAAGGTCGCTGTTTCCCACGCTGTGCTCCATGTTGTTGTCCAAAATGCGCCACCCGTCCGACTTCGCCGCATTGCGGTTTTCGTACAGCACCCGCTCCACGTTATACGTCCAGTTGTCGAACGTCTCCATGGCCTGTTTCAGCGCCGCGCCCACCACGTACACCTTGGCCCCGGATTTCCGCTCAAGGATGCCCAGCGCCCACGCCAGCGCCGAAACAAAGATCGTCTTGCCGTTCTTTCTGGGAATAAAAATGAACGCCTCCTTGACCAGGCGTTCTTTGGTCCCCTTGATATAGAAGATCAGCATGCCGTAAACGCAGAACTTTTCCCACGGCTCCAGCAGGAACGGCTTTCCCCTAAGCGGCGTCCCGTCCAGCTTCTGGCCCTGCCTGTGCTTGAACGTCTTTTCGATCACGCCGATCACAAAGTCGGCGTCCCTCGTGCGGATGTCATACTCGCCGCTTGCGGCCATCCTCGCAAACCGCCGGCAGGCCAGCACCCTGTCCTCGCCCGCCACGATCCGCCCATCCATCACCGCGTCTACATACCGCATCACCTCCCCGGCATATTTGCCCTTAATCTCTGTCAAGGTCCTTCAACACCTCCGCCAGCGACGACGTCTTTTTCACTCTCAGCCCCTGTTCGTTGATCTTTTTCAGCGCGCTTGCCGTCAGTCCCAGCTCGCGCTCATGCACGATCAGCTGCGTATCCACATCGTTCAGCGCCACAAGGTACGGGTTCTTCACGATGTTGGTCGCTCCCGCCTTGTTCGTATGCTCCACTACCGCATGCCCGCCGCTCTCTTCAAAATCCTCGGCGATCTGGTCGCGCAGCACATACAGCTGCGCCGTCCGCTCAATGATCGGAAAAAATTCCGCCCGGTATATGCTCAGCTTCTTCATGCTGCGCACGATCTTCGCCTTGTATTGCTTCTCATCCATCAAATCCCCCCTTCCCCCTTTTTCCTCTCGGAGGGAAAAGATTCCCCCTGCCGGTCCCGCACCCCCAAAAAACGCGAATCATGATAGGGGGGGATCAATGCTTGCTTCCTTTCTCCGGGTGTTTCCGGTTGTGACACATAGCGCAAAGCGCCTGCCCGTTGCTTACCGCATAGGCAAGTTCCGGGTATTCGTCGATGGGCTTTTTATGATGTGCGACGGTCGCCCGCACCGGCAACCCATCGGCATCCAGACGGCCATATCGCCGGCACTCTTCGCACAGACCCCCGGCTTTTTTCAACACCTTTTCACGCCATACAAGATGGCGCTTTTTCTTGTAGTGTTTTAAGTTCGGCATGCTTCATCACATCTTTTCCATTGATTTCAGCGCGTTCCTGTGCAGTCTGTCCACGCTTTCGCGCGAACGTTTCACCATGCATGCCACACGTTCAAAGCTGTCTGCATTCTGGTAGTATCCTGTCACCACCATACGTGTATCAAAATCACCCAACGCATCAACATAGCGCCGGACATCCATCCAAATTGCCTCCGCCTTCTTCCCCGCTTCGATTGATAGTTCGCGGTGCTTCGAATATACCGGGCCGTACTGTGTCAGCGGGAAGTTGCCCGTTCCTCCAACGTCGGTCGCGCGCTTCGTGCTCATGGCTACGGTCGCCCTGCCCATTGCGTCCTCGGCAAGCTGCGCGTGCCGTCTCTGCTCGCTCCTCAGTTTTCTCAGCTCCTCCAGACGGTATCGGATATCGTACGGCACGCTCAAGCCTCCCCCATAAAAACAGCCGGTCGGGCGTTTGCCCTTCCGGCTTCATGATTTTTCATGCTATGATTTTAACACAAAAGTATCGAAAAAAAGTTCCCTTTTTTTTCAAAAATCGCCGTCGTTGTTCTTGATATTCCACAGCGTCCAGAAAAACTCACGTCTGGCCATGAAAAACGCTGACCGTTTCGACGATGGGAGAATCGACGGATCAAGGTATACATACCCCACTCCGTGGCAACAGTTGAGGATCAGCGCATGATAGTACGCACCGCCTGACGGTGCTGACGCGGCGCGCTCGATCATGGCACAGTCTCGCAGCAGCGCCTCCCTTCGCTCGACAGCCCGCGTCACCGGATCGCCGATAGCGGTCCCATGTGACACTCCCGTCATGGGCGGCGACGATATCCCCGCCAGCGCGGCAGCCTTCGCCCTTTTCTCCCCGTACTGCCGGCAAAACGCCCGCAATTCCGCATAGGCGAAGCGGCTGATGACATGCGACGATGATGCGTTCTCCCTCACCTGACCGGCCCCCTTCCGCAGAACGTCCTGTAAATGGCCTGCGCTATCGGATCATCGCTGAACATTTCACCGCTTTCCGCGCGCTTTTTGTCCTCCTCCACCGGTTGCTGAACGCGTTCGATGCCGTATTCGTCGCCGTACATTCTCCGCATGATCATATCGATCTTATGTTCATCTACGCCTCCGTTTCCATCCAAAAATTCACAACCATCACACTCGCCGCGTTCGCCTTTTGATATATCGCAAAACGCTCTTTTCCCAAAGCAGAAAAACCGATTCACACTCATCCCTCCCTTTTATCGTTCTGTGGCTTGAAATCCTCCGGCCCGAAAACGTCTCCCGTTTTCAAGCTCTTAAATGCTATCGTGCCGACAAGATCGAATCCGACCACCTTGCAAAGCGTGGTGAATACAATCTGCATCTGCCTTGCCTTCTTCCGCGCCTCGATATACGCCTTTTGCTCGTCTGCGCTCCTGCGCTTGCGTTCCTCCGCCCGCCTTCGCGCAAGCTCCTGCTCAAGCTGTACCGTCGTTGCCTGATTCACCCTCGGCGGTGGCGGCTTTACGCTTGCATACCGGGTTTCCTCTTTCGCACGGTATGCCTCCCTGTATACATTGTTCAACGCCTGGGTTTCAGTCGGGCTGAAATATCCGCTGCCGTTACACAGGTCTTCACGGTTCGGCGCGTGAATCGCCTCCAGAGGTTTATGCGTCATCTCTCTTTTCCTCCCATCCACATCTGTCTATCATGATTTCCACACATTCCCTGAGACGGAACACAGCATATTGCACCCCGCGCGGGTCCTTCAATTCAGATATATCCTCCTCTACTGCCGCACGCAGCCCGGCGACAAACGGACACGCCCACAAACTCGTATATTTTTTCCTGAATTGCCTGATCTGTTTTTTGACCAGATCATAATACTCCGGGCTATCCTCGCTATCTTCAACCGATTCGCACAGTGCTGCAAAATCTTTCAGAAACGAAAGTATCGCACGTTTTTTCCGATCGTCGTTTTCCACGTTCATTCCTCCCTATTCATCCGTTTCATCCATTCCCTCGCGCCACCGGAAAAAACCCTTTGCAAAAACGACTGCCAATATCACATCCTCCATACGCATCCACACACTCCGCAGATCTGTTCGCACAGTATTCAGCAGCGTTTCCACCCACACCTTCGCAAACAAAATCCACAAAGTCTTCGCAAAGGTCGGTCGCAGCTCCCTCCGCCGCCTCCGCGCGCGCCTTGTACACGGCCATCTCCTTTACCTGCTCCGCCTGATGCGCGATCACGCTCTCAAGCCTTGTGATCTCCGCCTGATGGTTCCGCTGCATCTCCTCGATGCTTTCCTGATATCTGCGTTCCAGCGCTGCCATCCGTTCGACGGCAAACGAATCATCCCACGCATCTCCCCGGATATATTTCCTATCCACCTTCTGCCTCGCCTTTCTGAGCGCCCCAGCTATTCTCTCGTCACCGTCAAGCTCTTTCTCAATCCTCTGGAAGCAATAACAGAATCCATCATAGAATGCTTTATCCTCCGCCGCCTTCGCCTCCTGCGACAGCTCCCTCACCAGCTGTGCGCAGTCATCGCCCATATGCCTGCGTACCAGTTCCACAAAGTCCTCGCGGCCTCGCACAAACTCCAATACACCATGAATATCAACCTTTGCGATTCCGTTGCTGCACATTTTCAAATCCCTCCCGCGAAATCCATCAGCGACGCCACGTCTCTCCCCGCGTCCGCCGCCTGCAAATATCCAACCCCGTCCCGGAAATACTCCGCGCTCAGCTCGCATCCCACGCCCTCGCGCCCCATCCTGACGGCCATGTACGGCACCGTCATCAGCCCGCCGAATGGGTCGTATACCGTTTCTCCCGGATTGGAATACCGCTCGATCAGCCGCTCCACCAGGTCCAGCTGCAACGGGCATATGTGCATTTGCAGCCCCTTGCGTTTCTGGTCCCCGTTCAGCGTCCGCATGCGCATGATGTCGTCCCATGCGCTGTCGTCCCAGCTCCCCGCGCCCGTGACCATGAAGGTAGCCGGAAGCTTCCCCATGCGGTCCAGCTCCTCCGCCAGCCTCACATGCTCATGGTAATCATAGACCGTTTCCCGGCTGTACTTCCGGTATGCCTTGGCAAGCTCGCCCACGGGCAGCGCCATCAGCTCATCCTTGCTCATCAGCCGGTCCCCGCCGGATCGCCAGAAAGCGTGCGCGTCGATCTGCCACCTCGCGCGGGTGTATTCCTCTTTTTCCTTGGTCACCGGCACGTCGGCATACGCTTTTTCCGTGCTGCTGGGCAGCTTGCGGAACAGCAGCACATATTCCGGGCACCCCACGCCCATCTTGCTTCCGTCCTTGCACTGCTCCGTCCATCCCAGCCGGTACGTCTGGTTGTTTTCCCGAACAACGTCCGTAAGCACCGTGATCATGCCCATGTACCAGAAGCCTGCCTGCATGAAATGCCGGATCGTATCGGCATGAAACGGCTCAATCGTCGCCATCCCCGTGCCCGTCTGAGATCCGAACAGCACGCGATCCTTGACATGGCAGCACAGCAGCCGTCCAGGCCGCAGCACCCGCAAAAGATGAGGCGACAGATATCCCATCTGCCCGAAAAACCGCTCCGTATCCTCGTTGTGCCCGAAGTCGTTGTAGCTTGGGCTGTACTCATAGTGATTGCTGAACGGTATGCTGGTCACGATCAGGTCAACGCTGTTTTTCTCCATCCTCGCCGTCTCGTCGATGCAGTCATTGTGCACCGCCCTGTAATGCCTGCCCGTTACCTCGTATCTCTCCACGCCCATGCTCCTCTCCATGCGCTCCGCCGCGCTCCCGCCAAGGCCGTACTGACGCACAATCTGCGCCATTCGCTCCTGCAAGGCGTCGTGGTCGGCCCATTTCCGTTTCAGCACCCGCAGGATCTCCTCTTCGCTGTCCATGTAGATGATGTCAATGATGACCTTCTCGCTTTGCAGGAAACGGTATATCCGGTGGATTGCCTGGATAAAATCGTTGAACTCATAGTCGATGCCCACGAATATCGCCCGGTGACAGTGCCGCTGAAAATTGCATCCCTGCCCGCTGATCTCTTTTTTCGTGGCCAGCAAGCGCGTCCGGCCTTCCGAAAAATCCACCACGGCACGCTCCCGCACGTCGTAGTCCTGCGCGCCGTATACCTCCACCGCCTCCGGCAGCTGCCTCTTGATCTCCCGGCGTTCCTCTTCCAGATCATGCCACAAGATGAAATGCGCCTCCGGGTCGCTTTCCACAATGCTGCGCGCCATGGCCACGCGCGCCCGGATGCTCTCCCGCTTTTCGCGCGCCGCAGCCTGCAGGCCCAGCGCCGCGTCCCTTACTATATGCTCCTGCCCGTCGCGGTCCACCGTGGGCGCCTCCGCCGCCTCCAGCCTGTGATACCGTACCTCCATCGGTGGCAGCACATATCCCCCGTCATCATAGCCAAGGTCGCCCGGACGCGATATGAACAGCGCCCAGGTGCTCACCCACAGCCAGAACTCCTCTTCCTTGTGCGGATACAGCGTCAGGTTCCCCGCCTTCTGGCTGTCCCGCTGAAAAAACCTCGTCAGCGCCTGCCCCGTGTCCATCACGCCCAGAAACCCGGCGTAATGAATCAGCTCTTTGTATCGGTTCGGGCTGGGCGTGGCCGTACATACCAGCTTGTACCCCACGCCGCTGAACTTGTCCATGAACGTCTGATAGGTCTTGCTCCCAAACGACCTCAACACGCTCGCCTCGTCCAGCGCGCATGCCATGAACCGCTTCGGGTCGATGTCTCCATCCCGTACCCGCTCATAGTTGGTCAGGAAGACGCGGTCCCTGTCCGTCCGTTCCATCACCTCGCGCATGCTGCGTACATAGGCCGGCGGCTTATCCCATCCAAGCAGCTGCACCGCGTCACGCGTGAACTCCTGTCTCACGCCCAGCGGCAGCACGATCAGCGCGGCGCGCCACGCGCCCTGTGCAGGCGTCCCGTGCCTGATCGCCAGCCGGCACCACTCCAGCTCCTGCACCGTCTTTCCCAGCCCGAAGCTCTCAAACAACGCCCGGCATCCTCCCCGGCACGCCCACCGCACCGCGTCCCGCTGGTGCGGCTTGAGCGCCGTGCTGATCTCCTCCGCTGGAACGTCGAATCCGGCATCCGGCGCGACCACCCGCTTGGTGCGGAGAAACTCTTCATAGGTCAACTGTCCTCCACCTCGCTGTCGTATTCTCCCATCGAATCATCATGCATGATGATTCTGTCCACGCTGTCAAACGCACAAGGGCGAATCTCCATAAGCTCCTCCGCCGTGAACAGATCCAGCAGCGATGTCTGCCCGTTCGCTCTTGCGATTCTAAGCGCTTTCAACTGCTCGGCCATTCCGGATAGCATCACCTGTTCCCACAGCGCCGGATGCGTCTTTCGCAGCATCGCCAGCTGATTGTCCGCAAATGCGATACCTGTCGCACATCCATAGCACCCGTTGCGCTGGATCGTCCGGCGCTTTCCGTCTGGCCCCGTGTATCCGCGGCTGTATAGCTCGCTCACCGGGATGTCGTACATCTCGATGCATTGCCATACGTCCTCATCCGTCCAGCATCCCATCGGATTGCAGTGAAAGAACGGATCGTCCCCAAGATGTGGCCGTGAGCTTTGGAATAGCTCTCCGCGCGTCATGTAGCTCGTGGCTCTGGTCCGGCTCTCCGCTGCCATCAAGCCCTTGAAGATCACATCCACATCCAGCTCGGCCTGCATCCTCTCGCTTGGGTCCTTTTTCAGCAGCTTGCAGCAATGCTGCGAAATTTTGACCTGTCGGATCAGGTCATAGTAGCTCAGCAGCTCCGCGTTTTCGCTCTGGGACTTCGAAAATCGCAGAAAACAATCGACGTTTATGCGATGCGCATCCAGCTTGCACTTGCTTTTCCCCAAGATAGGAAACCCGTATTGATCGACGCACCACCAGTAGCTTTTTGTCGTTCCCTTACGCCATACCAGATTGCGCCGTCTGAAATCCTCCCACATCTTCGGTGTCGCCTTGCTCTCCAGCAGCTCCGTGGTTTTCAGCTTTCCGTCGTCCTGCAAAACCTCGCCCAGCCTTCCGGATTTCTCAAGCCACGCGAGGACCTCCCTCTGCGCCTCGTATTTCAGCCCGTCTTTCTCCAGCTTCTCCGGCCTCGCCTCATAGAATCGGCCTTCGCCCCACTCATTTCCAAGTTTTCGCGCAAACCGGAGGCTTTCCGGATATTCAACGCCGGTGTTCCCAAAAATCACAAACGGCCTTGCGTCAGGATAAAAGGTCCTGATCAGCCACCACAGCACCGTGGAATCTTTTCCTCCGCTGAAAGCGATGGCGGTATTATGCCTCGATGATTCCAGTCCCTTTCCAATCCACTCAACTGCTCGGTCCATTTTTTGCTTTAGCGGAAGGCGCTGCAAGCGTTCCAGCTCTTCGTATGTCACGCCACACCCTCCACTCTTACAGGCATCACAATAGCCCGATACCTTACGTCCTCCATATCCGCCTGCACGCATAGCATCTTTGTCTTTGGACTGAACACAAGCCCGGCCTGCGCATCTTTCACAGCCG
>ERZ772821.1147-NODE-1147-length-17119-cov-6.255860_pt1 | contig 17119 bp, 7 predicted proteins | sample MGYA00580859_ERZ772821 | MGnify/ENA primary metagenome ERZ772821 (study PRJEB29015, sample SAMEA2737674) | human gut metagenome | biome: human gut; feature: human-associated habitat; material: faeces | place: China | collected 2012 ...
ACACCAATACCCAGAGCTCTATGACCGCCTACCAGGTAGTCGCGACCCCGGCAGAGGGATATCAATTCCTTGGCTGGTATAACCTGACCACTGGCAAGTGCATAGCAACTGCCGCAAGCACTGCTCTGAATATTGAAAGCGACTGCACAATCACAGCAAAATTTGCAATCAAAACCGCTGCGCTTTTTGAGACTGGCGGTCAGCGTTTTGCAGATCTGAACGAGGCGGTTACTTACGCACAGAAAAACGGTCAGACCAAGATTACCTTGGTTACCGATGGTTCTATCAGCGGAAACTATACCATTCCGTCGGGCATTACTCTGTTGATTCCATTTGATGCAGCAGGAACGCTATATACAGATTCTCCTGCGGCAATCCGCACAACACCGGCGTCTAAGGCATTCCGGACGCTGACGATGAGCGAAGGTACTTCCATCACCGTCAACGGTGCCATCAGCCTGGGCGGCAGATATTTTGCAGCTGGCGGCGGTCAGCAGGGTCGTCCTGTGGGCGATTATGGCTATATTAAAATGGCGGATAACAGCTCTATCACGGTGAAGAAAGGCGGAAATCTCTATGCTTGGGGCTTTATCTCCGGCAGCGGTTCTGTGCTGGCAGAATCCGGCGCAACCGTATATGAGTTCTACCAAATAGCGGACTTCCGCGGTGGTAGCGCCTCCTCTAGCATGGGTAACAAGGTTTTCCCCTTCTCCCAGTATTTCGTTCAGAACATTGAAGTTCCCTTGACTCTTAATGCAGGCGCCAACGAGAAGGTTTTCAGCGGCGTTTATGCAATGAGTACCACATATACCACCTCCATCAAATTTATTGGTAACGACGGTATGTTCAAAGTAGACTCCGGCAGCTTCACCAAAGACTACGATGAAAAGACGGATCGTCTTGTATTCACAGTAAACGGCGAAGCGGCATTGAACACGTTGTCGCTAAAGCTTGCAGGCATGAGCGTTAACTCTGCAAGCTACGTATTGCCAATCACCAACAACATTACTATCAATATCCAGTCCGGAAATGTGACGATCAATCAGGATACGGCTCTGCTGGCAGGCGTCGAAGTGAGCATTGCTGAGGGTGCTGGCTTGACGGTCGCCAATGGTAAGAATGTCTACGTTTATGACGGCGATGAATGGAACTCTGATAACTTTGTCTGGGGTCCTTGTAAGTTCAAGTCTGTTGCCTATGCGCCCGGCAAAGCCTATACCCGTACCAATGCGGATCTGAAGGATGTCAAGGTGGATGTAAACGGCAGCCTGACGGCTATCGGTGCCATCTACACCACCAAGGGCGGCGCATACATCTGCTCCAGCAACGGAACCGGCAAATATGTTCAGCAGGGTACACCTGGCACGGAAACCGCGACCTATCAGTATAATGCGGGCAGCAGTGCGGTGACTATTCCCATCACCGCCGCCAAGCTGTACAACGCTGACGGCTCCTACACCGAAACGAAGACCGCCAAGGCCGGCGATACCATCAACTATGTCAGCGGTGTGTGGGGGGGAACTGCCAAGCCCTGCGATCATAAAAATACCGAAATCCGCAACGCCGAGGACGCAACCTGCACCGTGCCCGGCTATACCGGCGACACCTACTGCAAGGATTGCGGAGAGAAAATAGGCACCGGCACGGCTATTCCCGCCAAGGGGCATACGGAGGTTGTACTCGGTAAAAAACCTGCGACCTTAACCGAGGACGGATACACGGGCGACACATGTTGCTCGATTTGTAACGCAAAGCTTAAGACCGGTGAGATTATTTATCACGAAGGTTGGCGAAAGAACGGCGACAATTATTATTACTATAAGGATCAAGAACCTGTCACCGGTATAGTTCGTGTTCCGTATCCGTCGGAAGAACTGTTGCCCGGTTATGGTCCGGATGCAGAAGATGCAGAGGTTAATGTGCCCGGGAAGGAAGGAAATCCGGACAACTACGATTATCCCGATCACGAAAGCGCTCTGTTTGTTTTCGACGAAAACGGAGTATTTCAGAAAGAAAAAAGCGGCATGTACGATGACAATGGAGTTACTCGCTGGATTGAAAACGGTATGGTTGTTTGGCATGCGGGTCTCGTGAAAGACGGAGATGATTTCCGTTACTTTAAGCGAAACGGCATGGTCGCCAATATTGAAACCTACGTTGCAAAAACAAACGGTTTGTTGAAAGCGGCAAAGTACACCTTCGATGCGGATGGCAGGCTGATGAAGCTTGAGGGACTCAATGAAGATTTGAATGGAAATCTTTGCTACTATGTTGACTATGTTAAGAACTATGCCGGGTTAGTGGAAAAAGACGGCAGTTTCTACTATATTGCCAGCGATCTCAAGGCAGTAAAGAATTGCACATATTATGTTACCAAAACAAACGGTCTTAAAGATCCAGGTTACTACACCTTTGATTCTGACGGAAAGATGGTTATCAAGGATGGAATAGTAGAAGAGAACGGTGACATTTATTACTATGTAAACGGAGCAAAGGTTGCAGCAGGTTTAATAGAGTGGGAAGGCAATTATTATTATTTTGCCAGCGACCTTAAAGCAGTAAAGAATGCCAAACATTTTGTCTTCGCTGATAAGTCAAACGGTTTGAAACCGGCCGGATGGTATTGGTTCAATTCCGACGGGACGATGTTCCTTGACGGAATACTCGAAGAGAACGGCACAAAGTACTATTATAAAGACGGTAAAAAGAACTATGCTGGTCTGATAGAGATTGAAGGATCTTACTACTATGTCAAGAGCGATTGCTCTTTGGTTTGCGGACGTAGTTACTATGTAACCAAGACCAATGATCTCATGCCGAACGGAACATACACTTTTGATGAAGATGGCAAGATGGAAATCAAGAACGGTATTTATCGAGAAAAATTGGGTGACGGAAAAGAATATCTGTTCTACTATGTGGATAATGTACGTCAGATTAATACCGGACTTGTGCAGCTTGATGACGGCAGTTATATCTATGTACGTAGCGGTGCAAATCTTGCAGTTGGTGATTATTATGTTACCAAAACCAACGGTCTCTTGCCCAATAGAGTTTATACCTTTGGTGATGACGGAAAAATGATAATAAATCCGTAAATGCAGATGAACGGTATACAGGGTTAGTTAAGCCCTGTATACTGCTGTGCTTTTTTGAAAGGAGCACTTATGAGGCTATCACATATATTAAAATTTGTTATTCCGGCTCTTGTGCTGTGTATAATTTTCTTTATATTTACCGGATGCAATGGTAAATCAAATACAAATGAATCTCAGACCGAAAATACAAACAGTTTGGCTGAGATAAAAACCGGAATGGGTACACTTTATATACCTGAGAAGTATGAACAACGTATACAGACAACAATAACCAAGGGTAAAGATAGCTGCACGGTCGACTTTTTCTCTGTTTTAGACGAAAAACAGTATGATCTTTTTAGAGTAAGTATTGGAGAAGAGATCGGTCAACGTGTTGGAACAATTACAGGAAAGAAAAACGTTTCACGTGATGTTTTTGTTGAAGTTTACGATTTAGGAGATCTCAATGGTTTATCGCGGGATAAATCTGATCAGCTTTATGCTATGCAGGAATCAGTCAATACTGTTGTTGAAAATTTGAAATAAAGTTTGGAAAGGAATGATAAAATGCAAAAATCACGGACAGCAAAAGTTATATCGTTAATTTTAGCGATAATCATGCTCGTCGGCATTTTTCCGGCGTCTGTTCTGGCAGATACCGGAGACAAAGTCAACAGTTATGACGAATTCATAACCGACCTGACCTGTCTTGAGGAATATGCCAACGAGTATGTCGGCGAGCATCCCAATGAGGATACTGCGGCACTTGTAATCAACTATGTTCGCAGCGGAGTGGAAAAATATACCTCAGGCACATGGACTACGTTCTGTGGCCCGGAAAACACTGCGTTCGTTAACTTCGTTGCACAGCAGGATGAAGCCAACGGCACATTTGCCGCAAAGCTTCGCAGCCTCGATAAGTTCACCCTGCCAAACGGTGACGAGGTTGAATTTGCGCATATGTTCGGCGCAATGGATATGGCATATCATACCGGAAACCAAAAAACCGCAGATCTCGGCAGCTGGGCGGGCGATATATGCGACCTTGTTCAGCTCACCACCAATGCGGGAATAAGCGGTACGGTTGAAGAGATGGCCGAGGAAATACGTACGAAAAACGATAGATATTTCCTTTATGATCATCCCGATCCGGAGGTTCATTCTTTCGGTATTCTCGATCTGTACGGAGATCTTGATGCTTTCTATATTCTCAGAAAGCTTAGCTTAAACGGCTCGATAAGTTCCGTGATGAAAAACTATTTCACAAAGAACCTCAATGACGGCCTGCGCGCTAAGTTCTTCCTCGAAAACAGATTTGACGGCCTGTCTCAGAATGATGATATCAGAGACGCCGTTTATGAGACGTATTGCGCCAACGAGGGCGTAAGGACCCTTGAGGGAACTTATCTGCCCAACGGTGTTGATCCCGATGTACGCAAGGCATGCTGCTATGCTTTTGCGGACTATCTCTATGAGACTGCAAAAGACCTGATCAGCAATCCCTATTATAAAGTTTTCTCGAGCGAGAAATCCGTTCTTGCGCCCGGTGTTACGCAGGAGATAAAGCGCGCAACCTCCAAGGACGATAAGCAGCTTGTATATTATATTGCGACAGCCGATGTTTCAAGAAGCGATGTCAATATCTATGCAAACTACAATAATAACGATGCGTCGGAGTGGAAGATGGCTCGCGTTACCGATCAGGTAAAAGCAGCACAGGAAAAGCATTCAGATCCGACTGATACCAAGAATTATATTGAAAATTACAATGCGGTTGCGAGTGTTAACGCCGATTTCTACAATATGAGCAACGGATGCCCGGCCGGAGCGCTTGTTATGGAGGGCAAAGAATATAACGGTGTCGGCGGCGAAAACTTCTTCGCAATTCTCAAAGACGGCACGCCGATTATCGGCGGCAGCGCCGAATGGAAAGCTAACAGAGAGAATATACAGGAGGCGGTCGGCGCTTCCATGTGGCTTGTAAAGGATGGAAAGATAGTTGCGTCCTCCGGCGATAACTATTATACGAGCCGTGCCTCGCGCACCTGTGTCGGTATCACATATGACGGTCAGGTTGTGCTCATGGTGCTTGACGGACGTCAGGAGCCGTTCTCGGCAGGCGGCAGCGCAATCGAAATTGCGCAGATAATGTATGATGCGGGCTGTGTCGCGGCGGTCAACCTTGACGGCGGCGGATCGACCACCTTTGCGGCAAAAGCAGAAGGCGAGGACAGCGTGTCTGTTGTCAACAGACCTTCTGACGGATATGAGAGATCGGTCAGCTCGTCGCTGCTGGTAGTCTCGACTGCCAAGCCGTCAAATGTGTTTGATCACGCAGTGATTTCGGCAGATTATGATTATCTTACAGTCGGAACCGAGCTTGACATCGATGTCAGGGGCGTTACTGCTACCGGCGGGGCGATTTCCATCCCGGAAGGCGCAACTCTTAAAATCTCGGATGAGAGCATAGGAACTATATCTGCCGGCGGCACGTTCACTGCAAAAAATCTCGGTGATGTGAAAATACAGCTTGTGGCGCAGGACGGAACGGTTCTCGGCTCGAAAACCTTACATGTTGTTGAACCGACAGATCTTAAATTTAAAAGAGAGAGCGTAAATGCTATATTCGGAAAAGCCGAAGAGCTTCCGCTTGAGGCGTCTTATAACGGAAATGTTGTTAAGATAAACCCCGGTGACGTTCAGTTTGGCTTTGTAAAAATAACGCTTGTGTCTATCGGTCAGGTTGAAGGCGGAAGCGTCAATACGACAAAAACGGAGTTGGTCTTCGATTATCCTGAAGCCGGCACCGTTAACGGCTTTAATTTTACTCCTAAGGAAGACAGCACTTTGCGCACACTGACCATCGGCGCGGTGCTGAAAAGCAAGCTCCCCGAATTTCAGAATGCGATAAACAGCGAGTACGCAAGAGTATACCAGGAGGCATTGTCAAAGGGCTACACGAAAGAAGAGGCTGCTATTCAGGCTCAAACTGCCGGAATAAATAAGGCTCTCAGCATAGCTGCCAAGCTCACGGTTTATCTCTATAGCGAAGACGAAGCGAGCTTCGATTTTTCGGAGGCTACCGGCGGAAGCGCTCTGGTGGCATGGAAACGCAATGTTTCAAATTCTTACTATAACGAAACTGAAAATGCATATTATGCGATAGATCCTAACACCCAGTCAGAAATATCATATACATTTGCAGTCGATATGTCAAAGGTGTCTATACCGGAGAAGCTCACGGGGCTGTTATATATGCTCCCGGGAGGAGATCAGGAAGGCCGCACTGCATGGGATTTCCTGCTTCAGTTGGCCGAGCGTATAAGCCCGCTGACTACCGTTTCAATAAGCATAACTGTTCCGGAAGGCTTTACTGTGGATACCTCAAAGCTCAGACTTGCAAACGAGTATTTCACTCTTACCTCCGCTAAGGTTGAGGGCAACAAGCTTACTATAGTATGTAACTTTAAAGAGCAGTCCGAGCCGATAAATCCGACAACCGCGAATCCGCTCTGCGTTCTTACAGGACTTAAATTTATACCTAAGGACGGTGCTGCATGGTCTGAGGACGGAAAGCTTGACTTTACACTCAACGGACAGCTTGATTACGATATCTATGCACATTTCCATGTTCTCAAGACACTTGCTCAGCAGGAAGAGTATCAGCAAAAATACGGACTGTATCCCTATGACAACAGCGCAAACATCAACGGTGACTACGGTGCTCATTTCATGGATACGGCAGACAGCTTTTCCGATAAGTTTGTTTTCGTGAAGAAAAGCAAGGACGGCTGGAGCAGAGAAAACGGTCTGTGGTCATTCTACAGAAACGGCAAGGCTCTCACCGGTATTCAGAAGCTGCCCAGCCATGTTGAAGGTGAGACCGGAGAGTATTGGTATGATCTCGGTACTCAGGGTCACTGCACCGATAAGCTGACAGGACTGTTTGAATATGAGGGCGATTTGTACTATGCAATCAACGGCGAAACGAAGGATGGCTGGAGAGAGATTGATAAAGACGGCAGTAGATACCACTATTATTTTGATCTAAAAACACATAAGGCAGTAGACGGTGTTCAAAAAATACGTACGATTATTACTGAAAACGGAAAACAGTACAGCAAGAATTTGGAATATACTTTTGAAAATCATATTCTTGTGCATGGAGATTGGATTACAGTCAGTACCGGTCGTCGATATTACTGGGCTGGACAGCCTATTGCCAGAAAATGGTGGACTGTGGATGGCAAGCGCTATTATTTTGGGTATCACGGCGATGCTCTTGTAGGATTTTGCGAAGTACCAAGAGCAAACAGTGGTCAAGGAGCTGATTTTTACTTATTTGATGCAGAAGGTGCATTGATTGTTCAGCCTGGACTTTATCGATTAGGCAATGATTTACCGTACATTGCCAGTGGGTTTAGTGCCGGAGATATTGTATGTTTCGATGACAGCGGCATGGCAGTCTTTGCTGGTCTCGTCTATGGTGATGACGGATATCTTTATTACATTAACGGAAACCTGAAAGCAGTTAAGAACGGTAAGTATTGGGTTACTAAAACTAACGGTATTGTTAAATCAGGTTTACAGCGAGATTTTGATGCTCAAGGAAGAATGATTGTAAGAAATGGTATTTTACCGCTCAACGGTAATGGTGTGCCTGTTTACTATGTAAATGATGATGTTCAGTATGATCTCGGTCTGGTCAGAATGGAAGATGGCCGTATGATTTATGTGAACCCAGATGCTACTTTAAAAGCCAACGGTACTTACTACCTTAGTAAAACCAATGAAATTCTTCCACAGGGCTACTATGCATTTGACAGTAATTGTATTTTGCAACTCAACGGATGGTTTACCTGCGATCAAGGCAAAACTTATTATCAGAATGGGATCATGCATGGAGCCGGTTGGGACAAAATCGAAGATTCTTTCTATTATTTCAACAGCGATAGTTACATTGTCACCGGTATAGTTCGTGTTCCGTATCCGTCGGAAGAACTGTTGCCCGGTTATGGTCCGGATGCAGAAGATGCAGAGGTTAATGTGCCCGGGAAGGAAGGAAATCCGGACAACTACGATTATCCCGATCACGAAAGCGCTCTGTTTGTTTTCGACGAAAACGGAGTATTTCAGAAAGAAAAAAGCGGCATGTACGATGACAATGGAGTTACTCGCTGGATTGAAAACGGTATGGTTGTTTGGCATGCGGGTCTCGTGAAAGACGGAGATGATTTCCGTTACTTTAAGCGAAACGGCATGGTCGCCAATATTGAAACCTACGTTGCAAAAACAAACGGTTTGTTGAAAGCGGCAAAGTACACCTTCGATGCGGATGGCAGGCTGATGAAGCTTGAGGGACTCAATGAAGATTTGAATGGAAATCTTTGCTACTATGTTGACTATGTTAAGAACTATGCCGGGTTAGTGGAAAAAGACGGCAGTTTCTACTATATTGCCAGCGATCTCAAGGCAGTAAAGAATTGCACATATTATGTTACCAAAACAAACGGTCTTAAAGATCCAGGTTACTACACCTTTGATTCTGACGGAAAGATGGTTATCAAGGATGGAATAGTAGAAGAGAACGGTGACATTTATTACTATGTAAACGGAGCAAAGGTTGCAGCAGGTTTAATAGAGTGGGAAGGCAATTATTATTATTTTGCCAGCGACCTTAAAGCAGTAAAGAATGCCAAACATTTTGTCTTCGCTGATAAGTCAAACGGTTTGAAACCGGCCGGATGGTATTGGTTCAATTCCGACGGGACGATGTTCCTTGACGGAATACTCGAAGAGAACGGCACAAAGTACTATTATAAAGACGGTAAAAAGAACTATGCTGGTCTGATAGAGATTGAAGGATCTTACTACTATGTCAAGAGCGATTGCTCTTTGGTTTGCGGACGTAGTTACTATGTAACCAAGACCAATGATCTCATGCCGAACGGAACATACACTTTTGATGAAGATGGCAAGATGGAAATCAAGAACGGTATTTATCGAGAAAAATTGGGTGACGGAAAAGAATATCTGTTCTACTATGTGGATAATGTACGTCAGATTAATACCGGACTTGTGCAGCTTGATGACGGCAGTTATATCTATGTACGTAGCGGTGCAAATCTTGCAGTTGGTGATTATTATGTTACCAAAACCAACGGTCTCTTGCCCAATAGAGTTTATACCTTTGGTGATGACGGAAAAATGGTTATCTCTTAAATGAGATATAATTAATCGAAGCCCGCAGTCTCCACTGTGGGGGCTGCGGGTGGATTTATGCTTTGTAGAACGAAAAAATCCGAAAAAATTATTAAAAATGCATCATGGCTTATATTATGCAGAATAGTACAAACTCTGCTGAGTTTTATAATCGGTACGCTGTCCGCCAGATATCTTGGACCGGCAAATTATGGAATTATCGACTATGCTGCCGCAATTGTATCATTTATGGTTCCTGTTGTTCAACTTGGGCTTCGTTCCACCCTTGTTCATGAAGTTATTTCTGCTCCGGATAACGAGGGAAAAGTACTCGGAACGTCATTGCTCATGAGCACGATGACGAGTTTATTCGGAATCTTAGGTGTGTTTGCTTTTACAGCAGTTGCCAATGCCGGAGATCGAGAAATGATGCTTGTTTGTGTGTTGTACAGTGTTTCACTTATATTTCAATCAACTGAAATGCTTCAATACTGGTTTCAGGCGAAACTGATGTCAAAATATGTTGCTGTTATGTCTCTTTCGGCATATGTGGTTGTTTCGGCGTATCGTTGCTTTTTGCTTGTTACTCAAAAAAGTGTATTTTGGTTTGCACTCTCACAAGCGTTGGATTATTTTTTAATATCTGTTTGCTTGTATATAATATACAGAAAAAAATCCCATCAAAAATTAACGGTTTCTTTTCTACTTGCGAAACAATTATTTCAAAGAAGTCGGTACTATATTGTTTCAGGTATCATGGTTACGCTTTTTTCGCTTACTGACCGAGTTATGATTACTCTTATGTTGGGAAAAACGGCAAACGGTTTCTATTCTGCGGCGGTTACATGTGCGTCACTTAGCCAGTTTGTTTTTGCAGCTATAATTGATTCAATGAGGCCTTCAATTTTAGAAACAAAAAAATTAAATGATACTTTGCACTATCATGAATATATTTCTTTGCTATATTCCATTATAATGTATTTGGCAATTGTGCAAAATGTGCTATTGACAATTGCTTCTCCACTTGTTATTAAAATAATCTATGGAACGAAATATATACCTGCTGTTTCAACATTAAGGATAGTTACTTGGTATACCTCATTTTCCTATATGGGTTCTGTTCGCAACATATGGATCTTAGCTGAGCAAAAGCAAAAAATACTTTGGAAAATTAATCTAACAGGTGCATTGCTGAATATAGCTCTAAATTACATCTTGATACCGATTATCAATATCAATGGGGCAGCTATCGCGTCGGTGGCAACGCAGTTTTTTGTAAATTTTGTATTGTGTATGGTTGTTCCTTCGTTGCGTCCTGTCGGACGACTGATTTTCAGGGGAATAAATCCTGTTAATTTAAAGATTTTGTGGTCTGAACAGTTTCAAAATTCCAGACATGGTACAAAAACTGATTGATTGGAGCGTATACAATGTCACAGTTTGAGAACAAAACCCTTTTAATCACCGGCGGAACCGGCAGCTTCGGACATGCTGTACTTGACCGTTTTTTGGAAACCGACATAGAGGAAATAAGAATACTTTCCCGCGATGAAAAAAAGCAGGATGATATGCGGCATGCTTATCAACTGGCATATCCGGACAGTGCAAATAAAATCAAATTTTACATAGGAGATGTTCGCGATTACCGTTCTATAGCTCCTGCGTTCCGCGGAGTGGATTATGTGTTTCATGCCGCGGCTTTGAAGCAGGTTCCGTCCTGCGAGTTCTATCCGATGGAGGCGGTAAAGACCAATGTTATCGGTTCGAATAATGTTATAGATGCCTGCGTGGAAAACCATGTCAAAAAGGCGGTGTTTCTTTCGACCGACAAAGCGGCGTATCCGATAAACGCTATGGGTATGACAAAAGCCGTGATGGAGAAAAATGTCATAGCTCGATCGCGGCAGATGCTGGCGGATGATCCCGTGCTGTGCCTGACACGTTACGGAAATGTTATGGCGTCGCGCGGATCGGTCATTCCGCTGTTCTGCGAGCAGATAGAGGAAGGGAAACCGCTTACTGTCACAAACCCTGATATGACACGGTTTATGATGACACTCAATGATGCAGTGGATCTTGTGCTTTATGCATTCGAAAATGCGGGGCAGGGCGACTTGTTTGTCCAAAAGGCTCCGGCCGCGACAATTGAAACGCTTGCGCGTGCTATACTTGAACTGAGGCAATCTGATGTCGGCATGTCTGTTATAGGCACACGCCATGGTGAAAAGGTCTATGAGGTGCTTGTAACAGAGGAGGAAATGCTCAGAGCAGAGGATCTTCCAGGATTTTTCCGCATACATGCGGATAACCGTGATCTTAATTATGACAACTATTTTAAAAATGGAAGCAAAGCTCTTGAGACTGTCGGACAATATACATCTCACAACACACAGAGGCTCGATGTGGAAGGTATGAAGAATTTGCTCAGAAAGCTCAAACTATTTGGGGGAGACTGCTGATGAATATACTTGTTACGGGAGCTCGCGGGTTTGTTGGGAGAAACCTTGTTGAGTCGTTAAAGAATATCAGGGACAACAAGGATCGCACAAGACCGGAACTCAAAATAGATAATATTTTTGAGTATGACATCGGTACAGATTCCGCTGAGCTTGAAAGATTTTGCAAAGATACCGATTTTGTTTTTGACTTTGCCGGAGTAAACAGACCGAAGGACAGCAGCGAATTTGTGACAGGAAATGTGGGATTCACATCAGAGCTGATTGGGTTGCTCGAAAAGCATAACAATACTTGTCCGATAGTTTTTTCGTCATCCGTTCAGGCAACTCTTGCAGGGCGGTATGCAAACAGTGAATACGGTAAATCAAAGCTTACGGCGGAAAATCTGTTCCTTGACTATGCAAGCAGAACGGGCGCACGCGTACTCGTATATCGCTTTCCGAACCTTTTCGGTAAGTGGTGCCGCCCTAACTATAACAGCGTCGTAGCGACATTCTGCAATAATATTGCAAATGATTTGCCTATAAGCGTCAGCGATCCGGATATAGAGTTGGAGCTGCTTTATATTGACGATCTTGTCGGTGAGATGTTAGATGTCATAAACGCAAAAGAACACAGATGTAATTTCGAGGGAGCAAACACGATTGAATCGGACAGCGGTAAATTTTGCACCGTGCCGATAACTCATCATGTTACGCTCGGCAGAATAGTTGAGATTCTCAACACATTCAAGAGTCAGCCGGACACGCTCGTGATGCCGGATATCCCGGCAGGAAGCTTTGAAAAAAAGCTGTATAGCACATACCTGTCGTATTTGCCGCGTGAAAAAGCAATTTCCGCTTTGAAAATGAATGTTGATGCTCGCGGCAGCTTTACGGAACTGTTGAAAACCGCCAATTGCGGGCAGTTCAGCGTCAATATATCAAAACCCGGCATAACAAAGGGCGAGCACTGGCACAACAGTAAATGGGAAATATTTATTGTGGTTTCTGGTCATGCGCTGATACAGGAACGACGAATAGGGTCGGATGAGATATTGAATTTCGAAGTGAGCGGAGAAAAGATAGAAGCTGTGCGTATGCTTCCCGGATATACGCACAATATAATAAATCTCAGTGATAATGAGGATTTAATAACGCTTATGTGGGCGAATGAACAGTTTGATCCTTTACACCCGGACACATTCGGAGAGGCGGTGGAAAGATGAAAGACTTTGAAAATTTGAGCTTTAAAAATAACGGAAAGCTGAAGCTTCTGATAATAATAGGCACGAGACCTGAGATAATCAGACTTTCTGCCGTGATAACCAAATGCAGAAAATATTTTGACTGCATACTTGCGCATACCGGGCAGAATTACGACTACAACCTGAACGGTGTGTTTTTTCATGATTTAAAGCTCGATGATCCCGATGTGTATATGGATGCCGTCGGAGATGACCTCGGCGCGACGATAGGCAACATAATAAATTATTCCTATAAGTTAATGCAGAAAATAAAGCCGGATGCACTCCTTATACTCGGTGACACGAATTCCTGCCTTTCGGCAATACCGGCAAAGAGACTCCATATCCCGATATTCCATATGGAAGCCGGAAACAGGTGCAAGGATGAGTGCTTGCCGGAAGAGACTAACAGACGCATAGTTGATATAATTTCCGATGTGAACATGGCTTATTCTGAGCACGCGCGCAGATATCTTGCCGAGTGCGGACTTCCGAAAGAGAGAACGTATGTGACCGGCTCCCCAATGGCTGAAGTGCTCCGCGCAAACCTCGCAAAGATAGAGAAAAGCAATGTGCTTGAAAAATTAGATGTGCAGTCAGGAAAATATATATTACTCTCTGCCCACAGGGAAGAAAATATTGATACAGAGAAAAATTTTCTGTCGCTGTTTTCTGCGATAAATGAACTCGCGGCGATGTATGATATGCCGATACTGTATTCGTGCCACCCGAGAAGTAGGGAGAGACTGAAAAAGAGCGGGTTTGTTCTCGACAGCCGCGTCAGATGCCATGAACCGTTTGGCTTTCACGATTACAACAAGCTTCAGCTCAATGCCTTTGCGGTCGTTTCCGACAGTGGCACACTGCCCGAAGAAAGCAGCTTCTTTACGAGTATCGGAAAACCTTTTCCTGCGGTCTGTATAAGAACATCTACGGAACGGCCGGAGGCTCTTGAAAAAGGTTGCTTCGTGCTTGCAGGGATAGATAAAACGGAGTTGCTACGCGCGGTAAAGCTGGCTGTTGAGATGAATGAAAATTCGGATTTCGGCACCCCTGTTGCAGATTACACAGATGAAAATGTGAGCGGCAGAGTGGTGAAAATCATTCAGTCGTATACGAGTATTGTTAATAAGACAGTGTGGAAAAAACAGTAAATTTAATTTTGTGACTGATTTAACGATTTGCAGAGCTTTAGTATGGTATATGATCTGTTTTTTTGGAGTTGATAAGTTAGTATGATGGAAAATTTTGGGAAAGAAGAGCAGCGAAAAGTTTCCGGCGGAGAACTCATTATGGTCTCGCTTGGATGTATATTTCTTTCGGCTCTCATCTGCTTGGGTCAGATAACCGCTAACATGATACTCATCGCTGCTTTTTTTGCGGGTTTGCTCGCGATATGCATTTGGGCCTGCATGAAGGATATAATACTTCCCATACTGTTGTATTTTCTCCCGTGGAGTCCGCTGATGAAGTTTTATAAGGGTGGAATATCTTTTTTTACTGTCATGCTGTTGGTCGTATGTTTAGCGGCTCTGATAAAAAACAAAATGTCACTGAATATGTACCAAATAGTGTTAACGGCTATGATAGCGATTTTGACCGCAATAGCTAAAATGGTACAGGAAAATGATATAGCAAACTCATATATATTTTTTCTTGCGATGCTTTTGATTTTCCCATGTATAACAAAGCGTATCGATAGCGACTCATTTAATGAGACAACAATCTTTTTTGCATCAGGAATAATCACGGCAGCGTTGTCGGCTCAACAGCTTGTTGTGTACCATAATATAGCACAATATATCACTGTCGATTCATATCTGACAATAACCAGACTTTCCGGATATTACGGAGATCCCAATTTTTATTCTGCCCATATCACGGCATGCCTTGCCGGAATTCTGATGCTGCTGAGCCGCGAAAAAGATAGGGTCAGGCAAGCAGTGCTTATTATTACGGCAGTTCTTCTCGTTTATTGCGGAATGCTGTCTGCGTCAAAAATGTTTGTTGTTGTTTTGGCATGCCTGTTCTTTTTTTGGATACCGGTTCTTATGGAAAAAAGCGGCAGAGGTAACGGCAGGGTTAGAATGTTTGTCGGAATTCTGTGCGCAGGCGGAATATTTCTGTCATCCTCTGCATTTAAAGAGCTGTTTCGTATAATAGACGACAGATTCGCTTATGCGGCAAATGTTTCTCAGATTACCACAGGACGCACCGATATTTGGAAGAACTACCTAAATTATTTTATTGAGAATATTGATGTTACCATTTTGGGAGAGGGCTATACGCCGATAAATTTAAACGGTCGAGCTTCTCACAATACGGTTATACAAGTTGTATTTCAATTCGGACTGATAGGCATTCCTCTGCTTGCGGCGTGGATGTACTTTTTTCTTAAAAATATATTTCAATCTGCGGAAAAATCAAAAACAGATTGGAGATATGCTATGTTAATGTGTGTCGGCGTGGCGCTTCCTTGGATGAGCCTTGACATACTGTTTTTTGATGAATTTTTTCTTATGTCGCTGTACGCAGCCGTCGGCATTACGTGTATGTCGAAAAGCGTGCCTACGATAGAAGCTTGTTGCTCAAGCAGAGAGATAAAAATTAATTGATATTGCCAATCTCCATAACTCCTACATATAAAACTGCTGGCTTTGGGTATAATGCTCAAAGTCAGCAGTTTTTATACTTGGTTACGCATTTTATAAAAACTCCGCTATGGTTGCGAGAAACACTTCCCCGTAGCGAATGGCTTTTCTTTGACCGACTCCGGAGATCTCCATGAATTTGTCCCGGTTTTTCGGCTTTATGCGGCACATATCCATAAGCGTTGCGTCGCTGAAAACGACATACGCCGGTACACTCTGCCGCATGGCGAGGCTCCTGCGCAGCTCCTTGAGAGCGATGAGCAGCTTTTCGTCCGCAGGGGACAGAGCCGCACTTTTTGCCGACGAAGCCTTCTTTTTCTGCGGGATTTCGAGCATCATGCGCAAAGTCTCGCTGCCCGTTAAGACGCCGCGGCTTTTCGATGTGAGTCTCAATATGGGGTATTCGTCGCCCTCGGCTGTCATATATCCGTTTTCGCAGAGGTGTTCGATGATATCGCGCAGCCGCTTTTCGGTGCAGTCCGCCATTATGCCGTAGGTCGATTGGCGGCTGAGCCCGGCGGAAATCAGCCGCTCGTTCTTGCTGCCGCGAAGAACGTCGCAAATGACCTTCTTGCCGTAGCGCTGACCCGTCCGCGCCACGCATGACATTATCTTCTGCGCGTCGACAGTTATATCCGTGTTCTCGTGATTTGAAAGGCAATTCGCGCATTTGCAGCACCGCTCGGGGCTCTTGTCGCCGAAATATTCGAGTATGAATTTGCGCAGACACTTGTGCGTCGTGCAGTAGAAAGTTATCTTTTTGAGCCGCTCCATGTCGCGGCGCCTGACCTCCTCCTGCTCGTCCTCGGTGAGATCGGGGTTCGGCTCGGAGTTGTTTATCAAAAACTGATTTGTCCGCACATCCTTTGAGCTGTAAAGAAGAATGCAGTCCGCGTTTCTTCCGTCGCGCCCGGCGCGTCCGGCCTCCTGATAGTAGCTCTCCATATTTTTCGGCATATTGTAGTGAATGACGAACGAGACGTTCGACTTGTCTATGCCCATGCCGAACGCATTTGTGGCAACCATTATCGGCGCACGGTCATAGACAAAATCGTCCTGATTGAGCCTGCGCTCGTCCTCGTCGAGACCCGCGTGATAGCGCGTCGCGGTGAAGCCGTTTTTGTTCAGCAGCTCGCACACTTCCTCTACGGCCTTTCGCGTCGAGCAGTAGACTATGCCGGACTCGCCCTTACGCTCTTTTATCAGCTTCATAAGCGCTATCGATTTCTTATTCGGATGCATGACCGAGAAGAATAAATTGGGGCGGTCGAAGCCCGTTGCGACAACGAGAGGGGAGCGAAGCTTCAGCAGATTTTTTATATCCTCCCTGACAGTGCCTGTGGCTGTTGCGGTGAACGCGCCGACAACGGGGCGCGAGGGGAGAGACTCGATAAAATCCGGAATTTTAAGATAGCTCGGGCGAAAATCCTGACCCCATTGCGAGACGCAGTGCGCCTCGTCGACCGCGACCATGGATATATTGAGATTGCGGCATATTCCGAGAAAAG
>ERZ772821.1150-NODE-1150-length-17079-cov-3.056508_pt1 | contig 17079 bp, 7 predicted proteins | sample MGYA00580859_ERZ772821 | MGnify/ENA primary metagenome ERZ772821 (study PRJEB29015, sample SAMEA2737674) | human gut metagenome | biome: human gut; feature: human-associated habitat; material: faeces | place: China | collected 2012 ...
GCGTCTATCCCGACCTTTCAGGCAAAACGGTTGTCCGTCTGCTTTGGGAAAAGGTATCAACCGCAGATAAGGCAATATACGATAACTTCACCAAAATAACAGGCGCCCAGGTAAAGACTACTGTTACCACATATAAGAATTATTTTACCAAGCTTTCGGCTATGGTAGCCGCGGGCACACGGGTGGACTCAGCATATATGCACCAGGAGCATTTCCCGCTGATGATTACCAAGGGCTTGCTTATGCCTGTAACAAAGTATGTTGATAAGAATGACGAGCTGCTTGATTTTGAGTTTATGAATAAATTCAAGTGGGACGGCGAATATTACGGCATTCAGCTTAAAGGTACCAATCAAAACCATATGGTAGTATTTTTTAATGAGGACATGTTTGCGGAAAAGGGGGTAAAAACTCCGCTTCAATATTATAACGAGGGCAATTGGAACTGGAATACCTTCTTAGAGCTTTGCAAAAAAATGGTTGAAAAGGATAATAAGGGAGATATTAAGGTTTACGGCTGTTGTGTAAACGATGTAATGTCTTTTTCATGCTCAACAGGTAAGAATATAATCGATTATGACGGCAAACAGCTTGTCAATAATATCCTTGATCCCGATATTATCTACGCATGGAAGTTTATACGCGACATCGCTTGGGGCGATAACGGGTACGCGATAAAGGACGTCGGCGTTCTTACCGATTATTTAACCAACGGCAAATCGGCAATGGCAATCAACGGCGCATTTGCCGTAAACCGCGCTACCACAGCAGACAGCAATTCACAGCTTTATAAAATGAAGGATAAGTGGGATTGGGTACCGTTCCCCACTTATGTTGATCAGTCGGGAGCTGTTCACGAGCACTACCAGCCTACATGCTTCTGCCAGTGGAATGTGCCTAAAACCGCAAAGGAGCCTGAAGCAGGCTACTGGCTTAACCGCTTCTATCTTGATCCTTATAAGTATGAGGGCTCAAGCTTCAGCGAAAGCACTATACGCACCGACGCTGATAAAAAACGTCTTGAGAAAATGTACGCTATGAAATCCAGTGCCGACTTTATCGGAGGTGTAACGGGCGCGCAGGAATCCTATGATTTAATTTGGGATTTACAGAATAAGGCTGCGGGCGATGTTGATTCGGTTGCAAATTCCTGGAAATCAAGGCTTGATAACGCAATTAAATCCTGCCTTAAAGGCTGATCAATATAAAAATACTTGAAATGAGGATGAAATTATGAAAACACAGAGCAAACGCTGGTTTTCATCACTGTTTGCCACAGTTATCCTTGTTACTGCAATCGGGTTTAATACTGCAATAGGCGCTAACATTAACTCGAAAACAGCGGTAAATAACGGTTTAGAAGGAAGCACCGTTGATAATGGAAATAATTTGCTTAAAATGGCGGCACAAAGCACTCTGAACCGCAACGCAAAAAGCGGATTTGAGTATAACGGAGTAACCTATAAAAACCGTTATGAAAGAACCCTTGCGGAGGATGGCTTTATCTACGGCGTCGTTCAGCCTTGGAGCGGCAGGGCTCCGGGGCAGAGCGGCAGCAACGGCGGCGATTTCGGTGATAACATTTTTCTCGGCACAAAATGCTCGTTCGACGCCGAGGTAATGCGTGAAACCCTCACCAACTGTAAGGCAATGGGACTTAACTGTGTTAAAACCTGGCTTACCAAGGGCGGCGGCGGTTTCGAATTTGACGAATACGGCAACACCGTTATTCAGCAAAAGGTTTTAGATAACCTTGAAACATACCTGCAAATTGCTAAAGAGCTTGATATCGGTATATGCGTTACAATTTTCCCGCATATCGACTTTTCCGTACATAATTACGGCAAGGATAACTATGATATTGCAACCCAGCATGCCTTTGACCCCGAAAAACGTCAGGGAACGATGGATAATATTGTAAAGCCTGTTTGCGAGGTTATAAAAAAGTATGAGGACACCGTTACCATGGTTGAGGTGTACTGCGAGCCGGAGGGCGACGTTTACGATGAAACGGACAAAAGCACTAAGGCATACGGTACCACCTGGGACAATATGATCGACTTTATTGTTGAGTGCAAGGATACAATACACTCTGTATTACCCAATATGCCCGTCACAACCGCGTCGGGCGGCGGCGACTGGGAAAAACTTCGGGACGGCACCTTTAATAAAATGGAGCTTGATATCATCGGCAATGATGTTTACAATGACGATGGCACCGTAGCCGACCTTTCGGAATTAAAGCTAAACGCTCCCTGCATTTTAGGCGAAAGCGGCGCCGGAACCAAGAATAACTGGTCGGACGAATTCCAGATTAAGGTTGTGCGCGCGTTCTATGAAAACGCTAAAGTGGGCGGATATGTAGGCGCCTTTGCCTGGCATTACGGTTATAAGGCGGATAATCTTGAAGCGCTTACCTTTGTGAATCCGCAGGGCGAGCTTCGCCCAGTCGCGTCGGCAATTCATTTTATGACGCTTGACAACAGGTATGAAAGAACGGGAGAAACGCCTCTGATTGATAAACCCGTATTTTTAGGCGGCACCGATTTCAGAAAAATACGTTTCTATGGCGCACGTACTGCAGACAGGTATGAAATTTACCGTTCTGACGACGGCAAGAATTGGAAGCTGTTTAACACATGGGACGCCTACGAAATAGATAACGGTTATTATATCTGCAGCTTTGAAGATACCACGGGGGAGGTTGGCAAGACCTATTATTACAAGGTAAAAGCCATATCCGATATGGATGAAACCTCGGTTTACAGCGATTCGTCGCACGGCTTCTTTGTAACCGAAATCACCTGCGCACCCGAGGATAATATTATTAAAAACCACGACTTCTCCGATTCCTTTAACGGCTGGGGGTTCTGGAACAACGGAGGTTCTCAGTTCAGCGTGGAAACCGTAACCGACAAATACTTTGGCAACACTCCCAAAACAGTTGCTAAAATCACCGGCAGCGGCAACTATGACGCACTTATCCAAAAAGGCGTAAAACTTAAGAATAAAACAAAATACACATTTACATTTACTGCTAAGGGTATAGATACACCCAACCTTGACGGCGGCTGTACCGTAAAGGTTGAGTGCTACGACGCGAAGGGCAGCACCAATTTGCTTGGTTCGCAGATAGATATAGATAAAAGCGGTGAATGGTACACCTTCTCGATTACCTTTAAAACGGGCGACTACAATGTTGACGGCGGCTCCACGGTATATTTCGGCGAGCATTTCGGTGAATTTTATATTACGGATTTATATCTGTTTGAAACGCCGCTGCCACCCACAAAATAAATTTTTTTAGGAGGATATAGATTATGAAAAAATCACTGCGTAAAAGTTTATCAATCATTTTAACAGTTGCACTTTTGGCAATATTAACAATATCCCCTGCAAGCACCGGCGTATCCGCAGAGGATATAACCACATATCAAGAGCCTTATGTTATAACTACTAACCCGGGAGATGTTACATGGGATGTAGGCTCTGCAAATTTCATTCAGAATGCAGGCCTTGAATACGGTAATGTAAATGATGAAGAACAGTCGGCTTTAGGCACGCAGTTCTTAAATGCCGACGGTTTTTACAAATGGAATAGCAGTTTAAATGCAAATGTATTGAGAACTGCCAATTCGCAACCCATAACTGATTATTACTATTTAACTGACGAGGATAAGCATACAGGCAACAGAAGCCTTAAGGCTAACCACGCATCCGGTAAAGATGACTGGGTTAGTTTCAGTATTTATGTTGGTATTAATAATGACCGTACAGACCGTTTGCATGATAATACTAATTATGTGCTTACTTTCTGGGCAAAGACAGCTATAGTTACACCCGATTGGGCTACTGATGGTCATTATCAGTTGCTTTATAATCCCAAAAACGATACATCTACCCATTTAGCCGACCAAAGCTCAAAAGGTGAAACTTGGGATTGGAAGATTTATGCTTCTAATGACGATACAACAGACGGAACAAATGATAAGTTTGCGGGTAAATATACTTCTGACGATTTAAATGTATGGAAACAATATTCCATTGTTTTTAATACAGGTGATAATGCATCACTAATTAAATTAAGATTAAACGGCCTGCGTGGCACGGTTTATTATGATGACTTCGCGCTTTATGAGTTGAAACCGCATGTTGTAGACAATAATTACGGCTTTTTCCATTACTCTTCAAGCGCAACCAACGCCGCATCAAATTTAATTACTGACAATGCGGGTATTGAAGGCGGCGCTACAGGCTGGCTTTCAAACCTCAGTGAAACAAGCACTAAATATGAAACATATAGTCAGTATTATTCAATTACCGCTGAGGAAAAGCACAGCGGTGAAAAGTCGCTTAAATATTCTGCAACTTCAGACCATTGGAACGGTCTTGGCTTCTGGGTAAACAATCTTACATCCTATACCAATTATTTAATAAGCTTCTGGGCTAAAGGCAGTGGAAGTAAAAATGTTTTTAAATTTGCATCTAATGCGGATTATAAAACTATAAAAGATTTTTCAGGTGCAACTGCCACATCCGCAGAATTTGCAATTAATTCAAACGAATGGAAGCAATATACATACTTAGTTAATACCGCCAACGCTACGGGACTTCAGTTTTGGATTATGGGTGCTACCACAACACAAGCGGTATATTTTGATGATTTCACGCTTATTCCTGTTTCAGGTGTGATTTCATATGTGGCAGAAAATCATAATACTATGGAAACGGTTTCCTCCTCATCGGCGCAAACCAATTTTAGATACAGCACCTTTGACGACGCTCCCGAAGATTCTAATCAATACAGCGGTTATCTTTATGCTTTAAGAGAGGATCAAGGCAAACCGTGCAGAAATTATTATTCTATAAGCACTGAAGAGGCGCACAGCGGCACAAAGTCATTCAAATTTACTTGGGATGGCAGCGGCGACGGCAGCGGAAGAGATTTCTATGTTGGCTCTAACTCATTGGAAAAGGGAACAGAATACATTTTGAGCTTTTGGGTCAAAGGCGTTCGCGGCACAACCGATAACAATTGGAAGATAGTCGTTTCCGACGCTGAATCAAATGCCGCCAAGGACTTTTCGGGTGAAACGGCTGCTTCGGCACAGTACCGATTTGTAAATACAGACGGTTGGCATCAGTACAGCTACCGTATAAAGACAGGAAACTATAACGGAAATATTACTGTTACTGTTATACTCTTAGGTCGGGCTAACACAACGCTCTATTTTGATGATTTTTCAATTGTTAAAGCCGACACAGTAACCTACACTGACCCCACAACACCCGTTAAGGCTAAAATGTCCTCAGGCAGAGTGGAAATTGAAAAGCAGGATAATATCCTTTATTACGGTGTTGCAAGCGGCGAGGGTGAATATGCTTGGCAAACAGGTAATGTGTTTAACTGGCTTAATCCCAAAACCGAGTATGCCTTTGCAGTTAAGACTAACTATAGCACGAATGCAGTTTCGGGTCTTCAACTTACTACATACACAAAGGGTGACGCCAATTATGACGGTACCGTATCTATTGCCGATATGGTTCGTTGCTACGAGGTAGTAAATGCTATGGCAGAGGACGCTGACTTCAACGCCGATACCGATAACAGCGGTACGCTTGAGACCGCAGACATTAGCGAAATCCGCAATATATTACTTAATATGTTTTGACAAAGGCTTCCCCTAAGGGGGAAGCTGTCACCCAAGGGACTGACGAGGTGCAATAACAAGATGCCGTAAGTTGCAATTCTGAATTGTATTCCACCTCATCAACCGTTTTTGCGGTCCCCCTTCCCCTTATGGGGAAGGCTAAAGTCACTATAATAGCTAATATGGGGGAGAATAAATGAAAAGAAAAATATTAAACGGCGCGGCAGCACTAGTTTGCACCTTTGCGGTAATTGCCTCTGTAATATTACCGATAAAGCCTATTACCAAAGCCGCCGACCCCGTGACAGAGCCGTATGTGCTGAATATTGACCCTGCTACCGTAAGCTATAATGCGGGGGGTAATTTTATCCAGACATCGAATTTCGAGGTTAACGACATAAGCAATCTCGGCACACCGCTTTTTAATCAAAACGGATTTTATAAATGGAACGGTAGTACAAACACAAACGATTTAAGAACGGTCAACGGCAGACCTATAACGGATTATTATAATTTATCAACAGAGGCAAACCACACTGCAAACGGAGCTAAGAGCCTCAAGAGCAATCATGACTCTGATACATGGGCAGGATGGGACTTCTATTTCTCCGTAAATGATTCCCGCACCGACCGTTTACATTCTAACACTAACTATATTCTTACCTTCTGGGCTAAGGGTACGGTAAATTCGAGTAACGATTGGGAAATACTTTATGACCCTAAGGATTCCACTACCCGAAGCGAATATAACGGTAAGACCTGGGGCTGGAATATGTATGCTGCTGACGGCACAAGCAAATATTACGGAAATATTGATTCTGCCGAGTGGAAGCAGTACAAAATTGTCTTCAACACGGGTAACAATTCCAATAATATTAAGTTCAGGCTTCTCGGAACACGCGGCGTAGTATATTATGACGATTTCGAGCTATGCGCTATAGATCCGATTAAAGCCAAGGTTACAAACAATAACGCTGTGGTGCAGAACACCAAAAACGAAAATCATTTAACCTATGCTTACGATTTTGAAAATTTGGGAGAGAATACCACATATAAAAATATTTTGTGGAATCTTAATCCTAACTCTGCTAATTATAATAAGTATAAGGATATCTGGTCCGTTTCCGCTGAGGATTTTCACGGTGGCGAAGCGTCGCTTAAATATACCGCTCAGCAAAGCAGTGAAAATCAACGAGATTTCTGGTATACGGTATCAGGCCTTAAAAAGTTCACCGACTATGCGTTCAGCTTTTGGGCAAACAGCGATACCGCCAATGTTGATATGCTTAAAATTATACGTGCCGACGGCAGTACCATTAAGGACTATACTAACGGCGATACGGGCGCATCGTATAAATTCAGCAAAACAGGCTGGCAAAAATATACATATCTGATAAACACAGGCGAGGATACCGAGCTTACGCTTGTTTTGTTTGGCAGAACAGCCAATGTTTACTGGGATGATTTCTGTGTTTTCGAAGCGCCGAACGGCATAGCGCCTTATATTACGGACAGCGCCGCGGGCAATGTGCTTTATAATGCTGAGGATAACCATATAACCTATGGCAGCTTTGAAAATCTGCCAGATAGCGCTAATTGGGGAGATTTTCTCTATCACCTGCGCGATTCCTCAACATCAAGCCTTAAAAACTACTTTTCTGTAACAGAGGAGGCGGCGTTTAGCGGCACACATTCGCTTAAATATACGGGCGGTGACGGCGGCAATGGAGGCTTTTGGATTTCAAATGATAACAGTAAAAAGCTTACGCCTAAAACCGAGTATGTATTGACCTTCCGCGCCAAAGGTGATCTTGACGAGGAAAGTGACTTTAAGATTTTAAGCAACAATGTTGTTATTAAGGATTATACCTATAATGTGGACGGCCGCAATGCGCAGTATCCGATAGATTCTGCCGAGTGGAAGCAATATAGCTATACCTTTAATTCGGGTGACGCTACCGATATTACGCTTGTTCTTATAAACACTAAGAATCAGGTGCAGTATTTTGATGATTTTGCTATTATCGAAAAAACTAAGCTGCTTTCGGGTATTGTGGACAACAATCCCACGGTTAATCGTATCAACTGCGATGCCGCAGATAATTTAGTTCCTGTACCCGATATTGAGGGGGATTTAAGCGCTAACAGTTTTTGGAGCTATCTGCTTAACCGTGATATAAAGTCTAACGGTGTCCCAACAGGCAAAAAAGTAATTGATTATATCAGCGCCGATAACACCGTTGCACACACGGGCAGCTCCTCGCTTAGGTATCATAACGAAGAAAAAAACAAATACTACTATCTTCCCATAGATTTTAAGGTTGAAAAATACAGCGAATATGCTTTCTCCTTTTGGGTAAAGGGTGAAATGCTTGATGAGCAGGTGCTTGGATGGCAGATTCACCTTAATTGGGAATCGGGCACAAGGGATTATACCGATATTAACAACCCAAAAAGCACTCAGTATAAGCTTAATACCCAAACAATGGGTGAATGGACACGATATAGCTATATTATTCAGACCGGCAGCAAGGAGAATATTTCATTTCAGATACTTGATAACGGCGGTACAATGTGGTTTGACAACTTTGTGCTGTTTGAAACCACTGACACAAAGCCTATGGGTGCGACAGTGATTTCGCTGGACGATAACGCCTATGTGGCTGATTCTGCTAATAATATGATTGTTAACGGCGACCTTTCGAACAGTGATCTTACTTCTAATTTCGGCACCTTTGCGGCCGATACCGGTATCACATACGGTAGTGACGCTATATACGGCTTCGGCGGCAAGGGCGGATATTTAGAGTATAACGGCAGTGATACTACGAACGGCGCTTATAAGATGGCGCTTTCGGGACTTTCCAAAAACACAAATTATACCCTCACCTTTAAGTATAATACAATAACTGCGGGTGATGGTACTTTAAAGGTTGGTATTGCTTCTGATAGCGCAGGTACAGCCGTACCGAATACCGATATGGGCAACCCTGAAAACGGAATGCGAATTATCGGAAAAGCAGGCGGTTGGAATCATCTTTCGGTTACATTTTGTACTAACACCGCCGACGAGGTTTGGCTGTATATTGTATCTGACGGTAACGCAGGAAGAGTTATACTTGATGATTTTGCCTTCTATCTCCAGAATAACGGCGTTGATACAATCATTGACGAAAATATTAATATTCGTCCCGGAAAGGATTGGTACAGCGTTGGCGTAACTCCCGCCGGTTATTCTGTAGAGGGTGGTATCACAAGCAGTAATAATTTGCTGAAAAACGCAGATTTTGAAACCGACACCAACGCACAGTGGAATGTTCCCACCTTTATAAACGGCGCCGCAAAACTTACTGAAGAAGAAGCCTACAGCGGAAAAACAAGCCTTAAATTTGAAGCAAACGGCACACGTGCAAGCAGCGTGTTCTGGGTTGAGTTAGAGCCTCGTAAAATGTATGTTTTTCAGGCTATGGTTAAGGCTTACGGTATAAACAGCAAGAATATCGGCGATTTGCAGTTCGGTATAATTTCTTCTAAAACCGGAAAATTTATAAATTGCCCCGACCCACAACAGACCAACTATACCATTATGTATGCGTATAGGAATTTTACCCAGACCGAACAACTTAACCCCAATGCCTGGGACGGTCAGTGGAATAATCGCGGTATGTATTTTAAAAATGATACCGATTCTGTTCAGACGGTAGGTATCTACATCACTGCGACTGATTCAACGGTTTATTTTGATGATATGCTGCTTACCACAGCCGATAAATTTGTATACACCTATACTGCAGAGGATGAAAAATGGGAAACTGTTTTGTACGGTACACAGGTTGAAAATACCATCTGCTCCGATAAAGATAACCTTGTTAAAAACGGTATGTGCGACAGCGACGCTGCTTGGAAAAATATTCGCAATTACGGAAAATTTGTAACAGTTAATACTGAACTTAAACGCCTTTGCTATGTCGGCACGGGTTATTACGCAAACTATATCAGATGGTTTGATGTGAAGCCCGATACCGTATATACCTTTTCGGTATACTGCAAGGGTGAGAAAAAAGGAAATATGTCCTTTGGTATTTGCGATAACAACAGCAAAGGCTATAAAAATATCGGCGGTCAGCAGGGCAAATGGGTGCCCACCTATGACGGTGTTTGGTATCAGTATTCTACCCAGTTTGATACTGGCAACTACACAAAGGTAGGCTTTTATATCTGTGACGGCGGCGGTGTTGCCGACTTTGCTAAGATTCGTTTGTTTGAATCCGAAAAGGGAACTCCGTTTCTCGAAAGCGATATTCCGCCCGGAGGCAGGGTTATAGAAAACATTGAAACAATACCCGATGTTAATCCTGACAACACCGTTATCACCGAAGCTGAAGAAGATGAGGGTGATGATAACGCAAAAAAGACGGTAATCTCCAATCAAAGAACTCTTAAAAAAAGGAAGATAATTGTTCAGGATAATCTTTGGTTGATAATCCTTATCGTTGTTGCTGTAGTGGTTGTTGCTGCGGCAGTTATACTTATTATTGTGCTCAAAAAGCGCAAACGCAAAAGACAGTTGCAACCATAAACCTAAAAAAGCCTTATCCGTCCAAGACGGATAAGGCAAAAGCCCAAAAAATATAAACGGGGAGAGTAAAATGGAAAAGATTAGATTTGGTGCAAACTATATTCCTTCTAAAAATTGGCTTCATTGCTGGGTGAATTGGGATCCCGTTTCTGTTGAGGAAGACCTTTGCGCCGCAAAGGAGCTCGGTGTTGACCATATACGCGCACATCTCTTATGGCCATATTTTCAGTTTGATGCAGGCGTTATGAACACAAAGGCACTTGAACATTTAGAGGAGTTCAGGGGAATATGCGAAAAGGTAAAAATGGACTACTGCTTGGCCTTGCTTGACGGTTTTATGAGCGGTCTGTTCTTCTGGCCGGGCTTTATAAGTCGCAGAATTCCCACTCCGCGCGGTGGTGTGGAGCTTTATACCGACGAATATATTGTAAAAGCGCAGGAGTTTTATCTTCGTAATGTAGCGGCAATTGTGGCGGATAGCCCGCAATTTATCGGCTTTGATTTGGGTAACGAGCTTTCTTGTACCTTCGGGCCGGCGGTTACCACGCCGGAGGATATTAAAAACTGTGATGCCTGGGCGCAAAAAATGCTTGCCCTTTGCGAGGAATTGGCGCCGAATAAGCTTCATAACAACGGTGTTGACCATCAACCATGGTTTATACACCGTGGCTTTTCAAGGAAAAATCTTGCAAACACAGGCAGCATAACTCCGCTTCATACATATATCCGTTTTACCGAAGCACTTGGTAAATTTGGTAGAATGAGCACCGAAAGTTTGCATCTGGCACCTTTTATGTCGGAACTTGCAAAAGCATATTCCGACGATTTAAACCGTCCGCTGTGGATTCAGGAATTCGGCACCGCTTCGGATGTTTGGGACGATGAAATGGCAGAGTTTGTTGAAAAATCGATACATAATATGTATACTACGGAAAATCTTTGGGGTATTACCTGGTGGTGCACCAACAATATTGCAAATGATTACAGCTCTTACGATAAGATTGAGTATTCATTAGGTCTTCTTGATGTAAATAACAAGCCGATGCCTGCGGGTAATCTATTTAAGAAAATAGTTGACGATTATAATAAAAATCCTGTAGCGCCTGTAAAGCGCAGCAGCGCAATGGTGCTCAAACTTCAGGATGAAGAGTGCAGCGATTACCGTACACTTGTTGACTTGCAGTGGGAAAACGGTTCCAAGTATGCCGAATATGTTAATCAGGGGATTTATCCTGCTATTATACTTCCCGAAAAGGTTAACGATGCCGCGTATCTTAAGGCACGCGGTATTACAGAAATACTAAAGTACTAAGGAATCAGAGCAATGACAGAATTTTCATTATGCTTAAACGGCACGTGGAAATGTGCCTGTATCGGTCATAACGAGCAATTAAAGAAAAAGCTTGTTATACACAGTGCCGAAGATGTTGCCGCGGCCGGTCTTGATGTTATTGACGCAACCGTTCCGGGCAATTTTGAATTAGATTTATATAACGCCGGTAAGATAGAAGACCCCTATTTTGCAGATAATGTGTATTCTATGCAGGATTTCGAAAATCAGCACGTTTTCTATTGGAGAGACTTTGAATATAGAGGTGACTCAACAAAAGAAAATGTAATTATCTTTGAAGGTATTGATACCTTTGCCGAAATTTACATTAACGGTCAGCTTATCGGCAAAACCGATAATATGCTTATAGAGCACAAATTTGATGTTACTGATGTACTGCTCGCCGGTAAGAATGATATATTTGTTCACATTCTCCCCGCCGCTGTTGCAGAGCGTGAATATCAAAATCCTGTCGGTTCTAATTATATGAAATACAACGCCGGCTCAATGTATGTCCGCAAGGCGCCGCATATGTACGGCTGGGATATTATGCCAAGAATATTATCAGCAGGTATCTGGCGCGATGTTGGCATACAGCAGTTGCAGCCGGACCGTATTGATGAGGTGTATATCACAACCAACAGTGTAGATATGATAAACGGCAACGCAAGCGTTACTGTGGCTTTCAACCCTACTCTTTCAGGTGACCTTTACCGTGATTACGAGGTTTGCGTTAAGGGCGTATGCGGTGACAGCACCTTTGAAGGCACTACGAGAATTTTTAATAATTCGGGTGAGATAAGAATTTATCCGCAAAACTGTAAATTTTGGTGGCCGAAAGGCTTGGGCGAACCTAATATGTATGATGTTACAGTTTCGCTTACCTACAAGGGCAAAGAAGTTGCTCAGAAGCAGGTTAGATACGGTATCCGTCAGATAAAGCTTATAAATACAGGTGTCACAGACTGCGAGTGCATCGTTAATTTCCAATTTAACGTAAACTGGAAGGATGTATTTATGCTTGGCACTAATTGGGTGCCTGCCGATGCCTTCCATTCCAATGATGTAAACCGTCTGCCCCGTATGCTTGAGCTTCTTGATGATGTTGGCTGTAATATGGTTCGCTGTTGGGGCGGCAATGTGTATGAAAACGATATGTTTTACGATTTCTGCGACAGCCACGGTATTATGATATGGCAGGATTTCTCTATGGCATGCGCCATCTATCCTATGGACAGTACATTTATTGATATTATGCGCCGTGAGATAACAGCTGTTGTAAAGCGGCTTCGCAACCATTCCTGTATTGCGCTTTGGGCTGGGGATAACGAGTGTGATCTTTCAATCGCAGGCGGTTGGCAAGGCATAAAGCGTAATCCTAATGAGGTAAATATTATTACCCGCAAGGTTATTCCCGAGATTCTTTATATGCACGATTATATAAGGCCGTATCTGCCTTCATCGCCGTATGTGAGTAATGAAGCATATGAAAAGGGTATAAAATATCTGACAGAGGATCATCTTTGGGGACCGCGCGATTATTTCCGCAGCAATTACTATAACAATTCGCTTTGCCACTTTGTAAGCGAAATAGGCTACCACGGCATGGTATCTCCAGACTCTGTAAAGAAGTTTATTTCGGCAGATAAAATCTGGCCTTATAAGGATAATCAGCAGTGGCTGGCGCACGCTACCACAAGCGAGCGCGGAGCCAACGTTCCGTATTCTTACAGAATTGAGCTTATGGCAAAGCAGATTCGTGAGCTTTTCGGAACCGTGCCCGATAATTATGAAGATTTTGCCCTTGCAAGTCAGATTTCTCAGGCAGAAGCTAAAAAGCATTTTATCGAGCTTTTCCGCGGTCAGAAATGGCGCAGAACGGGTATTATTTGGTGGAATCTTATTGACGGCTGGCCGCAGTTTTCAGATGCTGTTGTAGATTACTATTTCACCAAAAAGCTTGCCTATAGCTACATAAAAACCGCTCAGCAGCCTCTGTTGCTTATGTTTGGTACACCAAGTAACTGGCGCTTACCTCTTATTGTCTCTAACAATTCTTCAAAGAGTTTAGAAATCGAGTATCAGGTTACCGACCTGAAAACCGATAAGGTTGTTAAAAAGTGGCATACTGCGGTAGGACCCGATATTAGTTGTGAAATAGACAGTCTTGCTTACTCAAAGAGTATAAAAACCATTTATCTCATTGAATGGACCGTTGACGGTAAGCATTATAAAAATCATTATCTTTGCGGTGAACCTACATTTGATTTTGATGAGTATGTCGCTCTTATAAAAAAAGCCGGCTTACTTTGTACAGAGGGCTTTGGTTTCTAAAGAGGAATGAAAAAAATATTCAAAAATACAGCAAGTTATTAAATTACTACTTGGCTATTTATAGGAGATTAATATGCGTTATGATGTAGTAGTAGCAGGCGGTGGACTTTCAGGCGTTACAGCTGCAATTTCCGCCGCCCGCGGCGGTTCTAAAGTTTGTCTTGTTGAGCAAACGCTCACTTTGGGCGGACTTGGTACCTCGGGTATGATGACAGTAATAATTTCACCTAAAAATTTCTTTGGAGGCACGGGCAGGGAAATACTTGACCGCCTGTACGGTGAAGATGCCCTCGGCTACGGAAAGGGAAAGGAAGATTATTCTTTTATGCCTTTTCAGAACGAGGCAATGAAACGTCTGCTTGACAGTATGGTTACCGATGAAGCTAATATTGACTTATTGCTTTATAGTAAGATAATCGGTGCAAGATGCGAAAACGGTGCGGTAAAAAGCATATCAGTTTCTGCTTACGAAGGTATTGTTGAGGTGGAAGCCAATGTATTCATCGACGCCACCGGCGACGGCACGCTTGCCGTGCTTTGCGGCGAGGATTATGAATACGGCGACGGCAGTGAAAATATTCAGGCACCTACTCTCCCGTCGTATTATGTAAATGTGGATTACACCAAATATTATAATTTTTTAAAGGAGAATAATTACGATTTTATCGGGACTGTAAAGGGCCTTGTGGAAAAGGCTGTAGACGAGGGTGTGCTGTCTGCTGTGGATTATCATCACCCCGGGGAAAACCGTATTACCTCAGATATTGCCTCTATGAATGTAGGGCATCTGTACGGTATGCCGCTTAAAAGCTCTAAGGATTTTACGGCGGCTATGATTGCAGGCAGAAGGCTGGGAAGAGAATATTACGAATTTTATAAAAAGTATATTCCGGGATTTGAGAACTCTGTTTGTGTGGCTACGGGCAGTCTTTTGGGCGTGCGTGAAACCCGTAGAATTAAGGGTAAATATATGCTCACCTATGCCGATAAGTGCGAATACCGAAAATTTTCCGATGCTGTTATGCGCTTTGAGGGCGGTCCATCTTATGACCTTCATTCCTCAAGCGGCTCTAAGGATGATTACGAAAAGTACTTTAGTAAATATACAGCGGAAAATATTCGTAAAAACGATTATGCTACTATTCCGTTTTCAGCGTTTTGCGCTGCAAAAAACAACAACCTTATGGTTGTCGGACGTTGCTTTAGCTCCGACCGCTTTGTAAACGCACAGAATAGGGTTATGGGCTATTGCGCTATGATGGGCGATGTTGCAGGTGTTGCAGCGGCGCTTTCAAATAAAAATAGAGTCGGATTATGTGAAATTTCAATATATGAGTTACAGCAAAAACTTCAACATATGGGAATATTAAATGTTTGAATGTAACTGACTGGAGGGCATTTTACTATGAGCAGTATTATTTTAACAGAAGAAATGAAAAAAAGGTCATTGTTATCAACGGGTGACGATGCGAGACTTTGTAGCTTTTTTAATAAATTAAGACGTGGCGAAGAAGTTACCTATGCGGCTATAGGCGGGTCGATAACGCTTGGTTGTAATGCCGATGTAAGAGAACATTCATATTCTTATTTGCTGTATGAATGGTTAAAAAACAATTTTCCAAAGGCAAAAATAAACTACATAAACGCAGGTATCGGCGCTACCGGTTCTGTAATAGGCATGCACAGATTACACCGTGATGTTTTATCAAAAAAGCCCGATTTCGTAACTGTTGAATTTTCTGTAAATGATCCTGTTGATGACGAAGTAAAATGTGCATACGACAATTTAGTTCATAGCACCCTGAATTCCGAAAAGTTGCCTGCGGTATTATTGATTTCAATGGTAAATAAATCAGGTTTTTCTGCTCAAGATTTACACCGGCTTATCGGTGATTTTTATCAACTTCCGATTATTAGTTACAGAAATTGCGTCTGGCCTGAAATAGAATCCGGAAGATTATTATGGGAGACCTTTTCGAACGATAATGTCCACCCTAATAATGAGGCGCATAGTTTGATTTCAACCTTAATTACCGATTATTTAAATGTTGTTATGAATAAAAAAAGTGATACAGAAATTACTGTTGGTCCCGTTGATTCCTATTTAACCGATGATAGATATAAAAATGCTCAAATCTTATATGTAGACGAATGTGAGCCGAAAAGTTTAGGGTGTTTTGAACGCCAACCGGTAAGCCTTTGTAAAATGCCGTTTTGCTGGTACGCTGATTCTAATGGAGAACCCCTTGTTTTTGATTTAAAAAATTGCAGAGGAATTTCGGTTGCATTCGAGAGAACGAATAGTACGCATGGCGGAAAAATGACGGTTGACGCGAACGGGAAAACAACGGTTATAGATACAGACTTTCCGAACGGTTGGGGGACTTGCTGTAATTATAATATCGTTTTTGAAAGCAAAACCCCTGAAGATGTTATTGTAAAAATAACTCCGTTGTTAGAAAAAGACAAAGAAATCAGAGTAGTGGCTATAATGAAGTATTAGAAATGGAGTGCTATCTATGAATAATTTATTCGCGCGTTGTAAAATGAAGTTGAAATAAAATAAAAAAATAGGTCCATAGTGACAAACCTGTGGTAGAATTAATTTGCTACAAAAATTCCGAAAGGATCATCACCATGGACAATCCGAATTATACCACAGAACACAGAAAAGGGCAACATCTTTTAAACGAAGAACGATACGACATTCAAGTGCGTTTAAAAGACGGATGGTCGATATATAAAATAGCGAAACATCTCGGACGAGCGTATAACACTATTAAAGACGAGGTCGAACGCGGAACAGTCACATTGTATAACGGTAAAGTAAAACGGTATAAAGCAGATCAAGGAAAATCGGTCTATCTTAAAAACCGAGAGCATTCAACCCGTAGGTACCGCGTTTTTGAAACGGCTCCGTTTTTAGAATATGTTGTGAAGCAATTTAAAAATGAATACTGGTCATTGGACGCAATATTTGGATATGCCTTACATAACGAATTGTTTAAACGTGAGGAAATGGTTTGCACCAAAACGCTTTACAACTATGTTTCGCTTGGATTGTTGCCGATTAAAAACATCGACCTGCCCGAAAAGCTGAAGCGGAATACAGCAAAATCGCAAACTGCCGAAAACAAAAAGAAGCTCGGCAGAAGTATTGAGGAACGCCCCGAAAGCGTTGAACT
>ERZ772821.1167-NODE-1167-length-16908-cov-6.415356_pt1 | contig 16908 bp, 15 predicted proteins | sample MGYA00580859_ERZ772821 | MGnify/ENA primary metagenome ERZ772821 (study PRJEB29015, sample SAMEA2737674) | human gut metagenome | biome: human gut; feature: human-associated habitat; material: faeces | place: China | collected 2012 ...
GAAAATTGTTATGAAAAGATGATGGATAAAGACAGCCATAAAATCAAGTATTTTACATTAGGCATTATTTTGGGATTCTTAGTTATGTTTTATGGCATTATTTCTAACAATAATGTCTTTATAATAGGAATTGGGATTGTAGTAATGGGTATAGATGTTGTTTTATTGCCATTTACAACTCCTGAAACAATTAATTTTCTAGGATATCAAAAGTCAAAATTCGCAGGAAGAATATCAGGCATATTGCTTATAGCAGTTGGAGTATGGATGTGTTTTATTCAATGATAAATCCCAGCCTGCAAAATTGAAAATAAATTGAAAGTCACGAAATCGGAGGAGTTAATGATTATGTGGAATGAATTAGGCATAAGTGGAGGAAGCGCAATTGTTATTTTGATAGCACTATATTTTGTCATTAAGTGGGCTGTGAAGAATGGTGTGAAAGAAGCATATAAGGATATTACCGGAAAGAAACCTGTTGAAGATGAAAAAAATGAAAAAGAGCTAGAAGGACTGGTAAATGATTCACAAGACGCAAAAATTTAATATGAAATCTGAACGTAGAGCGTATAGAGAAATCTATGCGTTCTATTTTTTTGCTTATTTTTGAAAAAAGTGATTAAAAAACTATTGACATTTTGTTACTGGAGACAAAGATAATTATTGCTTTATCTATAAAGATAAAGTTTACAAACTTAAAAGAGAAGCTGTATCCGGAATTGTAGGGTCAGTTCTTGTTAAAGAAAAGATTGATTCAAGATTTTGGATTGATAATAGAAATAGCATAGAAACAATTCGTCAGAAAACTGTTAAAGAATTTTCTGATAAATATGCAGATGAATTTACAGAAATTTTGAAAGCAGCGGAAGAAATTGAGCTGAAATACGTTTATATAGAAGTATTTGCTAGTAATCGTGATCTGATTCTGGAAAAATGTCAGGAACGTTTCACCAGCGTCCATATTGATGACAGCTTTTATTGCCATGGCAGGAAAAATAAATGCTGGATCGTGCGTGCCGGCAACGAGGAAGCACCGCATCCGGATAAAAATATCGATGAAGAACATTATATCCGTTGGATCTGTAACAATGTTGATTATAATTGCATTGCTGATCCCTGCATGGGAAAGGGGAATGGTTGGATATTATTCCAATGCTGCAGGTAAGCCGTTTGTGGGAACAGAACTGAACAAGAAACGTCTGGCTGTTTTGATGGAACGTAAACGGACCGGAAAGTTATGAAAGGGGTGTTGTATATGGTGGTAAAGAAGAAGGAGTTTTACTGTAATCTAGGTGTGCAGACTGGTTATGCGGAGATAAAGCCTGTTTTGAAGGCTGTCCGCATGCCGGATGGCACTGTTAGCAGTTTCTGCCAGTTTACACTGGCTATTCCTGGAGAAAGGACATCTTATACTATTTTTTGTGTTGAAGAACTGGCGCAGCAGTGCGCGGAGTCTGTGACGCCTGGGGATTATGCCATTGCCTACGGACGGACTACATGTAAAAGAGACAGTTCCGGTGTATGCTTGGAGGCGGTCTCTGTTCTGGATGGAGGATCTGAGATGGACATAGAACAGGCTACAGATGATGAATTGACGGGGCCTTTGCATATCACACTTAGAGGATCTGGATTTCATAATATGAGGGAATAATTATAAAATATTTACAAGAATAATAAAAAAATTATTGACAAAATACAAAACCCGTGGTATTATATAACCATAAGGAGGAGACAATAGCCTCTTGCCTACACTATATTGTAGTCTTAGAACTACCTAATTATTATTGAGGAAAATTATAAGTAACTTGTAAACCACAGCACAGAAAGGCAGACACGGATGGAAGATGAAAAAACATTGAAATGGAGTCTCGCAGCCTGCCGAGTAAACGCACAGATGACACAGTTGGAAGCGTCCGAAAAACTTCATATGTCAATAGCTACACTGAACGGACATGAAAATGAAAAAGTTAAGCCGTCGTACGCGCAGTTAATGGCATATAGTCAGTTATATGGAGTTCCGATTGGTATTATCGATTGCGAAACCCGGAATTAATAAATAGCACTTTGAAAATCGAATATATGTTCAAACAATTTTAATTTTATTTTATACTTAGAAGGAACTTTATATATATATCATCTTTATCTAAAAAACTTTTGACGGATGGTATCAGAATCAGTCCAGTTATCAGTATCAAGAGCTGACAGCTGGCAGAAAAATCTTAATCTTGAGTCACAGGAATACTGGATTTTTGAACAGTCCATTATTCCAACAATTTCCAAATTTGGAAGAATGTGGAACAACTCTGTACATTTTTCGGAAATTGCAAAAACAGGATGACTCTGGAAAAATTGAGATTTTGATTCTGATACTATCCGTTTTTTTATTTTCTACTTTATTCTAACGAACTTTCTATAATCCGGATTTTCTTCCGGAAATTTTCCATCTATTTGAAAAAACCGCAAACGCCAAAAACAAAAATTGCTGTTTTTGAAAAAAAATAACATCTTGTAATAGGGAACATTTATTCGATTCCTCAAAAATAACTCGTAAATCAATTTTTATACAGAAAAAGGGAGATTGAAACAATGAACAATATTGTAATTGAAGGCCGTCTGGCCCAGGATCCGGAACAGAAACAGAGTCAGAACGGAAAAATGATGACAACATTTAATATTGCCTGTGATCGCCAGTATGACAAGGAGCATGTGGACTATTTCCACTGCCTCTCATTTGGGCAGACAGCCGATTATGTAGCCGAATACGGAGCTACAGGAATGAGTATCATCGCCACAGGATCCGTCCAGATTGTGAATTATCAGGACAAAAACGGACAGAGGCAGACTGGAATTAATGTGATGGTTAATTCCGTAAAATTTTTGAGCCGCAATCCGAAAATGGAAAATCCACAGAACCAGAATGGCCAGCAGCAGCCTCAGGGCGGATATGGTCAGCCGACAGGCGGTTATGGCAATGGTCAGAGGCAGCAGGCAGGCGGTGGATACGCTCAGAATAATAATGGATATGCTCCTCGCGGAGGCGGTTATGGACAGCAGTAGTACGGGCAGCCTCAGACGCCGGATTTTATGAGTGTGCCGGCTGGAATGGATGAGGAAATACCATTTAATTGAGAAAAATAGTAGGTGAACATAATGAAGAAAAGAAAAACAGCGCCATCATTTGAGATGGCCTTGAAAACTGGTATATTACCAGGATATATGCAGTGCTGGAGCCAGGAACGGCTCCAGGCTGTGAAAGAGCTTTACAAAGTGATCGTGGAAAAACAGGATGCTGACCTCGGAAAAATCATTGTAGCTGGTGTTCCGTGTGGTGGCGGCAAGAGCTCTCTCTTGAAAGGTCTTGCCGTGATGGCGGCGGAGAGAATGTTATCCTTGGTCATGATGACCGACAACAACCAGCGATTGCACGACGATATTGAGGATGCTATTAAATCCATCGGTGGCGAGGAATGGGCGCAGGTTGAGCGTAATATAGCCTGGTTATCAGATGGAGACAGTGTCACAGCAGGAGAATGGAGGAGCGTCATGCTCTCCTCTCTCGTGGCTATCTCAACACAGCGCTATCTGATGGTTAATGATGATGTTCGCAAAAACGCCTGTACAACCTATCGGATGGGTCAGCAGTCTCTCAAGGATGTCCTCATCTGCGATGAGGCATTTCAGGATGTGAGCGAGCACATGTGCTATTACAGCGATGTAAAACAGTTCTCCGGCGTTCTCCGTGAAACTATCAGACCTGATAGAGAATGGGAGGATAACATTGGAGAGACTGCCAAAAGAGCAGAAAAATATGCAGATAAATTGATTTCTGACCTGTTGCTGGAGATTGACAGGATTAACAAAATCAAACTCCCAGTTCCTAAAAATGGGCTGGCTCCAGAGGGTCAGATGCACATTGATCTCTACCTCGGCAGAGAGGGTAGAGTTGCAAAATCTGAGAGGATTTGGAGAGAAAAATGGTTGGAAATCCTGCCGATCATTACGGATATTAGAGATGATATTAAGGCGGTTAAAAAAGATATGCGCTCTGTCTCCGAAAACAGATTGTTTTCCGGACTCCAAAAGATCCAGAAAAATATGGAGAACATGTCGAAAAAAACGAGAGCGGAAACAATCCTCTCCACGTTGGAAGAGCTGCTGGAATTGACAGAACTGCTGCCGGTTGGTGGCGTTAGGGCCGGATTGAGAGAGATGACAAGGACCTGTTTGGACAACGCCGAGAACTGTTTCGCATTGTCGGAACTCGAAAAAATTATTCGGAACAACAGAGATAATATGTATAGCAACAGCGAACATGTTCGCGATCGGTCGATTACTGCAGAACAGTTTTTGGACGTTTTCCGTCCTGATAATGTGGTGTTTATTCAGGCCTCTAATTTTGGCGACGATAAGGAAGGAGACCTGACCGGACAAATAAAAATACACGTTTTCCGGTATAACGTCAAATATTTGCCGTACGACAAAATGCCATGTTATTTATTTGACGGGACAGGCTCTGTTAATCCAATGTATGACAATCGTGATATTTTTGAGGTTCGCCAGTATAGCAAGCCTCAGACTCATGTAGGATTTATTCATCTCGACGAAAAAATGAGCAAAACATTTTTGCAGGATGGACGCAATATTGACAGGTTATATGAACGAGTTTCGGATTTTCTACTGGAGACGTATGGTCCTCAAAATTTGAATCCTCGGAAAATTATGATTTCCGGATTCAAAGCTGCCGGAAAAAATGCAGCAGAATACGGATTAGCATGGCCAGATGGATATATTCCGGAAGGCGGAGAAAGATATCCGATACTGCATAATCCGCAAACAGGAATGTACGGACCGATCTCTAAATATCCGTATGCCACCTATGGCAGCAGCTACTGCACAGGGTCCAACATATACAAGGATTGCTCTCTCCTCTGCAAAATATCAGTCCTGCGGCTCAAACAAACCACAGTTCTCGGCCAAATCTGTTGTCGCGATCATCGATTTTTGGAAAATCTGAAATCCATGGACGAGAGCTATCGCGCACGTCAGCTGCAGTTGATATTTGCGTTTGGTGCCGATCGGTCAGATTTTGCGGACGTGATCGAGGATGTCACGTTGAGAACTGCAATGGCGGATGTAATTCAGGAAATTAATCGGTTAAGAATCAGAAACTGGTGCGATAATCCGGCAGATGCTGACAAATACGATATTACCGTAATATGGACGTTAAGAGGCAGAAAACAGGGAGAATACGACCAGCAGGATGAGGATTTTTACGAAAAATTAATGCGCCGGGTCATGGAATATTTTGGCAGTAATCCTGCCGACAAAAATGATTACCGTTATATTCCATCAAAATTGCATCCGAGGAGAAAATCTACGGAAAAACAGGGAACATTGATGTGCAAAATATCCGACTGGTGGGAGGCACTTCCGGACGGAAAAGAATTCACGCTGTCGGACATGGCGGCGGGAGTAGGAGTTAACAAAAGAGTTTTAAACGCGACGCTCAGGAAAGAGCAGAACACTCATTTTCTGCATCTGCTGCAGGGGGAGGATAATTGCAATGTCCGGAAATCTGGAACCTGTTATATCTACAGGAAACCAGCAAAAGAAAGAGAACCTGAGTATATCCAGGAAACACTGGATTTTGCCAAGATGATGTAATTTTGGCGGGGGAGCTCTGAGTTGAGAATATTTTACAGGTTGTTAACTGGAATTAATAGCCTGTAAATGTACCAACTTAATGCCAGTAGTCAACGCAAAGCGTTTGTTTTGATCGTAAAAACTGTTGATAATTTTACCAGCTATTAATAATGTCGCTGTCTCGTAAGTGATTTTGGTAGATTTAACAGCTGATAAATCTACTAAGAGCTGTTAATGTTTTGCACTTGACAATACACACTCACTGATCACATGGCTTGAGCTGTTAAATTTATAAGTCTTTATATAATTGTGCGATTTGTACAAAAATAACACTTAAAAGCAATAAACATTTGTAAATACTGGTGTAAACCGTACTCTTATATATATTATAGGGTACGGTTACCACTTAGAACCTTTTGTACTTAAAAAATAAAGAGTTTGTAGCATTATAAACTCAGTGATCCCCGGCAAAATTTTAAATTTATAGATTAGAATAGGAGGTTTTCCAAAATGAAAAACATCACAACAACATTATCTGCAGTCGTTAAGCACTGCAGCATCGATAAAACAAAGGCCCTTGTATGGTTCGAGGTCTACGCCAATTCTGGACGTAGCACCAGCAGCAGGTTCTACACCTATAATAGTTCAACGGACAAATGGACCTATCCTCTCGATGAGACGGAGGTAGAAGTGACGGAAAATTATGTAGCAGAGGATTTTATGAACACATATAAAAATTTTCTGCAGATGAGCGACATGATCGACAGTAGTATCAATGGAATCAAGGAAGGGTGGTTATCATGACAGTAAAAAATAAAAGAACTTCTCAGCAGATCGGCAAGGCGTCAAAACAGAAGGGCGCGCGTTTTGAACTGGAAATCTCTCATTATTTAAAAGATCACGGTTATCCAAACGCACATAGAACCGCACAGCATTGTGGCAAAACTGGAGATGCCGGGGATGTGGAAGGTGTAGAGGGCCTTCATATCGAATGTAAGCATGTGGAAAAATTAAACCTCTACGCTGCCTATCACCAGGCGGTACGCGACAACGATGCTAACGGTAACGGAAATATTCCTGTAGTGATTCACAAGCGCAACAGAGAGGAAACGCTTGTAACCCTGTCACTGGATGATTTTATACAGATTTATTCCGCCAGTAAAAACGGCGGTGAGAGAGGAGAGCTTTGATATGATTAACGGAAAACTTGAATTTTGCAGGGATGATTTTAAAATGTATCGCACGTTAGAAGCGCAACTTGCATTTTATCAGAAACAGATGTCGGAACTGAGAGACGACTATTTGATTGTTGACACTGTTAATGATTACCGTTCCGGCCAGGCGCACACTGTCACAATAGAAACAGTGCAGCAGACCGCATATGCCAGGTCTAAAGCGCAGGTAGAGGCCGTCATTCTGGATCTCACCCAAAAACTGTGGATTATCCGCCGCACGGTAGACCTGGCCACTGGCTGTACAGAGGCAGCTCTTCAGGCAGCGGTTGCAATGTACGTTTATCAAGGAACGGAACTGGACAAAATAGCACACCTCCTGTTCGTTTCGCGCCCTACTGTCAGCAGGTATATTAAGAGATTTTTCGAGCTGGACAGTGTCAGGAAACTGTTCTATCAGGCCGTCGAAGAATCCAAAGATAATCTGCGCAATCTGAAAAATGGGTAACTACCATATATAGTAGAAAAATACATAAAAAAGCGAAATATGCACGTGGTGAACGGCGTGAACGTGGTGATATGTTACAATATAATTGCCAGAAGGGAACGGATAAAATATTCAATATATTAAATATGCTAAGTTTGTTTTGGGATATATTGTACGTTGCTTTCTGGTACATATATAGAATCCCTTTTTTCAAAATTTTATGTTCACCTAAAAAGGTCCTGCAAGATTCAAAACTTGCAGGGCTTTTCTCATGCTAATTTTATGTGAAAGGAGTGCTTGTGTGATTACTGAAACTCAAAAAATGGAAATTTTTAAGGATATTTGCTATAACGAATATACAAAAGAACGATATAAAGTATCTACATACGGAACAGTTATCAATAAAAAAACAAATAGAATGCTAACACCATTTATTCGATCAAGTTATCCAACGGTGCTTATTCCAATTGGTGGCGGAAAGGTAAAACATTTTCCACTACATAAATTAGTTGCGACGGCTTTTTTACCCAATCCTTTAAATTTGCCACAAGTTAATCATAAGGATCAAAATAAATTGAATCCATGTATCGATAATCTTGAGTGGTGCACGTGCCGATATAATGTTAATTATGGTGATGCAATCTACAGACGAACTTCAAATATGATGGGGCATGCGCCGGAGGTTGTGTGTGTAGAGAACGGAAATATTTATCTAAACCAAAGCCAGGCAGCACAGGCACTTGGATTGGATCAGGGTAATATGAGTAGAGCACTTTCTGGTAGGTGTAAGAGTGTTGGGGGATATCATTTTAGATGGCTTTTCGAATTTTCGTAGAAATTATTCAGTATGCCAAAAGGGCTGTAGTTCTTCTGATAAAGAAAATGTAGGCCGAATAAGCTGAGATAGGATCGAAAATTATTCGACTCTTTATCACAATTCAAAAGTGCAAATATATAAATGAAAATATGAAAACGCGGTTGAATTGCTAGAATATAAGAATGTTCGGTTATCTCCTAGTGGCATAGAAGGTAGCTGTTTTTTTGTTACCATTTTTCTTTACAAACTTCAAAAGCAGAGTAAAATAGAAATTGAATTATGCAGTATACAAAAGAGAAGATCAGGAGGATTGTAAATGAAAAAGAAGTTTGTAGCTCTTCTGATGAGTGCGGCTATGGTATCCGGTAGTCTTGTATTACCGGTCTATGCAGCAGAGGAAGAGACAGTAATTGAATTTGCTGATGATGAAGAAGACACTGTGGATGTTGAAGAAGAACCAGAAGAATCAGAAGAACAGGAAGACACAGGGGTATCGGAAATACCAGAGGATACCTGGGAGGATTTTTCTGATCAGCCGGTTACAGAAGATTTTTCATCAGAAAGTGAAGCAGTCGGTACCAGCACGACTCTTGGTGGAAATATTAACTGGGGAAGCTCCAATGCAACCTTGCCAACGGATGTAACAACAGTAAAAACTGGCAGGATGTTTCTGGGGATAAAGGGAAGTTATATCACCGATATGCAGAATGCTTTGAATCGAATCAATGCGATACGAAAAGAAGCATGTGATGAGGGAATAAAAGATCCAAGAAATGAAAGCCGTAATCTGGCATCTTCGGATTATGTTCCGATCAAATGGTCCTCTGATCTGGAATACATAGCCAGGATACGTGCGGCAGAAACGTCGGTTTACAGGCAGCATATAAGACTGAACGGATATGATGCATTTGCAATTTATTCGCCGAATGGAGTCAGGAGCTGGGGAGAAGTTCTGGCGTGGAATACAAGCAGGACATTTCTTCAGGGGATTGAACAATGGTACAGGGAAAAGAAAGACTGGGTTGGAAATACCGGAAAAGTAACAGGACATTATACACAGATGATCGATCCGGATAATATTTATGTAGGTCTTGCGACCTTTATTAATCCAAATGCCGGATATTCAACAACCACTGCCGGGGAGTTTACTTCTCAAAGAAACCTGGATTATAGTCAGGGAACATCAGGTGCTGTTTTGGATGAAAGTGCAGGACCGGCCATAGATAACTGTATACAGACTGTAGAAGTAAAAAAAGATAAGATTACAGCGAGTATGTCAGATTTTAATTCTCTTGCAGCACCGGACAGTGTTCAGGCAGAGTTTAATCTGATTGTATATAATTGTAAGATGGAAACACTGGGGGCTGCAAAGTGGACTTCATCTGATGTAAAAACGGCAACTGTAGATAACACAGGAAAGGTCACAGGCGTTCATGAAGGAAGTGCAGACATTACTGCTGCCTGTGGAGATCTTACTGCTACAAAAACAATACAGGTCACAGGTCATCCGAACACTGAACTTAAGAATGCGAAAGAAGCAACCTGCAGTAAGGAAGGTTATACTGGGGATAAAATCTGCAAGGACTGTGGAAAAACAATAGAATCTGGAAAGACAATACCGAAAAAAGAACACAGCTGGGATGCCGGAAAGGTAACGAAAGCTGCCACCTGTACAGAAAAAGGAATCAGGACGTATACTTGTCAGTCCTGCGGCATAACGAGAACGGAAGACATTCCGGCTCTTGGACACAAAGCGGTAACGGATGCAGCAGTAGCAGCAACCTGCGAGACTGACGGAAAGACAGAGGGAAGTCACTGTTCTGTATGTGGAACGATTCTGACTGCCCAGAAAACTGTAAAGGCGACCGGACACGACTGGGATGAAGGCAAAATAACAAAAGCAGCTACCTGTGAAGAAAAAGGTGTAAAAACTTATACCTGCAGGACCTGTAAAAAAACAAGAACGGAAGATGTTTCAGCTCTTGGACATCAGGCAGTAACGGATGCAGCAGTAGCGGCAACCTGTGAAACTGATGGAAAAACAGAAGGAAGCCATTGTTCCGTATGCGGTAAAGTGTTGGTGAAACAGGAAAGTGTAAAAGCAACGGGTCATAAGGCAGTAACAGATGAAGCAGTAGCGGCAACTTGTGAAACCGATGGAAAGACAGAGGGAAGTCATTGTTCCGTATGTGGTAAAGTACTGACAGAACAGAAAACAATCCCGGCTTTTGGTCATACTTGGGATACAGGGAAGATAACAAAAGAAGCTGCCTGTGAAATAAAAGGAGTAAAGACTTATACCTGTGAGACGTGCAAGAAGACGAGAACAGAAGAAATTCCAGCTCTTGTCCATAAATTTGGTGAATGGGTGACAACCAGCCGGGCAGATGTACTTTCTCCGGCAAAACAGACACGTACATGCACGACATGCGGAAAGAAGGAGCAGAGAAATTATGGAAGCAGACTTCGTGGAACGATGACCGTAAATGTTTCTTCCATACCGCTTAAGACCAGACAGAAAACTTCTGTACTGAAAGTAACCGGACTTGCAAGGGGCGATTCCATAACTTCATGGAAGTCCAGTAACACAAAAGTAGTGAAAGTTACAGGAAGAGCAAATGGAACCTGTAGGATCACTGCTGGAAACAAAACCGGAAAAGCAAAGATCACCATTACATTAAGGAGCGGGCTTCAGAAGACAGTGAACGTATCTGTTCAGAAGAGTACAGTAAAAACAAAGAAGATTTCAGGTGTTGCAAGGACACTGAGGCTGAATAGAAAACAGAAAGCTACACTGAAACCGGTCCGTTCTCCATTGACCAGTACAGAAAAAATTACATATAAATCCAGCAACTCAAAAGTTGCTTCGGTCAATTCAAAGGGCCAGATCACTGCAAAGAAAAAGGGAACAACAATTATTGCAGTGAAATCAGGGAAAAAGACAGTGAAATGTAAAGTAACCGTGAAATAGGTAAATAAAAATGTCGTCAGCTTTATAATGGCTGACGGCATTTTTTATGGAAAATATATTATTTTAGTAACTCATCATAGGTAGTATCAAGACAATCCCGTATTCCTCTGAGCTGGGATCCGGTAATATGCTGGATTCCACGTTCAATCTTGACAAGAGTTTCCCTGGTGATGTCCATGTTTTTCAATTGCAGCATTCTGACAAAATCAGTCTGTCCATAACCTTTTTCTAGCCGGATCCGGCGTATATTTCTGCCAATATCAATCCCAACCTGTTTAATCTTTTGTTCTGCCATATAAAGAATTTCTCCTTGGTAAAAATAGAACCGAAATTAGTCCCTATTATTTATCTTAAGGAAGAAAAATGTTATAATGGGACTAGTATTAGTCCAGTTTTGCGCAAATTATAGTATAAATCAGGGACTATCCATTTCCAGAAATGACAAATTAAAAAATTATTTTAAATTTAAAACCTTGAGGATACTTTATGTGTCTAATAGATAAACAAATGAAGGAGAGAGAATAATGATATGCTATAAATGCCAAAAGTACGTTGAAAAATCAGTAGAGAAATGCCCTTATTGTGGGGCTGACTTTAAATTTTCAGAAAAACTGATACAACAGGCAATTGAGGGAAAAGAAACAGCGCAGCAAGAGCTTTATAACCGTACATATAGTGATGTGTATTTTACAATACTGGCAATTACGAAAGATAATGATCTCATTATGGATATACTGCAGGATACTTATCTCACAGCATTTCAGAAACTAGAGCAGTTGAAAGAAAGTAATAGTTTCCGCGCATGGGTCAGAAGCATTGCTCATAATAAGACTTTGAATGCTTTGAGGGACCGCAGGGTACTTTATACGGCATCTGTTGTATCTGTAGAAACGGAGAATGTTCTAAATGTCGAGGACAACCGGATAGAAAATATGCCGGAAGCAACTATTGATCAGAAAGAAACAAGTCGTCTGGTAAGGGAGATTCTGGATGTGCTTCCGGATGAACAGAGAATTGTTATCGGAATGTTTTATTATGACCAGATGAGCGTATCAGAAATAGCAGAAGAACTGGAATGTAGTGAAAACACAGTAAAAAGCCGGTTGAATTATGGACGCAAAAAAATACAGAGTAAAGTTCTTGAACTGGAAAAGAACGGAACCAAACTCTACAGCCTTGCACCATTGCCGTTCTTCATCTGGCTGCTTAGAAATCTTTACAGACAGCCGGATAAGAAAATTTTCGATGCAGTACGCCAAAAATATGTTATGGGAAAAGGAACAGCAAAAAAGAAAAGTGATAGTGGTGATTCTGCTGAGTCAAAATCAGAGCCGGACACAGGAGAAGGAGAAAACGCACCGGATACGGATACGCCAAAAGACTGTGAGAACGGAAATAAGAAAAAAAGCGGCACGGAACAACCAAAAGGAAATGATCTGACGAAAAAAGGGCCTTCTGTGACGAAGGCGGGTAATCCGATCAGCCAGGGACTTCTTTTCAGATTATTGGCAGGTGCAGCGGCAGTTGCGGTTATAGGTACAGGAGCTTATTTTGGCTATCAGCATATGAAGCCTGATGAAAAAATAGAAAAAGAAGCATTGGATGCAGAAGAGAAACCAAAAGAGAATCCGACAGAGAGTCCACAGCCGGAAGTAACCGCAACACCTGAACCAACCTCAACACCAACAGTGACGTCGTCTCCGACACCTGAGCCGGTAAAAGCTGTCAGAGAAGAGATAGAATCTACAGGATATCAGTACATAGGTGGAACTTCTTATGAGGTAACATATACAGGTGGCGTCATTTATCAGGAAAATGGACCGGATGCAGGCATCAGCCTGTCTGAAGCTCCAACAGGAGTTGTCGGAGTCATAAAAAGAGATATGGACGGAGATGGGGAAGAAGAATATCTTCTGGTAGTATTAAAGCATCGAGAACAGGATTTCCTAAATAATGGAAAAATGGATGCTGCTTTGTACTTTGAGGTTTATAAGGAACAGGATGGAAATCTGGTATTACAGGGAGGAACCGCTGATGAAGATGCGTATGCAGTGCATATTACAGAGTTTTTCCCAAATGTAAAAGTTGTGTGCAGTGGAACGACTGTATATGTCGTCGAAGAAGCGATGGCGGCATTTTCAGCAGATCCGGGAAACAGCGGAGCTTCCTACACTTATACGGGAACAGGATTTTCCTGCAAAAGAGCAGAGGCAATGGATGGAGCGATAGAAAGTGAGTTCACAGATCCAGTAGCAAATGCGTCAGAAGAAGATCTGCTGTGCCAGATCACTATCCCTCAGATTTATGATGAAGGAAATTATTCAATAGTTTCTTTGGTGTATAGTGGCACACCTCAGGCTGTTACACTGGAATACAGAGATAATGGATATGTGGAAGCAGAGTCGTGCTCTGATGATGATTCTGCATCTTCAAAGGAAAGCGCGGGTGGTGTAGAAGAAAATGCGGAAGAAAGTACAGATATGGAGGCAGAGATAGCAAATGCAGAAGAAGAGCTTAAAGCACAGGGATATATTCCAGCGGAATTCACCTCATATGATGATGTAATAGAAAGATATAAAACAGTTCTTGAAAAAGAGGAGACATATGAGGAGATGCTTGCTGATGGAATAACGAACATGGGAATGTTGGATATCATTCGTAATCAAGACCGAACGGACAAGCTTTCATATGTTGGTTATGCGGAATTGGATCTGGATGAGGATGGATCAGATGAACTAGTAATACTTAATTCTGATGGAGATGTTTATGAGATATATACACAGAAAGATGGACAGATAAAGAAAATATTTCAGTCATCAAATTATCGTGAAGCTGCATGGCTTGTGGAAGGAAATCTTATTTGTCATAGAGCAACAGGGGGTGCCGGGTATCATGTGATTAGTGTATATAAGTTAGAAGATGGAAGCCTAAAAACGGTGGAATCACTTACAGTTGATACAAAAGTAAACAGAGAAGATACAGGTAAGCTAAATGAAATGGAACAAAAATATTCTGATATGGAGATGAATATTTCATTTAATCCGTTCAGTGAATTTGAAAAATGATTATATAAAAAGAAAATTTTTTTAATCGATTGAAAGCAGCGGGGAGGAGAAAAAATGGGAAATTTCGGATTTGTGATAGTTGGTGTAATTGCGTTAGATATTTTTATTTGGGTATGGCTTATAATATCTGATAAAAAAACACTTACTCATTATGATTTTCTACCGAGGACAAAGGAATCTCTTGATGCGGAAGTGCGAAATGCAATTGTAAAAATAGACACAAATAATAGCAGTCATTGTAAATATTGTGGAGCTGAAATAGCACCTGGAAATAAATATTGTGGTATATGTGGTAAGAGTCAATTTCCTAAACAGAGTAAATACTTTAGTAGTGGACATAAAGGTACGATTAAGCAGGTTAATCAGTGGTTGGCAGAGAATCCAAATGTAAAAAATGTAACGATGAATGTAGAGCTTGGAAAAGGAATTGGGGCGTTTACTTATCGTTCTGTCATAACGAGCATAGAACTCCAGTATGAAATAGATAAAGAGTGTAATCCGTATCAGTATGCCGTTGTAGAAGTGAAAAGGCATTCTGGATGGTATACTTTCGATGCGAATAAGGCTGTAAATAAATGGAAAGAAAATAATCCAGCTGCACAGGTGGTTTGTGAGAGGTCAACGATTTGGGAAAGAAATGGAAGTGCTCATAATGCGCAGATTTATATGCTCATTAAATCGAAAGAAAAGCAGGAAGGTGTCGATGGAAACACATCTAAAGTAAATTATAAACGGAATAAAAAATGGTTAATTGTCCTTTGTGTATTGATTGCATTGGCAGTAGGAGGAATAACATATGTGAGTTCACTGCCCAGATTTACAGGAACAGGAAGCACAGATGGTTTGATTTTGAGTGTAGATCAGCCATTTTCTCGTATTATGAAGATAAATTACCAGAATACCGCTGCTAATGATTTTTCATTGGGATGGGTAGATAAATCAGCAGAGGTAGTAGCTGTAACTGATAAAGGGGAATATTCAGGCAAAATAGTGGGGGCTTTTGGTAATGATTCAAAATTAAAGCATGGGAAAAAGGGATTCTTTTTGGCGATATTTAAAGATATAGATGGGAATGTAGAACAATTAAATTTTAATGGAATTTTATATTTGAAAGATGATGGGCTTCCTGAACACAATACTGGGTTTGGAAATATGTCTGATAAAGAAGCTCAGGTTCAACTTTTGATCACACACAATAATGGAGATGCTTCCACAAATCTATTATCTGAGAACCCGGATACAGAAACCGCAGAGAATCAAAATACAGAAGTAGCAACAGAAGAAAGCAAACAACAATATAAAGTAACAACAGGTGGAACCAGATTGAACATACGAAAAGAGCCTCGGGCAGATGCAGAGGTAGTTCAAAAACTTGAATATGGTACTGTTTGCGAAGCCAGTGGAAATAAAAGTGAGAATGGAAGCTGGATAGAAGTTATTATTCCAGAGAGTGCTCAGACTGGTTGGGCAAGTGCTCAGTATCTTACTGAAATACCAGTGGAACAATCCATTAATGTTGGCGGGCAGGAAATGTCTGTAGATGAAGCAGAAGATGGAAATTCAGAACAAGTTCCAGAGAAGTCACAGTCGGAAGAAGTAAATCAGGTACAACAAATGCAAGAGTGGATGCAGTCAGAAGAAGTCCGGCAGGCACAACAGCAGATGCAGGAGTGGATGCAGTCGGAAGAAGGCCAGCAGGCACAGCAGCAAGTACAGGATATGTTAAATAGTATGATGAATCAGTGAGGGGAAGAATATGTACTGTGTGAAATGTGGAACAGAACTGGAAAATGAGGAAATCTGCCCTTCCTGTGGACAGTTGAGGGAAGATCAAAAAGAAAAATATGTAAGAAATACATTAATCAGTGGTAAAGGACTGTATAGAAGCTATAGAGGAATAATCATCAAGTTGTTGGTAATCTTGTATGCGATAACGTTAATAGCCCCTTGGGTAATGAATGGTCAAATATATCAGGTGGAAATCTATAGAGGAATTGCAAGGGTCACTTCAGTATTATATGCCCTTTCAGTATTTTTTGCATTATGGCGAATTCTTGCCAAAGCTGGAATGCATGGGTGGGCGATGCTTATTCCTTTTTATAATGTATATTGTGTATTTAAACTTGCCTTTTATGAGGCGTTTCAGACGTTATTGATATATATTTCGGTGGCTTTTCTGGGAACATTCCTGACCTATTTTGGGGGAGCTTCAGGTCCATTGATATTGGCTATTTTTGTAGTATTCTGGATAATGCTGTACATAAAATTGCTATATAGAATTTCTGTTAATTTTGGACATGGAGCAGGATATACAGTTGGACTGATATTCATGCCGTATCTGTTTATCTTGCTGCTTGGCTGGGGAAATGATGATTATATATTAGACAGGGATGCGTATTATGGTGAAATAGATCCTCAGGAACTAAGATTCAGACCTCATAAAAAACATAAAAAGTGGTTGTTTATTCTAGTTGCATTAATTATTTTGGGAGTTGGAGGAATGTTATATGTTATTTCACTGCCAGAATTTACAGGAACGGGAAATGCAGATGGACTGAGTTTACAGGTGGATCAGTCGATTTCACATATTATGAAGATTAATTACCAGAATAATGCACCTAATAAATTTTCGTTGGGCTGGGATCAGATGGCGAAGGTAGTAGCGATAACTGATAAAGGAGAATATACAGGAACAATATTTGTTGAGGTAAGATAACGATACCTTTTTTGCAGAGGGTGTTATCTTACCTCTT
>ERZ772821.1178-NODE-1178-length-16786-cov-5.314028_pt1 | contig 16786 bp, 23 predicted proteins | sample MGYA00580859_ERZ772821 | MGnify/ENA primary metagenome ERZ772821 (study PRJEB29015, sample SAMEA2737674) | human gut metagenome | biome: human gut; feature: human-associated habitat; material: faeces | place: China | collected 2012 ...
CTAGTAGTAGGAAAGGTAAGGTAATAAAATATGATGAAAATTCAAAAGGCATTAATCCAACAAGCATTGATCGCACATGAAGCACAGATTGAAGACGAGTATAAGAATTATGAATATTCGTTCCGATCTATCGACGTAAAGTTTAATTTAGGAAGACACTCCGGTTACGTCGTACAATGTGAATCTGTTCTTGATATTTATGAAAACGATATGCATGTTGCCATCGATCCTTATACAACGACTGTTTGGTTTAACGATGATTTAACGATTGATGAAATAATTTAAACGGAGGAAATGAGAATGAATCAATACACGATGATTGAAAAGGCGTTAAGCGAGCATAAAAGATTATCAACAATTACAGGCGCTCAGATGTTAAGTATTTCAATTGTCATTCATAATGACATGGAATATGATGGTTCAGTGTGTATCGGGGCGCGGGTAGAATCGATCGTTTGGTATTGCGGGTCAAAGCGTGAATTAACATTTAGTTACTTTAGAAAGGATGGGTCATTGATTGATTCATTGAGAGGGTGTTAAAATGAACATTTATCAGAAGGCAGTTGAATTACATTTGAATTTTATCAAGGAAAGACAAGCGCAGTTAGAAACGGAATACGGAATCCTAAACACGCAAATTAAGCGGGTTGACATAGGCGAGAAGCTACGCATTGAAATCGTATCGACAGTTAAGGATTCAAAAGAGTTAGGCTATATCGATATGAGTACGAATCTATTAATTGAGGGCGAGGGGTTATCGGCGTTTGATGAATTTAATGGGAAGAAATCTATGGTATGGCATGTCATTAATCCATCTAATATGGATTTCTACAAAGAATTCGAGGAATTGTTAAATGAATAAGAAGATAGCAGATGAAGACATTCTTGCTTATATGATCGCAATGAATCGCTCACTGGTTGGAGCAATTGCACCCTTGATTTATTCCGGGGTTCTTCTGAATGATCATTTTGACGAGCAAGACAAGATCGAAGTGGCATCGAATTTAGATATGGCTCAGGAATTGAACGTCGGATTAACCCGGTTGGAAAGCTTTGATGAATGCTTAGAAAGGATAAAAAGAAATTATGCAGAATGAATTAATTATAGCAATCATGGAAAATTTGAATGAAATTTTAATGGACATGAAGACAGTTAACTATTTTAATTTGAATGCTATCGTAGATATCGAGGTTCTCTATTACGCCATGCAAGCGTGGCTCATAGACGCGAAACCGTTTATTGAAATGTTTGATGAGAATTTAGATAAACAAGGTATTACTGACGTTATTGATTTTGTCAAGGAAATGCGGGAGGAAGTTGAAAATGGTGAAAATTCTACACAACGGAAATTTTCTTAACACCAAGTGGCGCAAGCTTGATCAAGAAGCGTTACAAGAATTGATATGCTATTGTATCGGCCTTGGTTGGTACTGCGAAAATATGGAGGTGAAAGAAGAAGCTGGCTTAATTGATAATAAGTTAACTAGCCGTCGAGCATGGCTATTGATCAAAGAAGCAGATAAAATGAATTATGAGCAACTGTTACTGCTAGAATTTAACGAATAGAAAACGATTGTAGAATACTCAACACTATCCCCTTAATATAGGGGTTTTCAAATATTAATCCGCCATTTTGGTAACTGGCTATGATTCGAGGAAAGTAAAATTTATCCGCCGATTTAAGATAGAGGATTGTATTGTTTGAGTGGTCATTGCTTGTCATGGAAAAGAAAGGCGGTTGTGTCCGGTCAACGCTGGTTGATGCATAAATATAATAGTTTTTGTAGTCAATCCAGAACCCTATGTCCTGCCCTTGATAGCAACAACCGAAGAAATAAATCGCGTTCTTTGGCTTTGAACCCATAAAGCTATTCTTTTCTTCTGCGAATTCGTTTCGTACAGCCATAGCGCCATAGGGCGACATTAAAAGAAGCTTGCCGAAGTCGCTTTCTTCCAAGCTTTCAGCGTAAGCGGTAGCTGTGAATTTCTCGACCGTAATCAAACCTTCTTTGAACGTGTTGAACCGCTTGGATAAATCGGGAACGATCTGCCAATAGCTAAAATGTGGGTTAATGAGCGAAGTGGAGTTTCCGAGCGCGATCATTTTTACGCCTTTTCTCTTTCGGAAGATCGAACTGCAATAACTCATGAGCGCGTCGCCCTCATAGGATAAATAAAGCATTTTTGAACCTTTTTCGATTAGAAATTCATCGTACACGACTAAATCGACATTCGGAAAGGTTGCACCCTTGACTTGACCGAAGGTGCTGAGCTGATCGGCAAAACCAAAAAATTCATCATCACAATAAAATTTCTTATTCTTGACTTCTAGTTTGTGGTCGGGGAATTCATTCGCTATATCATCGAAAAAAGTATCAATTTTTTTTAACTCGCTTTTATACCGTCGCAGATAGATCGATTCTTTACGCTTATTTAACCATAGCTTGACCATTCGTTTCTTTGCGTCGTAGGTCTTTCCGTCACCTCGTGTTCCGATAACGTAATTAAACACGCTGTTTCGTGACCATAATTCATCTGAATTGTAATAGATTGATTCAGATTTTTTTTCAAATTCAATTGAGGGCATAAGAACTCCTTTCTAAAAATTTTTTCGATCGACTTTATTTTTAATGGAACGTTTCAGTTTTATCTTTTGTTGAAAAGGATTTTAAAAAAAGACCGGGGCATGATTTTTCAAACCCCGGTAAAATCCCCATTACAGAATAGTGATATCGAATCCCATATCAGACAAGGCATCAACCTGAGATAACGTCACTTGATTAATCATGATATCTACTTTAGATTCTGTTACCCATTTGTTCAAACCTCTTGCTTTGATGATTTCAGGGAAATTAATTTTGCTTTGGTTCATGTCAACGCGCCCGGCAATGCCGTTAACTTTACCATCACTGGAATACTGCCATAAATTATGTCGGACAGTCGGTTTGTTCGATGACCACTTCGCCACCCATAAATCATAAGGTTCTAAATCTTCCATTTTTAAAATGCTTTTAAAAACGGATTCGGAAGCGTAGATACCAACGTAAAAACCATCATTCTGAATTTCCCGACAGAAGTTTTCACAGATGTTCGTATACAGTTGAGGGAATTTCGATAACGGTTTACCCTTATTCAGTTTATAATTGTCTGCATCTTCCATATCAATATAAACAGGTAGTTCCGGGTAAAGGTCGTACTTGCGGATAAACTCACGCATAAACTCAATTTCTTCATACCCGCTATTTTCCGTAGTGGCGTAGGAATAGAGGTATAACCCAAACGGCAACCCAGCTTTGACACATCCTTGAATATTTTGTACCGCTTTGTTATCTTCTTGAACGCCATAACCTGCCCGGATGATAACACCCTCTACACCATCGGCTTTGACTTTTTCAAAATCAATGTAACCATTATGGGATGAAATATCAATGATTTTCATTTTTGATTTCCTCCTTTTCTTGAAGTTGTTCTAAAGCGTCGGTGAGAAACGCAGGAAGTTTTACGCCCATCTTTCCGAGGTTTTCCAAAATAGAAATTCCTTCATTGCTAACAAAGAAGTAGCAGACCCCGGCTCGGAAGACGTTTGCTTGTCCAGTCATGGCGTCCAGCTGAACACCAATAATCACACATACCAGAATTCCGGCTTTTTTGAAAATGCCAGATACCCATGAGGAATTGACATTCTTATTAATGAATGCCTGTCCTGTCCCTGTCAGGATGTCCAACGCCATAAAACAGAGAAGAACTTTTAGTGGGGTGTCCAGCGAGCCAAAGAGGGAAGTGAGCAGAACGCCCACCCCCGCAATGATCGTATTTACTGGAACGCTTTTAATCTGATAGAGAATGCTTTTCATTATAATCTAGCCCCCGGATTAATATTTTTCGCTAAAATCGTTACTGTCGTTCCGGATGGAATAGTAACTTGACTGTCAAAGGTAGAGCATAATTCTACATTGCCATTCGTATTAATTCGGACAACACAATTATAGATATGGCTATTAAAGCTAATAGTGCCAAGACCTTGGAAATTTCCTTTCATGATTGTGCTAGTTCCTAATACTTCGCCATCCCAGTTAAAGTATAACTGTTTCGCAGTTGTTCCGTATAATAGTAAATCTGCTTCATGCACAATATTACTAATCGTAAATCCTGAAATTGTTTTTTGATATACGTTTGTTAACATTGCTTCGTCAATGGTAATATCTGAACTAAACAATTCTATATTATTACCAGTTACGATATAACTTTGTCTAGCACTAGCGTAAATCGGTGGCATTGTTGTATTGATCATAGAATCAGGGTTAGGAACAGTGACAAGACATATCATGCCAGTTCCACCGTCAACATTTTTAGATAACGGAATACGAATCTTTGACGCAGAAATAGGGGTAGAAATTGTGAATTCCAGATGGCCAATTAATGGTTGGGCGAAGACAAGACAGTTAATATCATACGAACCACCAACAATACCAACGCTTAATTTACTAATCTGGCCATTAACTTTGATTAACGATAGGTCTGAACCCTTTGTCGTATCTGTATAGGTTTGCGTTATATTGCAGTTATGAAGCTGAACAAGGCAATCCGTACTTACGGTAATCGGTGTTTTATCTGGCGTAACGAAGTTAACATGAGAGAAATAAATGCACCGGGTATCTAGGAAATACAGCTGATTTGAGATTTCATACGGCTCAGTTCCATTTCCATAAATGTATAACTGCTCAATATGAAATGGTATAGCATAAGGGCAAGTTCCTGAGCCTTTAGCGTTAATCGTAACACGGAAGGCGAAGTCTGGAATAAGTTCAAACGCTTTTTGTAAGGTGGCAACGGCTTTTTCCTGTGTCTTACCGGTATTAGAATCATTGCCATTTACGCTATCGACGTAAAGAACAAAACTGCCTGTGTTAGCGTATGTCGGAATAGGCTTTGTATACAACTTACCAGAACTATTAATTCCGACAGCTTCCGTCTGACTCGATTTAGAAGCCGTGCCAACGATTCCACCTAGTGTATTATTAGTAGATTGTGATACACGAATTCCTGCTGTGCTTACATATAATCCACTTCCCATTCCTGCCGTATCCGGTTTAATCGTCAACCCATCTTCATCAACGTTCAAACCAGAATTTGCGGCAAGCATAAGGCCATAGCCCGCTGAACCTTTTTCCAAGCCCCCGGCCGGGTCAACTTCAATATCACCAGTTCCGCCGATCGGTTTTGTATACAGTTTACCATCTGTTCCAATACCGACGGCTTCGGTTTGTTGATCTGTTTTACTAACACCGATAATCGACCCTCGTTTACCATTCGAACTAATAGGCGAGTATGTGCCTGTTGAACCTGTGGCAATTCCTGGGCCACCTTGCGCTGTTGAATCGCCCTTAATGGATAAACCCTTTGGGGTATTTTGTAACCCTCCGTTCGGGTCAATCGTTATTTCCGTTCCACCGCCCGGGGCTGTCCATAATTTACCGGAAGCGTCAATGTGAACAGGCTGGGTGTCATTGGTATCTGTTCCATCTAACACCCCTAGTGCAGAAGGTGTGACAAATTTATTCAGATTCGTTGTGAATGTAATCGTTGAAGTAGTTAAGATGTTAATAGGTTTGTTTAATTTAATGAGTAGCGATCCTGCTGTTGAGCCAATAGCCAAGTCATAAGTGAACATATAAGTTTCTGAATTACCGTTATTTTTAGCTACGCCTGTTCCAGTTCGCAAAATTTCGCCGAACATAGTATAAAGTTTGTTTCGAGTATCATCAGGTAAACCGATTGTTATACTATAAACGTTGTCTTGTTTGGATTTACCGTAAACATTAAATTCTATAAGGCCGTGTGGAAGGTAGACAACTAAATCCGTATAATTATTTAAACTACTTACAGAAAAGGCTGTTACTTTTAACGATCTTGTTGCAGGATACAGTGCTTCACTCGAAGAATTTTTCAAGAGAATATTTTTATCCATAAAATTTTCCTTTCTATTGAATAAGGAAAGGGGAAAGAAATCCCCTATTCCACAACTTCATACGTTAAGTCCGACGGCGCGGGTGTCGTAAACAGTTTTCCTGTTGAATCCATGCCGACAGCCTGTGTCATAGCTGAGGTTTTCGTTTCCGGCATAACGCCCCCGGTTCTTGTCGGTGAAGCTAAAGCAGGGATTGGATTTAATTCTTCGCCTGCGCTGTTTTTCAATTGCACGATTTTACTAGCCATTAGTGACCTCCTCATAGGTTAATACTGTACCTAATTTTCCTTGTGAATCAATTTCTAAAGTGCTGTTCAAGTTCAGCATGAGATTTCCATTTTCATCCGTGATTAAACCGCCATCGGCTTTGACATCCATCTGAATATTGCCTGTTGCCGGGTCGACGGAAATCGGCGCTTTGACCTTGACTTTAAAATGCCCGGCTTCATCAAAATACAACGTTGAATTGTCTTCACTCGCGTTTTTAATCCAGCTCCACATTTCCGTGAATTCAGCTTTCAACCGGGTATAATCCGCCCAAAGGCTGGTTTCCAATGCTTCAAACTGGCTTTGAATCTGCGTTTTGAACGTTGCAAAATCAGTGTCCATCTGATTTTTATAATTCGTCCATTCCGTGGTTAAATTGGTTTTGAACTCGTTCAGGTCGTTTTCCGTGTTCGTTTTCCATGTATTCCACTCGGTAATAAATTCAGTTTTCCAAGTGTTCATTTCTGTAATGAAATCCTGAATCTGTTCCTGCATTACGGAAATAGTCTGGTTGACATCGTTTTTAAACTGTTCAAAGTCATGATTCATTTTGTCGATGAAATCCTGAATCTTTGTATCTTGAGCCGTTAAGCGATCATCAACCTCTTGGTTATGGTCTGCGATTGCCTGACGGACTTCGGCTTCAAATGCTTCGATCTTTTCATTGATGGAAGTCGTGAAGTCATTGAACTTCCCTTCCATTTCTGAAATAAAGTTCTGAATCGCAATATGAACGTCATTCTTGAACTGTTCATAGTCGGCCTGCTGTTTGTTCCAAGCGTCGGTCATGTCGGCCATGAACTTATTCTGGGTTTCGACTAAATCTTCTTTGAACTGGTTGAATTCGTCAGTTAACGCGTCTTTTGTTGTATTGGTATACTCAACAAGACTGTTATAGTAGTCAACCAGTTTGTTATAGTCGGCGACCAAGATGTTAAACTGCTCCCACATCTGCATTGTATCTTCTAAAACAAGAGGTACGACATGCGTATAAACTGGGATGTTCGTACTTGTTTTTAAAGGCGATACATAGTCGGGCAGTTTTGTTACTGGTACTTCTTTATCCATTCTTTCACCCCTCTTTCTAATATATGAGCATGAATAACTCATACAATTCGTCGATAATCTGCATGTCAATGTTAAGGAACGTCGCCCTGTATTGCGTTAATAAGGTCTGCTGGCTGAACTGCAAGTTTCCTTTACGCTTCTTGGTAATGTCTTCTTCATCCTGATAATTACCCGTATTGTTCAACGATCTGTCGCCCGTGGAACTCCCCTCATAATTTTCCTCTTTGTAATCCCGCCATGTGGCATAGTCACGATCTGGGAAAATCTGAGAACGCGGATAGTCATTGTGCGTCGTGCTTCCGTGAGTTTCGCTTGTGCCTGTGTTTTTCGTGTCCTCTTTACTGTCGTCCTGATGTTGATTCTTCAACGTGCGATCGGTTGTTTCCGTGTAATCAATCGGATTAATCGGGTCGATCTGAATCAGTTCTGACGCGTAAAGCTGATTGTAATAAGGCATAATCTCATTGAGTTTGGCTAGTAAACGATCGCGGAATAACTGCGGTGTTTCAACGCCGATTTCATACCACCAGTAATGATTCAAGATTTTCATGTTCAATTCCTGACGGTGGTCTTCAACCTCGATCGGGTAAGCGTCGGCTTCATTTAAGGTTAACCATGTGATCAACGCTTGCAAACGATCTTTCTTTGAGCCGGGCGGGGTGTTTCCGGTAGCATTCCAAACATACTTGGAAAGGGTATCTAAAGTCAAGGTATACTTAGCCATTTTCTTCATCCCCTCCCAGATTGTCCGGACTTTCCGTGTCGACTAAATTTTTAAGATAATCGAACGCGTCCATACTCCAGTCCGTTGTAAATTTAACTTGGATATCCGTTCCGAACTTTTCATTCACCCGCTCAAGACAAGATTCAACCTCCCCGAAGATAAACCGCCGGGCAGATATTACTGGCTCATTACTGGAAAACGCTTCATTCGTGACAAGACGTTCTTTCTTCTCTGATTTTGAACTGATACCAATCCAGTTAAAGAAAGAGTTCAATTCCTGATTCCATGCGTCAATCAGTTCCGTTACATGGGAAGGAACATCCGTAGCCAAGACTGACCAATTATCAACGCTTAAACCAGAATCAACGACAAGGAAAGGTCGGTTCTCGTCTAATTGGTTAATCAAGTTAAGTACGGTTTGCACCTGAGTTTTTGGAACAGAGAGAACGCGCGGAATCTTGAACTGGGATATATTGATATCCAGTGCCCGCTTAATCTGAAATAATCTTGAAGCATACATATTGACACGGTAAACAATAGGGATACGCGTCTTATTCGCCCACACAAGAACGCCATCTTCCGGGACTTTTACTTCGTCGTGAATTAATCCGTTCCGGGAAGTTGTTACCACTAACTGCGGGTCGCCATAGATATCCTCCTCGGCTATGTTGGACGCATAGAGGGCAACCAGCTTATTCATGGCAATGTTACGATAGAAGCACAGGCAACCCTGCTCAATCAAGACCTGCAAACAATATCGCTCAGATATTCCGTCTGGCAAATTCTCCAACGCGATTAAGTTAACCAGATATTCATATAGCATATTGTAGATATCCTGAATCGTCGCAATATTTGTGTATTCTACACCGTTAAGCCATAATCGCTTATTTCTTTTATTCCTCGACAATTCCAGTCACCTCATTATCTAAATCATACCGATACATTGTTGCGCCGTCATGCCATAACGTAACACCCCGGTCAAACATTCTCGCAATGCGTTCCCGGTGTTCGGACGGGATATTCCCGCCAAAGTGGATTCCGTTTGTCTTCACGTAGTTAAAGTTAGAACGACTAAACAGATTCGGCTTTTTGTAACGCATTGTCGGGTATCCGTAACAGGTGTACCAGTCATCAATCACTTTCGCAAATTCTGCGGTAATCGTCATCGGATAGAAACCGAATGTCATAAAGTTATTCGCCATGTTCAAAGCCCCTGTTCCTGTCTGTCCACTGCTGACAGGCGGGCGATTCGACTTGTCGGCCAAGTCTGCGAACTGATTAGCAAGGCCGACGCCCGCGCTGGTCGCGGTTGCTACGCCAAGAACCGGATTCACAGCCATTAAGCCAATGCCCGCGACGGCTTTCGCCCCTTCCACAATGCCACCCATTAAGATAGAATTGTAGTTTTGTCCTAAGTAGTTTGCGAAAGCGTCATTGTTCCAAGTACAGGTCGGCCATCCGCTGAGGACGATTGAAGCGTCAAAGTTTGCCATCTGCCCGGCATAGTTTAACGGCGTACACCGAACCTGCGCCGGGCAATGCGGTGTGCCTACGGCTTGGAATTCACACGATCCTCCCTTGAATAACTCATAGCGAAGCTCCGCAGACTGTCCATTCTGGGTTGATACAATCAGATAGTTATAAGGATAATTGAACAGAATCTTATTTCGTGGTGTATAGCCGTCAATATCGGAAGTATTGATCGCAACGCTTTTCGTTAGTTTCTGTTCAGGCAGACTAGTGATTAAAGCCCCACTTCCAGCCCCGCCAACGGTGAACGCAGGACACATCCAAACATTTGAAATCGCTTCGCCCCATCCTTTTTCATCCATCGACTTAACGAGTTCCTTAATGGCTTCGGTCTGATCGTCGTTAAACGCATAATAGGCATTTCCTGAAAATACGTTCGCGATTGAACCGCCGATCTGCCGTTCCGTTTCCGGGCCGTAGCTTTCCGGCTGGTAATCCGGCTTATACTTTTTAGACACGGCGACCAGCGTACGAGTTTCTGCAACTTCACTCCAGCCATCCTGTTGCCGGGCAATCATCGGCCCTGTCGGTAAACTATTGTTCACGAGCAGGTGTTCAAATAATTCGTCACTGCCTGCATGTTCGTACTCGACAAAGCTGGAATAATATTCAATGTCGAACATATAGGTTTGGAATGAATCAATCTCAAAGATAACGCTTGTAACATTCGGATTCGTATAGTCTTTATCGACGATATACGCGAAGTAATAGCGACCGTCAAAATCTTCATTCTTAAACAACAAATAGTTCGCACTGTCTACTCCGTCAACCTCCCGGTCAAACGACAACACCCGGTCTTTCTTGATATACTGTGCGTCAACCATCTGTGCAACCGCTTTACCCTGAAAATAGGCAAGCTGTGCGGACTGACTTTGAAAGATTAATTGATGCTGATCGTTCCGATCAAGAGGGATTCCAGCGATAAGCCATGCTTTACAAGTACAAATTCCGGCCATAATTAGTTACCCGCGATTGTTACTACGCAAGTTGCAGTTTTAGAAGTGTCAACCTCAGATGTTCCAGTGATGGTAATCGTTTTCGCGGTTTCATCCTTACCGACGATTAACAGGCCGTTTTCCATCATGACAGTATTCTTGCTTACCTGATCTTCGATTGCATACGTTGACCGTGCGGACGGATAGTTTTCTCCGGTTGCAATCGGGTAAACCTGCAAGTAACCACCTTTTTCAACGGTTGCCGTGGCCGGGGTTAATGCGTAGGTGTCGATTGTCTGTGTACCAGAAACGAACAGAACCGCGTTTCTGAAAGCAGAAGTGGATAAGATTTTATGATGATGCCAGAACATATTGAAGTATGCCTGCGACGCATTTTCAGCTACTGCTAATTCCTTATAGGTTGAGTAGCATTGAAACCAACGGCGATCAACAACCGCGAACAGAACGCCCGGCATGTTGAAATCGTCGATAACAACGGTACGCGCCAGAACCTCCGCTTTGTCCATCTGGAATGCATTCGCTAAAACATTAACGTCCATGTAGGCTTGCGTGCGTGGGGTCGTGATAATAATCTGTTCACTAATCGGCGTAGCCATATCGCGCTTCATGCTATTGTATTTTGTGGATACGAATTCCATCATGCCCGAGATCGCCCGCAGTTCAACGGCGGCCTGTTCCGCAGCTTCCTTACTGTTGATATCCGGAATGGTAATCGTATAGAAACCACCTTTTCCCGCGACCTCAGAAACAAGTTCCTTCATATACTTGTAAATGTCGAAACGGTCACCGTCATACAGGGATTTAGCAATCCGGGAATAGTAATCATAGATACCGGATTCCGTCAAGAACGCCTTCCGGATTTCCGGTTTAAATAAAGTCGCCGGATATTTTTCTTCAATCCGTCGGTTATGGAACAACTCCGCAACATCCGGAATTCTCAGTTTGTAAAGGTCATTTCCTTCCAGATATGGGTCATACGCTTCCGCCTTCGCAAGGTTGACCTGCCATTCCGCAACCGACGCACCAAACGGTAACTCCATCATAAATTCTGCCAGCGGATTCTTTACTTCGTAATCTGCGATAATGGTTCTGCCGACACGGTTCAACAAGCGCACGAATTCATTCAGTAAACTCTGGTTTGTCGTTAACGTCTGACCGATTAAGACTTGATTTTCTGCCGTTGCCATCGGCACGCGTGACTGATAGTCACTGGAAGCTTCCTGACGAACAGCATTCAAAATTTCTTCATTCGTTACTTTCATAGGTAATTTCTCACTCTCCTTTAATTTTGGCGATTAATTTTTCCATGGCGTTTTCTTCCTCGCCTGCCATGTTTTTGTTCTTAGCATTGCCTTCCGGCCGTAGTCGCTTGGATAATTCAAAGTTGAGCTTTGTCGCTTCGGTATACTTACCGTTTAAGTCTTCAACTTTGGAAGTCAGTTCACCGAATTCATTTTCAGTTTCTGACCATCTGTCGCGCGCTTCCTGACGGAGTGCAATTCTGCCGTTGTCGTCCAGCTCAGAACTCGAATAACGATCTAAAAACTCTTCAAATTCTGTACCTGTCCATCTGCCCATAGCTTAAGCACCTTCCTTTCCTATCCTTATTATAACACACTTGAATTGTACTTTTTAAATTACTTTTAATTTGACTTTATAGTGTACTTATGGTAATATAGTTATAGGGGAAGAACCCTAGAAGGAGAAACAGAACATGACAGAAAGAATTACACACCGCATGACAGTGACAACCGTAACATTACAAAGCACACGATTCGACCTTGAATCAGAAAGAGTTATTCTTGAAGACCCATTTAAAATTACAATCCCCGGAGCATTTAAGAGTGACTTTTCCTTGAGAAAGGCGATCGAGGAACGCTTAGGACATGATAATTATATTATCGTCAATTCAACTCGCGCTACCGTTAAAGCGTCAATCCCCACCTCGGATTTCCTAAGCAATCCTAATTTGATTACAGAAGAAGTTAACGAAAAGGAAGGTAACGAATAATGTCAAACGAAGTCATGACAAAAACAACTACTGCAATTGATGAATTAACAGGCGAAGTTACAACAATGTATTGCTCTATCGTACCGCAGGACGATAAGGACAAAGCAAGAATTTTTAACGCAATTAACAACACGGATGAACGTATCGCAGACCATAAAAATGAAGTGATCAACGTCACGGACGTAATCGCACATACCGTGGAAATGGCAGACGAACAGGGAAACATGATTCCTCAGACCCGCGTCATTCTGATCGATGATAAGGGAAAAACCTACGGCGCGACCTCGACAGGGATGATGAGCGCGTTAAAAATGATTTTCCCAATTGTCGGTATGCCACCGTATGCGAAACCGTTACCGCTGAAGATCGTTGAAAAAACAGGCCGTCGCGGTTATCGTTTCTTGAGCGTCGCAATCGAGTATAAATAAGAAGACGCGAAAGGGTGTTTATATCTCAATCCATGATTCAGATATATGCACCCTTATTTCTTATAAATCTATTTTCTGCGACGACCTGTTATTCTTCTTTACCTCCAAAGCGACGCAAAAAAGTTTTGAAGAATACTTGGATGAAAATAGAATTACAAAGGAATATAAACTAGGTTTAAACGAAGCAACGAACCTCTACCCAATATTTGATATCCTTCATTACGCAAAAAAGGAAAAGCGGGGTTTCAGAATACAGAAAGGGAGTAGAGTTTATACATGCCTAGACGATTTAAGATTTCTGTGGAGGACAAACAGTTAATCCAGCAGGCCAACCGAAGGATTAAAGCGAAGCAGTCACGGCTTAAGGCCAAAGGCTTTGACGTGATTCTGCCAACGAAGCAACCGAAAGAATTTAACAGTAAAAAGCAAATTGAAAAATACCTTGAAGAACAGAATAAGATTTCAAAAACACGATATTATTATAACCGTAAAACGAAGAAGCTTTTACCCGCGAGTGATTACGGAAGATTACAAGAAGCGATCATGCGACGAAACAGGCTAGTAAAAGAACGATATGGAGAAGCGTTAGAAAGCGAATTCACAACGGCAGGAAGACCGACAGGAAACACGGTAGGTGCAATCGCAGGAAGTTTGAAAGCTGTAAGGCTTGGCAATACGAAATTCGACCCCCTGTTACCTCGCAATTTAACCGCGAATGATATTCGGGATGAAAAGCATTTACAAGAATTGCTTGTTCGATATAACCAACAAGCGCAAGAGGAATATTGGCAGGAGAGGGATGAACGATTAAAACAGAATTACATTGATTCCCTTTCTACTGCTTATGGCGATATCGTTCCGGAAGAAGTTGAAGAACTGCAAGAAAAATTAAAAAATATGGATTTACAAGAATTCATGAAAGCGTATTATAGTGATGATATCGTGTCGATTACTTACAACTACACAAAAGACCCGAACTATTCCGAAGCTGAAAAATTAACCCGTGTCATTAATGCGTGGAGTAGCAGGATGTGAACGTATATAGTTCAGACTTTGAAACAACCACCGACCCGAACGATTGCCGGGTGTGGGCGTGGGGAAGCTGTACTATCGACGATCCCTTCAATACGTTTGAATATGGCAATACGTTAGACGGCTTTATTGAACGGTTCAAAAATGAAAACAGTACACACTGGTTTCATAATGCAGGGTTTGACAGCGAATTTGTCATTCACTGGCTTTTAACCCATGGATTTGAACACCGTGAGAAAAAAGAACGCGGAACATTCACAACGGTAATCAGTCAAACAGGGATATTTTACAGCTTAAAAATAACTTTCAAAAATGGAAAGACGCTGAAAATACTGGACAACATGAAAAAGTTTCCATTCAGCGTGGATAAGATTGCTAAAGATTTTAAATTACCGATTAAAAAACTAAAAGGTCATATCGATTATAATTTATTCCGACCAATAGGGCATATTCTGACGAAAAAAGAAATTGAATATCTCAAAAATGATGTTATCATTGTCGCGTTAGCCTTAAAAGGAAAACTTGACGCAGGTCTGACAAAAATGACGCGAGCCAGCGACGCATTGGCCGATTATAAAGAAATCATCGGAAAAAAGACATTCGACAGTTGGTTTCCTATCCTCGACCTGAATCTGGATAAAGATTGCAGGCAATCCTACAAGGGAGGTTTCGTCTGGGTCAATCCCAAGTTTCAAAACAAACGGATACAAGAAGGGATTGTGTTTGATGTCAACAGTTTATACCCATCGAGAATGTTGCTTGAAACGCTACCCTATGGAAATCCGATCGCCTATGAAGGGGAATATCAACACGACCCGGAATATCCATTATTCATTGAATATATCCGTTGTCGATTCCGTGTTAAAAAGAACCATATCCCGACGATTCAGCTAAAAAATAACTTCATGTTCCGGAACTGTTCGACAGAATATCTGACAACCAGCGTTAACAGTTTAGGGCAGGATGAACCTGTCGCCATGGTTATGACCTCCGTCGATCTGCAATTATTCTTTGATCACTATGACGTTTATGACCTTGAAAGAGTTCGAGGATTAAAGTTCAAAGCGTCAAACAACCTGTTCACCGAGTATATTAATAAATGGGGTCAGGCGAAAGTCAACGCAACAACGCCAAGTGAAAAGCAGAACGCAAAGGACATGCTAAATTGCTTATATGGGAAGTTCGGTAAAAACCCTGACGTGACAAGCAAAATCCCTTATCTTAAAGAAGATGGTAGCGTAGGATATAAACTTCCAACTTATACAGAAATTAATGAGAATGGGGAAGAAGTAATAAAGACAGCGCAGGAACTTTCAGACCCAATCTATATCCCGATTGCAAGCTTCATCACCGCCTACGCCAGAAACGTAACGATCAGAACAGCTCAGAAATTATACGATCGAATTATCTATTGCGACACTGACAGTATTCATTTAGTCGGAACTGAAATCCCGGACATTGATATTCATGAAAGCCGATTAGGTGCTTGGAAGCATGAAAGCACGTTCTGTAAAGCTCGGTTTATACGCCCGAAAACCTATATAGAAATTATTGAGATCGAAAAACAAACCTATCAAAAATTTATTGATAACGGTCAACGCGCCTTTGTTTACAGCTCAAAAGGAAAATACTTTGAAAAAAATATTAAATGTGCAGGAATGCCTGACAATATCAAAGAAACTGTCACCTTTAAGAATTTCAAAATCGGATTTATTTCCGGAGAAAAATTAGTCCCTTCCCATGTCCCGGGTGGAATCGTCCTTGTAAAAAGGCCATTTGAAATCCGACCGTAACTATGGTATACTAATAGTGTGGGCAATTCATACTATTAGCGTAACTGTGCCGGGATTTCAAGGTTGAAAAATACCTCCGGAGCAGAAAAGGGTTGAAATCCGTGCGTTAAGGGTGATTCTGTCCGCACTTTTATTTAGGAGGTTCATTATGTGGATTAAAAAATCAATCGCTGAAATCCCTACAACCAAGCACCCATTAGAAGTTGTTGAAGATTTAATTACGACAGGTTCTATAACAGACATTTCATTAGAAATAGACGATATCGGAACTGAAAATGAATATGTGAAGATTATGTTTAAAAATAAAAAAGGGGAAGTCAATACCCTAGAAATGGAATGGAAAGAACTATGAAACAGAATACATTTATTATCAATACGGAATTAGCCGAAGATGAATTAATCGAACTTATAGAATGGTATATTCAAACAATGAAAAAAATTGCATTTTCAGATTCTGACTATGTGAAGTTCAAATTAAATCAAATTAATAACCATGATATATCAGAATTAAAAAAGATTATCGAAGTCAAAGAAGACGAAAATCGCGAACTGAATGCGATCATCGACAGATTGTCAGAAGACAATGAAAGATTAAATGAAAGAATTGAATCGTGTCGTATCATTCATAAAGCATTACTGAATCAAATTTACGGAAAGAAGGGGAATTAACAACCCCTTTTTATAATATTCAGTTGAGTATCAAAAATTAGATAAAAAATATTATGCGAAGTTATAATATACTGTATTTTGTATATTCCTATGTTTCACGTGAAACCCTGTCCCATTCCTCCCCGGTCTGTCCCTCTCGGCTATGGCAGGCTATGGCCCGCTACCCTCCACGCCCGCACTGCTCGTTTGAGTACGTCATGCAATGGCACGGCCCGCTACCCTGCCCGCCCGCACTGCACCGAGCTACTCTATTGAGTATGTTCCTTCCCTCCCACGCACATCACCCTTGTTTAGTATTACTATACTTTTGTTTAGTATCACTAAAAACTCAGATGGGGT
>ERZ772821.1180-NODE-1180-length-16749-cov-10.269857_pt1 | contig 16749 bp, 20 predicted proteins | sample MGYA00580859_ERZ772821 | MGnify/ENA primary metagenome ERZ772821 (study PRJEB29015, sample SAMEA2737674) | human gut metagenome | biome: human gut; feature: human-associated habitat; material: faeces | place: China | collected 2012 ...
TTTTCTGAGTAAGATTATGAGCCTTTCGTAATTCTTTTACCCGTTGTCCTATTCTGTTTTTACTGTTCGTTTTTTTATCCCAATAAATAATCATTCTGATCCTCAAAAGTTTCTAAAGATGAAGTATTATTATTGATTTTAAGGAAAAATATTGTTACTATACTTCTAAAGATGAAGTTTTTGGAAAGTTTATTTGATTTTTGAAATAAGAAAATGATAATGCTGCCTGTAATGAGAAATAATTCTAATGAGAGGTGGAAAGAAGATGAATGAATTTTATGAAGCAGTATCGAATTTATTTGAGGAATTGCGCTGTGACTCCGGAGAAAGAGAATATACAGTACAGCCGGAAGAATGGAAAGAAGCAGAGAAGAATTTGAAACAAATACAAAAGAAGCTGCCACTACATCTGGAAAAAATCCCAGAGCGTGAGCAGAATTTCTGGAATAAATATCTGGATCAGTTAGAACATTTCCATTATGAAGAGGAGCAGCGGGCTTATTACCAGGGAATGATGGATGTAGTTGAGTTTCTTATTAATATAGGGGCAATAAAGAAATCCACGAATGTTAAGAGAATGATAGAAAAATATGCACGTTAAGAGTGGCGGTATGGGAAACCATACCGCTTCTTCAGAATAATTCAGATAGAATTCAAATGAATTTCAGGGATCTTGTTTATCGTGGTCTGTAGGAATTTTGTATGTGCGCAGGTATGCTTCTACGATGGCAAGGATAGCGGTAATTTGCTCATCGTTGCATTTTGACAGGTACATGAGCAGGCGTTGATAATCAAGATTATCTGTATGATTGTTTGGATAAAACAATGGTTCAGGAGGAACATTTAAAGCGCGTACCAGTTTTCTGATTTTATGAAAACTGGGAACTCGGCCCCCATTTTCAATTTCCTTTAAATATCGGCTGGACATTTCTGCTTTTTCAGCTAATTCTTCATAAGTCAATTTTTGCTCGTGTCGGGCGTTCTTAAAAAACAATCCCAGTTCTTTATCTGTTTGTTTTGGCATATGATACACCTCCATGTTTAGTGTATAGTTCCCTTTCTTGAAAGAAAATGAACTAATATTTCACTAAAAAAGAGGGTGATATTTCACTTTTTAAAAGACATATAAAATTCTGAATTTCCGTAAAACAGATCCGGAGGTATAGGAAAGATTAAGAATTTTATTGTCTGGTATCATATCCGTCATTACGTGACGGATGAAATAGATAAATAGTTCAAAAAAGCAAATAAATTTCTTTACCTCAAAAAGTGAATTATATGCCACAAAAAATGATGGCAAAATATTATCTTTTGATATAAATAGCGTCCGATGGGCTAAAAACTACCCATTAGGACGTTTTTTATATACCTCAAAATACAGGAAAAACAATTTTCTCGTATTTATTAAGAAATTTTTTAAAAATTTCTTCCCACACCCCGACAAATGCACTCATCCGTTTGGGATATGTGTGAAGGGGAAGCAAGAACTTTGCTTATTGCCTACCGGCGGGGAAGGAGGTGAACTCTTATGGAGCAATCCTCTTTTCAAGATGAGCAGACAGTCAGACATCAGTTTGATTCTCTGTGCAAGCTGGCATTGAAAAGTGAAGTTATTAATTATGAAAAGCATATGGCATATCGCCAGAAGTATGAAGTGATGTTGTCAGAATTATCAGAAAAGGAGTTGAGCAGACTTTTTATAATGGATGAGCATGAAATGGAAACACATCGTTTTCAGGTCCTGGGTTACGACATAGAAGTCAAAGATGCATTGATTGCTGAAGCACTGCAGACACTTACTGAAAAGAAAAGGAATGTTGTGTTATTATCATATTTTATGGATATGAGTGATGCAGACATTGCCAGAGAAATGAATCTTGTACGCAGCACAATTAATGAGCATCGTAGACGATCACTGGAACTGATGAGAAAAAATATGGAGGAATCTGCAAATGAAAAAAAGTAAAAAACAGAAATGCGCATTTGATTTGCTGCCATTCCATGTTATTGAGGCAGCATCAACTGGTGATACTGAGGCAATCCAGGCAGTGTTGAAGCATTATGAAGGGTACATAACAGTTTTGGCTACCAGAAAAATGTTTGACGAATTTGGACAGGTGCATTACTGTGTAGATGAAACTCTGCGTCAACGCCTGGAAGCAAAACTGATTACTAAGACCTTGGGATTTGATACGAAATCATATGTAAGGAAAAGTAATCAGTAAAGGGAGTATTTAATATAGATTCCTTTTCCCCTTCAGGAATTTTTGTACCTTGAAAATTGTATATTGTTTTACATACAGGACGTGAAGATATGTAGAGCCACTAGGTAAATCCGCCATGATATATCTGCTCTGTTAATGGAGTAAATACGAGGAAATGCTGAAATATAACATTGAAGTAAAGGTATGGAGCGAGAAGAATTTGACAAAATGTGTAGCAGCTGCACAGGGCGACGAAGCATATCTGTGATAATGATACTTCCAGAAAAAATCTGGTCATATTTAATGACGGTGCAAAACCGATGTGGGCAGAGTACTGAACTGCCACCTGTATTGTAATTTTATCTGCCGATGACAGTGTATAAAATTGTAAATTGTCATGGGCAGATAAAAATGTTTTGTCCAAAGAGAAAAGGAGGAGAGAAGAGTGGCGATTAAAATTGAAAAAGGTAAGATTCCAATTTGGGAAAAATATATGCTTACGGTGGATGAAGCAGTGCAATATTTCGGAATAGGTGAAAAGAAAATAAGGATGCTTATTTCGGAACATCTAAATTCAGAATGTTGCTTTACAGTCCAGGTGGGGTGTAAGTCATTGATTAACCGTAAGAAATTTGAGGCCTTTCTGGATCAGACTACGTCTTTGTAAAAAATATACGAACAATTTAGCACTTTAAAGTGGAAATGTTAGCCCTGGTATGATATAATACCTATATCGTGCTAGGGCTTCTTCGTAGAAAGGGGCGAAGACGTTTGGGTAAAACAAAACGTGACCAAAAACGACGAGATAAAAAAGGTCGAATTTTACGAAACGGAGAAAGTCAGAGAAAAGATGGAAGATATGCGTTTGTATATACAGATTGTTATGGAAAGCAGAAGTTTTTGTATAGTTGGAAATTAGAGCCAACAGATTCTCTGCCAACTGGATGCAGACCATGCTTAGCTCTAAGGGAAAAAGAAAAAAATATCCAAAGAGATTTACATGATGGTATAGTACCTTACGGAGGAAATTTAACAGTTTTGGATTTGGTTCAAAAATATATTGGACAAAAAAAGGGGGTTCGTCATAATACTCAGGCGAACTATGATTTTGTGATCAATATAATAAAAAAAGAAGAATTCGGAACCAGAAGAATAGATAAAATAAAATTGTCGGATGCAAAAGCATGGTTTATTAAGCTGCAAGCAGATGGAAGAGGATACAGTTCCATTCACAGTGTGCGTGGAATTGTAAGACCTGCATTTCAGATGGCAGTTGAAGATGATTTACTGCGCAAGAATCCTTTTGAATTTCAATTATGTACAGTTGTCGTAAATGACAGTGTTACAAGACAGGCAATTACAAAAGAACAGGAAGAGTTATTTCTGGAGTTTATCCGAAATGATGACCATTACTCAAAATACTATAATGGAATGTTTATTTTGTTTAAGACTGGACTTCGTATTTCTGAGTTTTGTGGATTGACAGTGAAAGATATTGATCTTCAGGAGAGAAAAATCAATGTGAATCATCAGCTTCAGAGAACCAGAGGAATGCAGTACGTCATTGAAGATACCAAAACTTCAAGTGGAACACGAATGTTGCCGATGACAGATGAAGTTTATGAATGTTTTGAACAGATTGTGAAAAACCGTAAAAAAGTAAGGGTTGAGCCGATTATAGATGGATATAGTCGATTTTTATTCCTGGATAAAAAAGATATGCCTGAGGTAGCACTCCATTGGGAAAAACATTTTCAGTGGGCGTTAGGAAAGTATAATCGTACTCATGAGGAACAAATGCCAAAGATCACGCCTCATGTATGTAGGCATACATATTGTTCCAATATGGCGAAAGCTGGAATGAATCCGAAAGCACTCCAATATTTAATGGGACATTCTGATATAGGGGTTACGTTAAATGTATATACGCATCTGGGATTAATTGATGCAAAAGAAGAGATGAATAGGATTGCAAAACTGGCATAGTATGATAAAATAATAGAAAAAAGAATTAAAAATAATCTGATTATAAGGTTCTTAGAGAGCCTGTTTTCCAGGCTGGTTATTACTAAGAAGTTACTAAATTTGGATAAGAAAATATACGAATTTATGCTGTGATATACAGGAAAATGACAGGATTGAAGATTATCGGAAAATGCCTGTAAACAGCGTAAATACAGCATTTCAAGGAGTTTTAAGCAATGATAAGAGTGTTATTTGTCTGCCATGGCAATATCTGCCGATAATGCCGGAAAGCCTGTATTTATGCGAGTCGCGGGGGTTTAAAAGATAAAATTAGCACTAAATTAGCACTATTGATCGAAAATAATGGACTTTGAGCACATTATGTTCTTGAAATTGCAAAGAAACTTATCATGAGAGGATCCTCCGGTTCTCTCTATTTTTTTTGTCCAAAATCCTGTCCGAAAAAATGTCCGAATTGCATTGTGCATGGAAAGAAAAACATTATTAGTCCAATCTGGCGATTCATTTGACTTTGATAGATGGAATGGAGTATTATGCAGATAAACAAGAGAGAACGAAAACAGTTCCGAAAATCTTGTTTATGTACTTTGAAAAAAGAATAATTCATATATTATTATTTAAAAAGAAGATTTATTATTAATTATCTAAGAATTTTATATCCAAGTATTTATGGTCAGGCGCCAACCTGACCCCTCATTTTCCCATAAAATCCATATGTGAGATAACAAAAACAGGATTTGTGGAAAACTGAACACAAAGTGAGCCGAGCAGCAAGCTTAATTGCTGAAGTCTTGAACAGGGGAACGTCCCACTCAACGGCGACAATGAGTAGTAACCTATAAAACAGGTCTACACAGCATTACTATTGCGTTCATTTTTCCACAGGTTCTGTTTTTTTGTGCTACTCACATATGGATTTTTCTTTTTTCTTCCCCCCCCCAAAAAAAACATCAACAAAAAAGAAAAGGAGAACGAAATTATGACAAAAACAAACGTATTAGCGACTACAGAAACTGCAAAAGCGCTGGAAGGCATGAGCTTAGAGCCTGTTAAAATTCTGGATGCACTTGGCTACAGCTACAAAGAGGAGGATGCCTATGAAGGGATTGAATGGAGCGAGCACCGTTACACTGGTGTTAATCCGGACAATCCGGAAGACATTGCTGTTGTAACAGTTGGAGAGAGAGACAATGAGCGGTATATATATCTGGAAAATGAAGACGGTGAGGATTGGCGGTATGAGATCTGCACAAAGGACGGCATTGTAACTAACGTGCATAAGATCTACACCCCAACAGAGGCACTGGAAGAACTGCAGATAATGGTGATTGGAAAGAAATATGAAGATTACGTTGATTACGATGAGCTGGATGATGACGATGAGGTAATTGACTGGGATGAGATTTGCACCTGGTACAATTTGTCTCTCCATGGAACTAATTGTATAGAGAGTGGGGACGCAGAATATAAACAGATTGGCTTTAACGAAGAAACGCGTGTTGTAGTACTGTATATTGATACAGAGGATGCTCCGGAAGTTACCTTGTGGATTGACGATGATGGTGAAATCTACAATGTAGACTGATATCTGTTTACCGGAGCAAAAACTACCGGAGAAAGGAAAACAATATGAAGAAAAAAGAAAACAGAGAAATGGTAAGCGTAGTTAGAGCGGTATATCCATATCAGTATTGGATTAATACATGCGAGAGAGATAAGAGAACTATCAATTATCGCAAAAATTATTACCACGAAGTGGATCCTGTAAAATTGATTGATCTTATAACATCTCCGAGCAAGAGAGTTACCTTGGATGGAAATATAATGATTGCCAATAGTCCAGAAGATGCTCTCGCTGTAGATAAGGCGCTTAGAGACATGTACATCAACAGGGAGAAGGATTGCCAGTGATAGTATTAGATGTTAGGCAGCAGCGGGCACTCGACATGATGATGAGCGGCGTAAATGTCTACCTGACCGGCTATGCCGGTACAGGTAAGACAGTCCTGCTCCGGGAGTATATAGATAGAGTAAAGGCAGATGGAAAAAGTGTCTTGGTATGCGCTACAACAGGAATGGCTGCAGACAATCTTGGGTACGGAGCGAGCACGATTCACAGAACATTAGGAATTAGTACGCATATAGAGGACTACGTGAAACGTGTGAAATATCGCAATAAACTGCTCAGGAGCGCGGACGTTCTGGTGATAGATGAGATTAGCATGTGCCGATCTGATTTGTTTTCTGCAATTGGCAAAATGATCGAATATGAAAACAATCGCAGAATAGATGAACGGGTTATTGGCGAAACTGATAGAGAAGACCTCCAGATTATTGTGTGCGGCGACTTTTCGCAGTTGCCGCCGGTAATTACAGCAGCTGACAGAGAGGTATTAATTAGTCTGTATGGCAACTCCTACGAAGAAGGTGGAAACAACGAGTACGGATATGCTTATAATTCCGAGTATTGGAAACACATGGAATTCCATGGTGTCTGCCTGACGCATGTGTATCGGCAGCAGGATAGCAGTTATCTATACGTACTGCAGGATATAAGATCCGGTAACAACATCAGAAAGGCTATTGACTATCTGGAAGAAAATGCAGCAGACAGGATTATACTGGATGCACCGTTTCTAGTGCCGCGAAATGCGGAGGCTGACAGAATTAATAGTAACTATCTCAGCCGGCTGAACAAGGCTACGGAGGTAATGTTCCGGGCGGAAATCACTGGAAAATTAGCTCTGGCGGATATCAAGAATATCAACTACGCCCCAGAAGAATTAATTGTTAATATAGGTGCACAGGTGATGATTACAGTTAATGATCCTGATAGCCGTTATGTCAACGGAACTATTGGTAAGATTGTTGACATAGTAGAGAGCAATATTGCCGATGATGAGTACATATTGGTCGGAACTGCAAAAGAAAAAACTGTAAGGGTATATCGATACACGCGCGAAATCGAGCGGCAGGAGATCGAAACTATTGAAAAAGAAGCTGACGGCGAAATTGTGACAGAATCCAAAATTGTTCGCAAAGTTATCGGTACGTACAGCCAGTTTCCACTCAAGCTTGCCTGGGCGATTAGCATCCACAAGTCTCAGGGGCAAACTTTTGAAAAAATCAATATCGATCCGAGATGCTGGGAGATTGGTCAGTTTTACACGGCTGTTTCACGTGCCAAGTCTGCAGATGGAATACATTTTTTGCGACAGTTGATGAGCTATTATATTAAGGTGTATCCGACAGTTGAAGCAGAAAAATTGAAGGATAGCCTTGTGGAATTATTATAATAAGAGGAAGCGATTTTATGACTAAAATGACAATGCCATCTTATAATTTTTGTATGCTGGTTGGTTATGCGGAGCAGATCCCGCTCTGCAAGGATCTGGGCAACGGAAGAAAATGTGCAGAATTTACCATCCTCATCCCAGGGGAGAAGGGGAGTTACAAGATTTTCTCTATGGACTCCCTGGCGGAAGATGTTGCTAGGGACGTGAAACCAGCAGATATGGTGATCTGCTACGGCAGGGCGACAACGGAAAAATCTTCCGGGAGAGTATGCCTGCAGATTATTAGAATAGAGAATTACGGAAAAGACATCGATCTGCAGCACATGCTGCCGCTGGACATTATAAAATCCTATACAATTAACGTTCCGGAAGCCGGCTATCATCGGATTCGTGGATAAGAAATAGAATAATAAAAATATAAAAAAATGTAACAAAACTATTAACAAACAAACAACCAAACATATGCTATGATGTAGATGTAAACAAGAGAGGAAGAAAAAATCCTTAAAAGATTTACAAAACATACTTTATTATTATATTATCTTAGAAGAAAATTTTTATGTAACCCGTTAACAACCACCCATTTTTTGAAAGGAGCACAAGATGACCGACAGAAAATGGAGCTTAGCAGCCTGCAGAGTCAACGCAAAATTGACGCAGCGGGAGGTCGCGGCAAAATTAAAAATGTCTCCGGCAACTGTAAATGCTCACGAGACAGGTAAAATCTCTCCTAAAATGGAGCAGATTAAAAAATACGCGGAACTCTATGATGTTCCCGTAGAAATTATTGATATTTGATGTAATAATTAGATATAACACCAGAACATTGAAAATCGAATATATATTTTATATATGGCATTTTATAGAATAAAATATTATATATAAGAAAACATTTCCATTAGTAGAACCAGTATTTTCGGTGTTACCTATTCTAAGACAGGTAATGCTATGTATCTTTAACGGACCTGTTCCATCAACACGGGGGCAGGCAGACAGGAAACTTTATTTTTAAACAATTATTAGTAAACAGATTTGAGCCATATATCTCTTTTTCTATCATTTCAGAATCAATTTCTTTGTTTTCAGGAGAAATTTGAAAATAATTGAAATGTAGGACATAGGGATATTCTGTAAAAATCTTGATTTCAAATAAAATTGTTTAAAAATGATAGAAAAAGATACATAGTATTATCTGTCTTTTTCTATTTCTAAAATTCTTATAACTGATTTTCTTCAGTAAAATCTCAATTAAAAAAATTAAATGCCAAAACGTGTTTTAAACAAAAGTTATTTTTGCCAAGGCGAATGCAGAAAACACATATTGTATAAGAGATATTTTTCGATTTTCTCTCAGAACCATCAATTTTATTTTTCAGAAAGGGAGAAAAACATGAATAACATTACTATCATCGGCAGACTGGCGCAGGATCCAACAGTTGGAAAATCTAAATCCAACGGCGAGCCGGTAACACTGTTTAACATTGCATCGGACAGCTCATTTCCGAACAAAACGGACTTTATCCACTGCATGGCAAATTACCAGACTGGCAAATATGTTGCACAGTACGGAGCAAAGGGGATGACAATCTACGCAGAAGGAGAACTTACGACCGATGAGTACACCAATCGCGACGGCGTAAAAATTCCGAGCACAACTATTATTGTCCGTAAGGTTAAGTTTTTGAGCAAAAATCCGAACATGCAGGACAACCAGCAGTCCGGACAGGCACCGCGTCCACAGCAGCAGACTCCGACTCCGAATTATCGCAATAGCGCACCAATCTATCAGGATGCCTGCAGGAGCGGACAGCAGCTGCGTGGAAATGGATTTACACCGCAGGGCGATGGCAGTTACTCGGCAGCACCGGCATACGCGCAGCCGCCAAAGACCGATTTTTTAGACATTCCGGATGGCGTGGATGACTGCCCGTTTAACTAATCAGGCAAATGAACAGAAGAATTTTTGGAAAATTGAGGTGAATGTAAAATGAAAAAATCAAAAAATTCACAGCTGGTAACGAATAGATTGAAGACGTCTAGTAGAGCGATTAAGGAAAACGTGAATAGATACCGAAATCAAAAATCGGAAGACCCACAGATGTCAATTGAGGATTATTTCCCTCGTTGGGAGGAGGGTAAATATGAGTAGACGTTATAAATTGCAGCCGGACAGCTTCCAGAATGCACTTAAAAATGGAACGCTTCCTGGTTACATGCAGGTCTGGAGTCCGGAAAGGCTTCAGATCGTAGAAGAACTTTACAATTTGACAGTTTTTCTGAAAGATATCCAGCCTGGAAAAATTACCGTGATTGACGCACCTTGTGGGCTTGGAAAAAGTTCTTTGATGCGTGGTATCGCAGTCCTGGCCGCCGAAGGAAAGTTAGATGCCGTTATGATGACAGATAGCAATCAGCGGCTCCATGATGACATCGAGTCTGCGATTAGGCAGCAGGGCGGTCCAGAATGGTTAAAGGTCAAAAATGACGTGACTTGGCTCTCCGACAATGACAAGGTAGAGACGGCAGAATGGAAAACGCTGATTTTATCGCATTTAGTAGCGTTATCCACACAGAGATTTATGATGGTCAATCAGGACGTTCGCAAGAACGCTTGTACGATCTACCGCATGGGCCAGGCCAATTGGAAAGATGCGCTTTATTGTGATGAAGCGATACAGGACGTAGATTCCCAGAGCTGGTATTACAGCCAGATAAAACAGCAGGTCGGCATTTTCCGCGAGACCATCAGACCGGAGAGCGAGTGGGAAGAAAACATCGGAAGGACTGCGAAACGTGCAGAACGGTATGCGGAGCGTCTTGTAGAAGACCTGCAGTTGGAGATTGACAGGATTAATGCAATTAAATTACTGGATAATTCCAGCGGAACTAAAGCAGAAGGGCAGATGCACATAGATCTCTATCTCGGCAGAGAGGAGAGAAATGCAGAATATGGCAAGGTTTGGCGAGAAAAATGGGATCAAATTTTATCCATGGTCACAGATATCAGGGATGATATCAAGGCTGTTAAAAAGGACATGAGAAGCCCTTCTGAGAACAGATTGTTTTCAGATTTGGCCAAAGTTATCAAAAATATGTCCAATTTATCTGAAAAAACGAGGCCGGAAACGATTGTATCTACGCTGGAAGATATTGTAAATCTAACAAAATTTCTTCCAATCGGCGGCATTCGCGCAGGACTTAAGGATATTGCGAGCACCGCACTTGATGCGGCGGAGAGGTATTATGCGTTACCGGAATTAGAGAAAATTCTGAAAAACAATAGAGATAATATGTATCAGAATTCCGAACATGTGCGCGATACCATGACGGCAGAACAGTTTCTTGATATTTTCCGATACGATAATGTTGTTTTTGTGCAGGGCTCTAACTACGGGGACGACAAAATCGACGACAAAACGGGACAAATCAAGGTTCATGTTTTCCGGTATAATATGCAGTTCCTCCCGCATAAGAACATGCCGTGCTTTATTTTTGACGGCACAGGGCACATCAATCCTGCATACGATAACGTCGAATTGTTCGAGGTAAAACATTACGATAAGCCACGCACCCATGTTGGATTCTTGCAAATGGACGAAAAAATGAGCAAAACTTTTTTACAGGGAGCTGGCAATGCGGATCGTCTGTATGGTAGAATGCATGATTTTCTGGTGAAAACATATGGAAAAGAAAATCTCAATCCAGAAAAAATTATGATTTCTGGGTTGAAAGAACACGAAAATCTTGCATTTACAAATAAATTGGCGGCTCCAGATGGTTATGTGAGAACTGGAGAAGAAATTTCCAGCCATACATACGCAAGTTTTGGAAGTAAATTTTGTACAGGAGAAAATATTTACAAGGATTGCTATTTGTTATGCAAAATTTCCGCTCTGAGATTGAGACAAGAAGTTGTTCTCGGGCAAATGTGTTGCAGAGATAAGTCATTTTTAGACAGGCTTCTGAAAATGAATGAGAGTTACCGGGCAAGACAATTACAGTTAATTTTTGCATATCATGCGGAAAAATCTGATCTAGCTGCAGAAATTGACGATGTAGCGCTCAGAACTGCTATGGCATCTGTGATTCAGGAAATCAATAGACTCCGCATTCGCGGCTGGTGCGAAGATCCAGCAGACGCGAAAAAATACGATATTACGGTAATTTGGGCGATTCGCGGACGGAAACAGGGAACGTATAATCCGGAAGAAGAGGATTTCTACGAACGGCTGCTCCGAAAAGTCATGAAATATTTTGGATCCGACTGTTCCAAAAAGGAAGACTACCGTTATATTCCGTCAAAAATGCATCCGAGATATGAGAGTCATCAGAAGCCTGGCACAAAGATGAATAAACTTTTTGAGTGGTGGCAGAATTTAAAACCGGGTACAGAATTTACAAAAAATGATATGTGTGACGCGATCGGCATGAAGAAAAATGTTTTTAACGCCATGCTGAGCAAGCCGCAGAATCAAGAAATTGTGCAAATAATTCGCGGCGATGATGATTGCAATCTGAGAAAGGCAAAGGGGAGAGCCGGTTATATTTATACGAAACCGAAAACGGAACCGGAAGCGGCAGCAGTTCCGGAAGAAGCTGTCATTTATGAACAGCAGACGCTCGATTTTTCCAGCGTTATGTAACTAATTTTTGAAATTTTGCCGGGGAGCTATATACCTGTATGATTGTAACTGCTGTTAATTTCTGAGTTATTAGCCGATAAATTTAAAACCTAAACATGTATCCAGTAAGGAAAACCCTCCTCTGGAGCTCATGGTTGTAAAAGGTGCTGATTATTTTACATATTTTAAAATTTAATCGTCCGTACAGTCTGAAGGTGATCTTGAGTTTTTTTAAATTATCAGCTGATAATTGGAATACAAGTTTGTAAAATACTGACAGTTTTCCATACCGGATAGAGATTTAGGCGTTTAAAATTGCAGACTTTGTAGAAAAAATAACAATTAATATATAACCGCACTCTTAATATATATACGAGTACGGTTATATATTAGAACATCATGTACCAAATTAAAGGCGTCTAAGATTACAGATATAGTACCCCGAGAAATTTCATTTTTCCAAAAGAGAAAGGAGTTTTTATATGAGAAATGTACCAAAAAAAATAACAGTAGAAATTAAACATTACAGAGATCACCATAATTGTAAATATGTAGAGCTGTACCTGACTGATTCCATGGGCAGAGCACGCTGCAGCTGTTCATATACGTGGGATCCTAACACCAATACGTGGTATTATCCGGAGAACGGGAAACGCGTAGATGTTACACAGGAACATGTTTTTAGAAATCTGTTGAATACGTACAAATCTCTGATGAGCGTGGAAGATCTGATTACTGACAATCTGACTATTGCAGAGGAGGGGTATTGATGTCGGAAAAAACTAAAAAGATACGCACTCCGCAGCAGATCGGTAGAGCATCCAAGGGCAAAGGTGCGCGGTTCGAGCTGGAGATTGCACATTATCTACAGGATCATGGATATCTGGACGCACACCGCACTGCTCAGCATTGCGGTAAAACCGGTGATGCAGGAGATGTAGAAGGAGTTCCCGGGCTCCACATAGAATGTAAGCATGTGGAAAAATTAAATCTATACAACGCATATTACCAGTCTGTCAGGGATAATTCGGCAAAAAATAGCAGCAATATCCCTGTAGTGATTCATAAAAAAAACAGGGAAACGACACTTGTTTCCCTGAGCTTGGACGACTTTATAAAGATTTTTTCTACCTACAGCAAAGAGGAGGACGAATGATATGAGCGAATTGAGATTATGCAAAGAGGAGTTTTTGCAGTATCGTGCATTAGAGGTGCAGGAAAAATACTATAAGAAACAGCTGGCGGAGTTGCGTGACAAATATTTGATCGTGGATACGGTTCAGGATTACAGAACCGAACAGGCACGCACGGTCAAAATTGAGGACGTCCAGCAGACCGCGTACCAGAGGGAGAAATCCCTCATCGAGGCAATCATCCTGGAGATTGTGCAGAAACGCTGGGTTATAAAACGCACAATCGATATGGCAGCGTTAGACAGGGATGTGGAAAAGAGTATGCAGATCGTCGTCGCGCTGGTCATCATCGGCGGCGAACGCTATGAGGATGCTGGTTACAAGGCTGGCATGGTCAAATCCTGTGCGTTCAAGTATCTTAATAAATTTTTCACGCTTCCGGCTGTTCAGAAAATCTTTCGGCAGGCCGTTATTGACAGTAAAAACAATCTCCGCGGACTCATCGCATAGCATTAAAGGGGTGCCTATAAGACACCTCTATTTTTTTCAAAAAAAAGTCAAAAAAACGCCAAGAACTGCAATCCAGAACCACAAGAACCAGGAGAACTCTATAATATAATTGTGGAAAGGTAGGTAAGACATGGGAGAAAATAATTTTTATCACGGTCCGATTTTTCCGAGTATGAGACAGAACATTAAAGATCAATTTCAGGTTGGAGATATAATTGAAGTCTCTGCATTGGTCGGAGATGGTCGGGAGATCAAGGGCTTCAAAAAAATTAAAATTCTGGAAAAATGGAAGCACTTTTTGGTAGCAGATGGCGTGGACTCCACACCATCGGGATATCACGAGAGAGAATGCTACACTTACACAGATCTTGCGACTGTTATATACGTACGTCCGTGTATGCAGTTTTAAGATAAATATATCATAGAATTTGTTCCACAATCTTTCATCTAAATTTTTATGTTCATGGCTTTGTAGGGGTCAAATCTTGCAGGGCCATTTGCCGGAGGTGTCACCGGCACATTGATCTTTTTATTCAAACTTCCTTTTTATCGCTGTGGACTGGGTATACTATCCCCAGTCCACAGATAACTGGCATTGCAATAACAGAAAAACTTTTTGTGTATGAAAAGAAGGGAAAAGAATTATGTCAGCAGAAATTGAAATTTATCAAGATGTGCCAATAAATGGATATACTAAGATTCTTTATAAAATTTCCACTTTTGGAAGAGTGATTAATAAAATTACGGGTAAGGAATTGACGGCATATCCGCGTTCTGGATATCCGACAGTTCATTTGGCGGTCTCTCCAGGAGTATACAAACATTTTCAGGTACATCGATTGGTTGCTATTACATTTCTTCAAAATCCACTAAATTTACCTCAAGTTAATCATAAAGATCAAGACAAATTTAATCCACATTTGAGCAATCTAGAATGGTGTACAGCCAAATATAATATTAATTATGGAGACGCGATATATAGAAGAACAAAGTCGCGCTTGGGGCATGCACCGGAAATTTTATGCTTGGAAACTTGCAAAATTTATCAAAGCCAGAGTCAAGCTGCGCGGGATTTAAGTTTAGATCAAGGCAATATTAGTCGTGTACTTTCAGGAATATGCAAAAGAACAGGCGGTTATCGATTTAGATGGACCTACAAAATGATGTAAGAATTATTTTGTACTGGTTACTAATAATAAAATGCTTTTTTGTAAATGGTGATTTGAAAAAATCGTTATAACAAAATAGATTATAATAATTATACTTTTCTGATTGAACATTTGGGATATATTCTCAGATGTCTTTTTATAATAGGCTCAAAAAATCTATAATATAAAGAGTTTGTTCTAAAATGGGAAAGAGATGGAAGTTTTTGTATAAAAAACTAGGACGCCGTCGTAACGTCGCCCCGTGCAAAAACTGTATACAGTCTTTTGATGTTGTTTCTATTATATGCAATTTTGGATTAGAAGTCAACTCTTATATAAAGTTTTTTAGAAGAATTATTTATGTACTGAATTATTTATGTTTGCACAATGATTCACATATTATTTTTCTGGCAAATTCGTAGTTTGTTTTTATTAAATCATTGGTGCTAAAAAAGCATTTTTTCTCCGTCATCCTTTCAAAGAATAACTTATACAATTCTTTGCTTCTATGAAATTTTACTTTTGATGTCACAACTAGCTCGTATGTATAAATCAATGCTACAAATTCAAGCATGGGTCTACATGAAAGCTTTTTTTGCCTTTGAGATGTTGATATAGAGTTCATTTTTTTTACATAGTCTTTAATTTCACGTGGAGGTTTTGACGTACCATGTGACAAGTTTGCTAGTAAACAATTATTATGAGCTGCTCCATTTCTCAGACTTCTTACTAATCCAAGAATCGATCTGGAAATTATTGCATTATTTCCATAATAAAAATCATAAAGTCGTAAAAATTCTCCGAATGTTATAACTTCACATAAAACCCATACTGGACAATCGTCATAGCCTTGAATTATGTGTTCATCCCTTTCCTTAGTTGGATTATATACTTTCTGTACATTAAAATATTTTTGTATTAAATCGCCGGTAAATGGAGACATGATTCTCGCTTCTAAACCTTTTAAGATGTAGGAATTTTTAGATAAAAACTTTTCAACTATTTTATAGGCATTTGTATTGATATCATTTGAAATATCTTTTATCAGTTTCACTTTCAAAGCCTGTTCTATATCAAGACACATTCTATTGATAAGAAAACGGAAATGCATATCGATTGTCGATAGTTCTTGTAGATATGCAAAATCAAGTTCTATATATTTCCCTTTATTAGAACCACAGGTATATTTAGGATAATTTCGGCGATATGCTGCTGTACGAAGATAGTTATTGATATCCGTTAGGTATACTTCTGTATTTTCTTCCGTAATATATTTAAAAGTAATTCCCTTTTCATCCCTCATTTTTGCAACAAGTAGTGAGGAGGTCATCTGTGGTTTGTTCGTCTTATTACTCATCTAAAACTGCTCTTTTCTTTGGTTAGAGCTCTCCTTTTCTTAAAATCTGATAAAATGTAACAATCTGTTTACTAGTTAATGTAAAAAACTCTAAATCTATCGTTTCTTGGGGTATCTTTTATGATCACAAACAATTTATGCCAGTAATTAACAGCAATGTCCGTCCGAGTATTGATAATTAATCATCTCATTCAGAATGCAGTTTTAACTATCATTGCATATAAATTCTTAGGCTTTTTGTATTGTATCCAAATATACTAAAAATATCAACTGTATTAAAAAGTCTTTCAAAAAAATTCTGCTTTTATTTTGTGTATTTCAGGTGTTACTGTATATTTACAAGAAAAATATAAATTCAGATTTATGGTACGTCAGGGAGCTTCTGTAATTGTTCTGTTGTTTAATGGAGATTATTTAAGTATTTCATCATAAGTCGTGTCCAGACAATCCCGAATTCCTCTCAGCTGAGAACCGGTAATATGCTGGATTCCCC
>ERZ772821.1203-NODE-1203-length-16434-cov-3.053972_pt1 | contig 16434 bp, 14 predicted proteins | sample MGYA00580859_ERZ772821 | MGnify/ENA primary metagenome ERZ772821 (study PRJEB29015, sample SAMEA2737674) | human gut metagenome | biome: human gut; feature: human-associated habitat; material: faeces | place: China | collected 2012 ...
TCCTGCTGCTCCTGCGATTGGAATTGGACCCCCGAGATAAGATGGATCTGCCTCTCCGTAGATGCAGCTTGATGGTTTTGGTTCCGGTAACATACATTTTGGAATATCCAGTTCTTCCAGAATCTCGTCATCCCACTCCAGTGTATTAATGTTAAATAACATTGTACGTGATGCATTCGAATAGTCTGTCACATGTGCTGCACCTTTCGTCAGTTTCCAAATCAGCCATGTCTCAACGGTTCCAAATAATAATTCTCCTCTTTCTGCTCTTTCTCTTGCTCCCGGCACATTGTCCAGAATCCACTTTACCTTTGTTCCTGAGAAATATGCATCAATCACCAGTCCGGTTTTTTCACGGAATTTGTCTGTTAATCCTTTTTCTTTCAGTGAATCGCAATACTCTGAAGTCCGGCGGCACTGCCACACGATTGCATGATGGATCGGTTCCCCTGTCTCTTTGTCCCATACAACAGTTGTCTCTCTCTGGTTTGTAATACCGATTGCCGCGATGTCTTCCGCCTCCGCACTAATCATATTCATTGCTTCTACCGCAACGCCTAACATGCTCGCCCATATCTCGTCCGCATCATGTTCTACCCATCCCGGTTTTGGGAAATACTGGGTAAATTCCCGTTGTGCCACGCTGCACATTTCTCCTTTTTCATTGAATAAAATACACCGGTTACTGGTTGTCCCCGCATCCAGTGCCATGATATATTTTCCCATTCTTTTTATCCTCCTTTTCCGCATTCATCGTCTGTGTTACATCTTCCACACCTGATGATTCGTTGTCGATACCGCCATTGCTCCGGCATCCAGTGCCTCCATTACATCTTCCTTATCTACGATCAGGCCTCCGGCTATGATCGGCACCTTTACAAAACTATAAAGCTTCCCGATCACTTTCGGCATGACTCCTGGAAGTACTTCTATAAAGTCCGGCCGTACCTGATTCTGCTGCCTGATATTCTCGACCGCCATTGAATCCAACAGGAAATATCGAAGCACTGTATACAGCCCTTCCTCCTTCGCCTTTTTTATCAGCGATATTTTGGTAGAAATGATCCCATCTGCAGCGGTATTCTTTTTGATGTATTCCACTGCTATCTCTTTTGAACTGAGACCATTGATCAGATCCACATGAACCACCGCTGTTTTTCCTGCCTTTTTGATTTTATTTATAATCTCTTCCAATGAACAGATATCACCAAATAAGATAAATACAACTTTTATCTCCTCGATCCGGCAGCAGTTTTCTACATCATCCATATTCTTGACGGCTGCTATGATCGGGTTTGCTTCCACCGCATTATAAAAATTATGATTTCCCCTCTGGTTCATTGTCTGTTCCTTTCTATGCAGATTGATCTATCTGCCATTTTCAGATATGTACTCGTATTTGTAATGATTGCTAATATATTTATATTACCATTTTCTATACGGATTTTAAATACTTCTTTCATACACCGGAAGGCAAAAAAATCCGGACTGCCTTTCACAGCAATCCGGACTCCAGATCTTTATTCCATTTTCATCCTTTTACAAAAACTGACTGAATTCTACCTTCTCTTCATTTGGTCCTTTAATCGTGAAGAACTTCACGCCATTATCCCAGAATGGCAGGAAATGAATCTCATCATCCATCGTATTCAGATCCATTGCACAGACTTCTTTATAAGTCTCTTCAATGTCTTTTACATCAATTGCTACATGATCGATTGCTCCTGCTTTCATAGTAGCTTCATCTGATTCATATGTCTCGATCACAAGATTTTCCAGTTTTAAGAATGCCACTTTCGCTCCGTCATTCACTGTCTCAAATGCAGGTTCAAATCCAAGCTTTGCGAAGAATGCTTTCGTTGCATCCATGTCTTTTGTCGGAATTCCGATATGCTGAATTCCTGTTGCATAATTTTTCATTTTTTGTTCCTCCTTTTGAATCATAACAGACCGCTCTCTTCCCGTTTTTCCTCTCTGTATGCAGGTATAAGATTACTCATTTGGGAATATCATCATTTTACCATTTTTTCCGCGGATTTTAAATACTTCATTGATGTCATCCAACGGAAGTCTGTCTGAGATCAGATCCGTCAGTCTGATCTTTCCTGCATTCACAAGTCCTGCTGCTCTTCCATGTGAGAATGGATTAACATAAGAGGCTGTAACTGTAATCTCTCTCTGGAAGATCTCGTATGGTTTGACAGGGATCTCACAGTCCGGTTCTGTCAGTCCGAATAACAGTACATGTCCTTCATTTCCGACATATTTGAATGCATCCAGCATCGTCTCTTTTCTTCCTACACATTCGATCGTTACGTTGATTTCTCTGATTCCTTCTTCTTTCATCAGATCAAATGGTGTCTTTTCCATCGGGTTGACCGCATAATCGGCTCCCATCTTAAGACCCATTTCACGTTTGGATTCGATTGGCTCTGATAAGATAACCGTTGCTGCCCCTGCAAGTCTTGCGAGCTGGATCATAATCTGACCAATCGTACCGCCTCCGATGACCAGGACAGTATCACCGGTCCGGATACCGGCTCTGTCAATTCCGTGTAAGCAGCATCCAAGTGGTTCACACATTGCTCCTGCTTCAAACGGCACATCTTTCTTCAGTTCATAGACCTGTTCCTCTCTTACTTTACAAAGCTGGGCAAATCCACCGTCATATGTAACACCTGTTGCCGAATAAGATTCGCAGAAATGTGGACGTCCTGTCTGACATGCATAACATTTTCCACACATGATGCTTGGATCTACTGTTACATGATCACCAACCTTGACACGTACCACATCTTCTCCTACTGCCTCTACTACGCCCGCAAATTCATGTCCGAGAACAACCGGCGGGAAACATTCTGACGCTCCCTTAGCTCCGTCATAGATGTGTAAATCCGTTCCGCAGATTCCTGCAGCCATGACGCGGATCAGAACTTCATCCCCGTGGATCACCGGATCTGCCTTTTCCTCTACTTTTACAACTCCCGGTTCATAAAATACTGCTGCTTTCATATCAGTGCTCCTCCTTTTTTATTCTTCTTTTTATATTCCTCATCTTATGTTCTTTTCTTCTTTTTCTGCTTCTTGTTCCTTTAGCTTTCTTTTAATTTCCGGCATCCATAGCTTTCTACCTTTTGGTAAATCTTCTGCTTTTCTTCTTTTTCAATTGTCTTCACATCAGAAAGTGCATAAGTTGTACCGATCTGTGCGGCTTTTCCTTTTGCCATATCATGATAAGTCATCAGATTCACCTGGGTGATCTGTGGATACTTTTCTGATAATCCTGCGATCATTCTGTAATGTTCTTCCTTATCATTAATCCCCGGTATGATCGGGCACCGGAGGATAATCTGATTCCCATTACGACAAAGCATATCCAGATTCTTCAGGATCAGCCTGTTACTTACTCCCGTATATTTCTTATGTTCTTCTTCTCCTGTGATTTTATAATCGTATAAGAATGTATCCACATACGGTGCAATCTTCTGGTACTTTTCCGTGTCCGCATAACCACAGGTATCCAGACAGACATGTATCTCTTCTTCTTTTGCTTTTTTTACCAGATCAAGCAGATTCTCAAACTGTACCATCGGTTCTCCGCCGCTGATTGTAAAACCTCCGCCACTTCTCTGATAAAAGTCTTTATCTTTCCGTACAATCTCCATAATCTCTTCTGCAGATACTTCCCGTCCATACATTTTTAATGCATGATTCGGACAGGCCGTGACACACTTTCCGCACCGGATACATCGCTCCATAACTACCTTATGGCAGTTCTTCTGTCCATCCTGCCAGATTTCATGTACCATCTGCGGACACACCGCACGGCATCTTCCGCATCCGGTACAATTTTTTTCCAGAAATCCAAGCTGTGCCATCTTCTTCTTCGACTCCGGATTATGACACCACAGACAGTCAAGCGGACAGCCTTTCAGGAATACCGTTGTCCGTATTCCCGGTCCGTCATGCAGCGCAAAGCGCTGCAGATCAAATATCGTTAACATTTTTCTCTCCCAAAGCTGTTTTTATTTTTAATCGTTTTAATTCAATGTACGGTTCAGGATATCCAGCTGTACATCATCTGCAAGTTCTACATATCTTGCACTAAAACCACCGACGCGAACAATCAGATTGGAATACTTTTCTGGCTCTTTTCTTGCATTCTCCAGATCTTCCTTTCCAATCACGTTGATCATTGCCTGCGTTCCGCCGCGTCCAAAGTAAGAATCCATCAATGGATAGATGATCGTCTCCCTCATATCATTGAATGTCTCTTTAGAAAACTTCATATTCTGAACAGTTCCGAAATGAATGTCTCCTCTTGCTTTTAACAGTGAATTAATAAATGCAGTGACTCCGTTTTTATCCATTCCGGATGTAGGATTGTTGGCATTGGAAAGAGAATCTCCTGCCCTTCTTCCATCCGGTTTTGCCCCTGTATGTCTTCCATAAGTTGTATTATCACGGTTGTTGATGTTCACCATTCCGAAGCAATCCAGACCATAATACTTGCCGGATATTGCCAGCATCGTGTTACATACCATCTCATGCACTGCTTTCATCATGTTATCCACATCTTCCAGATCATTTCCAAACTTATCCACATTCAGAAGCAGGTTTCTCACATCTTCGTATCCCTGATAATTCTTCTTTAATGCCTTCAGCAGTTCTTCAGCGGATATGCTCTTATCCTCGAATACACATTTTTTCACTGCGTACAATGAATCCGAACAGGTTACAATGCCGTATATCTCATCACTTCCGCCACATTTTACCGTTCCACCGCTGATAACTCCTTTTCCATTCTCAATACATCCGTCATACAGAATATTGTGAAGATTCAGTGACATATCCTGTGCAATGATCTCATATCCTCTGGAATGATTTCTTGCACTTACATCTGTTAAGAACTCCACGTTCTTGCAGAATGTTTCCCATAATTCATCAAAGGTCTGATAATCTGTAAGACTTGTATCATTCGGTGTCAGCCGGTAAGTTCCGGTTGCATCATATCCGCCGTTGATCGTGCCCCACAAAACATTCGCCAGATTCAGTACGGAATTCGGACTTACGATAATGCTGTGATCGATCGTAAATTCTCCACATCCAAGCGGCATCCAATTCAATGCCTCTTCATAGCTGATGCCGAATACATTCATAACACCCGGAATAATATTCTCATCCTGGTATAACATTGGATATGTCGTTCCTTCCCCAATACAGTCCATCGCCTTCTTGTATAAACGTTCATCCATTCCTTCATACATACGAAGTGTAAGCTGCGGTACGATATCTCTGACTCGTCTGGATACTTCCATAATAACAAGTGCCAGTTCATCCGCTTCTTTTGGATGTTTTCTTCCAAGCCCTCCTATGATCACACGGTCATCTGTTACCTGTTCTTTTGCAATCATCAACTGCCAGAAACTGGTCAGCAGGCGGATTGCTTCTTCTTCATCTATCACTCCGTTTCTCAGATCGTTCACATAAAACGGTGCCAGATAATCATCCATACGGCCCCATTCTCTTGCTCCGTCGATCATTGTATAGATGATTACCAGCTGAATTGCCTCACGGAAACTTTCCGGACGTTCTTTTGTAAGCTTCCTGCAGATCCGTTCCATCTCCTGAAGGTCTGACTTTCTGTCTCCATTCTCCTCCTGATCTGCCAGTGTCTTTGCTTCATCGGCATACCATAACAGCGTCTTCTGTACAGTACGGATTCCCATCTGCATTCCCGTATAGAAGTTCAGATCATATTCTGTATGTTCTTTCTGCTTTGTGCCGATCAGTTCATACAGACCTTCCAGACCATATTCAAGGAGCTTGTGATAATCCAGAAAAATTCCTGCCACTCGCTGAAGTGCAGTTGCTGCATGCGGATAATTGGCAAGATCGAGCACCGTTCCATCTGTTACGCCTCCTGTTACCAGATACACTTTATCTTCCGGATCCATCTCTGCAAGAAACTTCTTTGTCGATGTATGGTCTACCCAGTAATTCCGCAATGCTTTCAGACGTTCTCTGTCATTCTCCGGGATCTCTTCATCTGCAATCTTCTCATCAAACCAGTCAAAATTCATTGCGAATCCCCACTCACTGTTGATATACTGTGCATTCATTCCAAGCGGGAAGATGTCTGCTCTTCCACAGAACAGATCATTCGGCATGATCCCCAGCATAATCTGCGGGAACTGTGCATCCAGACATTTTGCTTCGCGGATTGCCGGTGGATCATTCTTACATTCCTTATATACTTCTGTGAATCTTTCCATATGATCCAGAAGTTCTGCAAAATCCAGTCTTGGCTCATTATTATAGATCGTGTTATATCCCTGATATGCTTCCTTAGTTCTTGTCTTATATGCCTCTTTCCAATACATACTTTTTACCCTCCTGCTTTATCCAGTTTGGTTAAACGTTTATCCTTTATGTCTTCATTCTACTTCTCTGCACCGGTAATTGTCAATTAGCAGTAATTCACATATTTATTCCGGTGTTTTTAGGCATTTTTACATGTTATGTTTATGAATTATCACATTGACTTTTCTATGATCGTCTCTTAAAATAATAACAGAACAAGAATTTCATTCCTGTATTCTTTAATATTTTGTATAAACGTTTCACCACGGAGGTTTATTATATGAGTACCATGAAAGATGTTGCAAAAAAAGCCGGTGTCTCCGTTGCAACCGTATCCTATGCAATCAACGGAACCAAGGCTCTCTCCCCGGAAACTCTTGCCAAAGTAAGAGCTGCGATCAAAGAGCTGAAATATTCACCGGATCAGACTGCCAAAAGTTTTAAAACGGGCCGGAAACATATCATTGCATTTATCGTCCCGGATATTTCGAACAACTACTTTTCCAATATTATTGATTCACTGGAACAGGAACTTCGGAATTCCGGTTATACCCTGATCATCACCAACACAAAAGAATCTCTGGATCTTGAGATTGAACAGTTAAAGTATCTCACTTCCGGAATTGTAGACGGTATTGTACTTGCCTCGTCGGCAAAGAATTATAAGGAGATCGCACCGTATATCCCTGCCGGATTTCCCGTTATTCTCGTAGATCGTAAATTAAAGGGATGTCCGTTTGATATCATCAGTGTATCCGATACAGATGCCATCGAACAGGGAATGGACTATCTGCTCTCCTGCGGACATACAAAGATCGGTTATATCGGTGATGCTCCTCATCTCAGTACTTCCAAAGAACGACTGCAGGCATATATGGATTTTCTTACAGAACACGATCTTCCGGTTGACCATGACCGTATAAAAGAAACGACTTCTCTTACACACAGTGCTTACGACCTTACCGGTCAGCTGCTGGCACAATCCTGCACGGCTCTGGTGATCGGCAATAATGTGATGACGGTTGATGCCTGCTGTTATCTTAATCAGCACCATGCTGATTATCCGAATGCAAGACTTCTGGGCTATCAGCACAAAGATCTCTGCCGGTTGTTTTCCTCTGATGACGGAATCATTGTCCAGAACGAATACGATATGGGAATCTCTGCCGCAAGACAGATCTTAACCCGTATCCGGAAGCCGGAAAGTTCCCGGAAAGAGATCATCATTTATAATGAATATACCCAGCCGGACCAGCCGTAATAAGACACAGCACCTGCCCCTGGCGATTTTTCCTGCATACTCAGGCATACAAAAAAGCCATATGAACTGCGTGGTTCACATCTGGAATCACGCGGTACCATATGGCATTTTTATTTTCTGACCTTTTCTTCAAATCGGTCTCTGTATCTTCTTACTACATCGAAAAATACTGCTGTATCTTCTCCTCATTCAGTTCTTCTCCGATCACGATCACAACTTCCTGTCCCTCCGGGATTGGACAGATCCTCATCTCCTGATGTGTGGCATTTAATTCCATCCATTTACCGTCTTCATCTTTCAGAAATCCTTTGACGCGGAATACCTGTCCGCATTCTTTGTCCTCCAGAACCTTCTTTGCTGCTTCTGTGATCTCATCTTTCGTCTTGTTAAGATTCATAAAATACAGGGATTTGAACGTCTCGCCCTCTTCGATATGCATCTTTCGATAATTTTCCGGCACATAACCGCAGGATAACAGTTTTTCATAATCTGCTTCGTCAAATGTCTCCCAGTCTTTTGCAACGATCTCATCTGCAAATCTTCTCCTGCACTGTACTTTTTCCATTGCCTGATTCAGATGTGCGATAGTATTTTTTATCTCTTCTTCGGTTGCTTCCTGGCTTCTGCTAAGTACGATACATCCCGCATTTGCCGCCTCGGAAGCAAGCAGGTAATCTGCTTCATCCGACAGTTCTGACTCTAATTTTGCGTCAACGACTGTGATCACATTTCCGATCTCATACCATCTGTCGATTGGATCTTCTCTCAACGCATCAAAGAATTCATCCACATCATAGACACCGGATGGCTCCACGATCACGCGGTCATAGCCGCACATTCCCATCGCGATCAGTTTTGTGCGGAAGCGTCTTCTGTGACAGTCTTCATCACACCCTCCTGCGATCATCTCCAGTTCGCAGTTTTCGCCTTCCATATCTTTTAATAACATCATGTCCACATTGACTGCGCCGTAATCATTTTCCAATATTCCGATATTTGCTCCACTGTCGATCAGATATTTTGCGTATTTCTTTATAAATGTTGTCTTTCCGGAACCTAAGAATCCGGTGATCAGATCTATTTTTACCATTATACTGTTACCTCGAATATTCTTTTCCCTTCAAATTCTAGTTCGTTTATTCCTGTTTCTTTATTTTTGTTAAAATTAAAACTCAAAAGATATCCTTTTTTTTCTTCGTAATAATCCAAGTACTCAAACAACTGTCGTTCACCTCGGACATGATATTCTTCCCCACGCCAGATTTTCAATTCAATAATAAATCTTTTTCCTTTATAATCGACGATAATATCTGTCCACCTGTTATCACGGGTTCTTGCTTCAATATAATAATTTCCAGTTCCATTAATAATCGGTTTCAAATACAACAAAAATAACTTCCGTCCATTCTCTTCTATGAATTTCTGATCATTTCCCGCATATATTTCCTCATAATACTCATAAAATTTCTTCATCACAAGATCCATCTGAAGCATATCCTTCACAATAAACTGATTACGATTTGTTGATGCTTCCATATACATCTTGTTATTTACCGCCATTTCCGACAGAAACATGTCGTAAAGTTGTGTCTCAAAAATCCGGTTGGAAACTGCAACAATTCCATTTTTATCTTTTAAAAATCCAAAGGTAACTCCCAGATCAACCATCGGTGTTTCTCTTTTAAATGGAAAATCAATTCCGCCAAAAAGCATATTCTGAAGCATTTCTTGCAGCTGTGGATAATCTAACAGTTTTTTTGTCATGTCATCGAATAAAGTATTCGGTTCTTTTAGTAAAATCTTTATCGCAGCCAGAACCCCTTCCTTCGTCCAGGCTGATGAAACATTTCCAAACTCTTTTATTCCTACAATTCTCTCATCTATAATCTGACAGATTCTGGAAACAAGATATGGATAGCCCGAAGTATAATCGTATATTATCCTCGCAATATCCTGTACATGCATTCCTGTCCGATGCTCTGATTCATACTCTTTCAGCATAGATTCGATGTCTTCACAGTCAAAACTCATATCCATCTGAAAATCTACTGCAATATTCCACGGACTGTTATACTTCATCTCTTCTTGTGGATGTAGTTTTAATTTTAATGTTTTTACATCGTAGACCCCGGCCAGAATCACTGACTGGAATGTCTCATCTTTTCCCTGCTGCCATTTCAGATACTTTTCTCTTAGCAATCCTAAAAATGATAGAAAAATCTGATTATCCGAACTTTTATCCACCTCGTCAATCATAAGTATGATTTTTTTTCCACATGTCTTGCACAAAGAACTGATTTTTATCCCCAATGAACGCATCGGAAAACGCTCTGACAGTGGACGATTCCATTCCTCTATGATAGTACCATCTACATTTTGTGCTTTCAGACATTCGCTGATATCCATAACCAGTCCTTCTGCCAGACTTCCCATGGATTCAAAATACTCATCTGCAGCCTCGAAGCTAAGGCTCAGTACAATATACTCCTCCCTCAGACGTCGTTCCAATAAGTAAAGAGTCGTTGTCTTTCCATACTGACGTGCACGATTAATCGTAAAGTACTGACCTTTTTCAATATAATCCCGAATAATCCGATCAATCCGTCCACTGATATCTACCATATAATTTTTTTCCGGAATACATGTTCCTGTCACACAAAATCGTTTTGGCATAAAGGCAACCTCCCTCTTACTGATACTTATGAGTATAACCTTTTTTTCAAGGCTATGCAAGAAATCTCGACATAGGTCCATCTGTAAAAAACAAAAAAAGAACTCAAATCTCTTTCAACACTTGAATGGTAAATTTGAGTTCCTTTTTCACGTTTTAAATTATTCATTATTTTTGGAAAGGAATTGTCTGGTTCTTTCCTCTTTCGGATTTTCAAACACTTCGTGCGCCAATCCCATCTCTACAATATGTCCGCCTTCCATAAAAACAACTTCATCTGCAACATTTTTTGCAAATTTCATTTCATGTGTCACGATTAACATCGTTGTATGTTGCTTTGCCAGATCTTTGATAACATCTAACACTCCGGCAACTAATTCCGGATCAAGCGCAGATGTTGGTTCATCAAATAGAATAATATCCGGATTAACCGCCAGTGCTCTGGCAATTCCTACACGCTGTTTTTCTCCTCCTGAAAGTGTCTCTGGATAAGCATCTTTCTTTTCCAGTACCCCTACTTTTTCCAACAAATCTAATGCGATTTTATCTGCTTCTTCTTTCGGCATCTTCTTTACCAATGTCAGTGGAGTGGTAATATTTTCAAGTGCTGTTTTATTCCGGTATAAATTTGAATTCTGAAAAACCATGGATGTCCGTGTGCGCAACACCTGAATATCTGCCTTGCTAAGTTTTTCATAATCGAATATTTGATCATCCAGCTGGATTGTTCCTTCTTCCGGTCTTTCCAGTACATTAATACAGCGAAGAAGTGTTGATTTACCAGTTCCCGATGGCCCAATAACCGCAATTACTTTTCCTTTTTCAATCTTCAGACTAATATGATCCAGTACCTGCTGATTTCCAAATCTTTTTGACAAATTCTTAATTTCAAGCATATGTTTCTCCTATATGTATAAGGGGGATGTTATCCACACCCCCTCATAATTATTTCTGAACTATTTCTGATATGCAGAGCTTATTACCTTTTCAACCTTTTTCTGTACTACTCCCAATACAATAGCCAATATCCAGTAAAATACTGCTGCCAGTATATACGTCTCAAATGTCTTGTAATATGTAGCTGCTGTCAACTGAGCTTCACCCATAATATCCTGAATACCAATCGTCATTCCGAGAGAAGACATTTTGATGATATCCAGGCATGAATTCACAATTGGAGGGATTGCTGCAACAGCTGCCTGCGGAAGTATAATCTTCAGCATCATCTGCGGATGTGTCAGTCCAAATGCAATACTCGCTTCATACTGTCCTTTATCTACGCTTTCAATCGCTCCACGTATACTCTCAGATATATACGCTGCGCTGTTAAGTCCCAGACACAGCACCAACGCAAATGTCTTCGGACACCGTTTCATTACATCAAATACCATTGGTAATCCATAATAAAACAGAAACAACTGAATCAACAGCGGTGTACCCCTGAAATATGATACATAGACTTTTGCAAGCTGACTTAATATTTTTACGCGAAAATGCTGGATAATTGCCAATATAGTTCCCAATATAATACTAAGCAGAAAGGCTAAAGCCGAAACATATATCGTAATCCATAATCCTTCTAAAAGCAGTGGAGTCAATACTTTTGTATATGGGATAAACGTTTCTGTTAAATAAGTCATAGTTATTCCTTCTTAGTAGTAATATCTGCACCAATCCATTTCTCAGAGATTTCCTGCAGAGTACCATCTTCTTTGATAATCTTGATAAATTTGTTCATAGCATCACACAACTCTGTATTATCCTTTGCAAATACAATATTTGCTGTATCATATGCAAATGGTTCCAAAACTTTGATTTTAAGATTCTTATTTGATTTCATAGCCATGTATGTCTGAATGTCCTGAGCAAGTACTGCATCGATACGTCCATAAGCAATATCATCAAACATTGCTTCCAAAGTTGCAGATGTATATACTTCAAACTTAACATCACCCTTTGGATACATTTCTTCTACAGCCTGCTGCATAGAGTTTCCGGAACCAACACCTACTGTTTTTCCAGACAGATCTTTTACACTCTTAATCTCGTCATTATCTTTCGCAACTACCACTGTAGAACCGTAATAATCAACCGGATCAGAGAATAAATATGAATCCTTTCTTTCTTCTGTCGGGGACATCTGCGCAGATACTGCATCTGCCTTTCCCGAAGAAAGTAATCCAAGAAGCCCGCTAAAATCAGCATACTCCCATTTTACTTCAATCCCTGTTCTCTCAGAAAATTCATTCCAGATATCTACATCATAACCCTTCAGTTCACCATCCTCTTCAAACTCAAACGGCTCATATCCCGGTGATGTTGCAACTGTTACAGAATCAGCATCCAGACCAAGATCCAACTTATCGTCTTTTGCTTCATCTTTTGACTCTTCTGTTTTCTTGGTTTCTTTTGTGTCCGATTTGTCTGACTGACCGCACCCCATCATCAATGCAGCACACATGGATACACATAACAGTGTGCTTATAATTTTTCTTTTCATTTGTTTAATCCTCCATTCTTAATCTCTTATTTGATTGTCTCATTTTCTATCAAATAACTCAAATTGATTGTTTTTATATGTTGCATTATTCATAGATATCATCTATGCTTTTATTGCAATCTTTCTATACACCATCCAGCTATTTCGTCTTCATTTCTATAATCTATTCTTTTTCTTGGCTGGATCCAGATCTCCTAACGGCACTGCGCCTGTCCAACAATATATTTCCCACATATGTCCTGCCGCATCCAAAAAATATACACATCGGGCATTCCACTCATAATCTTTGGGTTCTGAAATAAATTCCACTCCTTCCGCTTTCATCTGTTCATATGCTTCGTCCACTTCTTCCGGTGTGTCACATCGAATTGCCTGTTGGTCCCGATATTTCACTTTTGCCATTACATCCTTCCCAAGATTATCCTCTAGATGTTTCCACTGCCACAGAAAAAACTCTACCTTTCCTTCCATCGGAAATCCGGCAAATGTCTCGTCAATCCTCGCTGGTTTAAAACCGAACACTTTTGTAAATTTTTCCGCTTCTTTATATACATCTTCTACCAAGTATCCATGCGCTGTATGCTTTCCCATTAAATTAAATCTCCTTCTTTTCTCAACTCCCAGATTCTTCCATTCCCATCTCTCAGAAAGTGACCTAATGCTCCAATCTGTACCAGCCCTTTTCTCAGCAGCTCAGCTTTTTCAGCCAAAAGTTCTTCTTCTGATCCGTAAAGCCAGGTACAGAAAGACTGCTCCGGTAATTCTTCTTCTGAAATTCCAAGACCATCATATAGATAGTTCTTTTCAACCACACTGAATACAAGTGGAGATTGTGTATTTATCCACGCCGACTCTTTCCCTTTTTTGTCTGCATCCCAATTGAAATACTGTTGGTAAAATGCTACTGATTTCTCTATATCTTCAACAACTAATGTGTAGGAATATTTCGTCATGTCCGTTCCTCCTCTTCACTGCTATTTTAACTAATTATAGCATCACCCAATTTCTTCTATCAAATTTGATATTTCTATAATTTAACCGATGTATCATTTTAATCTATAAGCTGCTCAGCTGATATTCTATTATACTTATAATAAAGATTTGATCTTCACAAAGCCATTGAACTTGCATCCACAAAGTAATACTACAGCAGAATCCACAACAAAAATAAGTGTACAAAGCATAAACATTTCTATACTTCATACACTTATTTTTTTATATATAGGATTTAGCTTTTCAATCCGTCAAATCCTTTTTTCATATTCTCCAATACTCTAAGCAGTATTTTCTTCGGGCAGGCAAGATTCAATCTGACATACTGACTTCCTGCCTCACCAAATTCCAGACCGCCACTTGGCATTATACCACATTCATTTTTCCAGAATTCAATAATCTCTTCATCTGTCATCTTCATAGCGCTACAGTCCACCCATAACAGATAGGTAGCTTCCGATTCCGGCACTCTAAGATACGGAATGTTTTCCCTGATATATTGAACTGCCATTTCTTTATTTTCTTTAATATAACGGTAGACTTCCTCGAACCAGTCTTCACTTTCCATATATGCTCCGACTGTTACTCCTTCTGCAAATGCATGTTCAAACGGATAAGCCATTGCATTCATCCGGCTCATAATTTGCTTCTTCATCGCATCCCCGTCTACAAGCAATGTTGCTGTCTGTACGCCCGCCACATTAAAACTCTTTCCCGGAGATATCATCGTAACTGATGATACATCATATTTCTCAGCAATTTTTCTCAACATTGTATGCTGTCCGTGAAACACAAAATCATAATGCGCCTCATCCGAAATAATAAGTAGCTCATGTGCCTTGCAAAACCGACAGATTCCTTCCAGTTCCTGCTCTGTCCATACAGTTCCTGTCGGATTATGCGGATTACACAACAAAAATGCTTTTGTTCTATTCGTCACTTTCCGCTCCATATCTTCAAGATCAAATGTAAATCTTCCATTTACTTCTCTCAGCTTGCTGCCGTTGACCGCACGTCCACACCCCTCAATCGTATGATAAAAATTTCCATATGTTGGAACATTCATCATTACTTCATCCTTCTCTTCTGTATATTCCTGAAGGATGATGCTGAGTCCGCTCATCATATTCGCACAGTATACTATTTGTCCTGCCGGAATTTTACAGCCATGACGTTTTTTCAACCAGTATTGTACTGCCTTATAATACTCTTCTGACAACAGTTCATAGCCAAATACGCCTTCTTTCACCCTGTCGGCTAAACGTTTTTGAATTGCCGGAGAGACGTCAAATTCCATATCCGCCACCCACATTGGATACATCTCATGCCCATTATTTTTCAATTCTCTGGCTTTCCATTTAAACGAATTTGTCCTGCTTCTGTCAATGATTTCATCAAATTTATATTTCATAGCCGTTTTCCTCCTCCCCTGTCTCTGTAAATTGACTCTGTTTAGTGTAACACAAAAAGCGACTGCCCTACAACCAGTAGCCACCCTTTATTATTTTATTTATTTCTTTCCGCCAAAGATAAATCCTATAAACCGGATATAAGTATACACAACCAGAACAACCACAATAATCATCTCGATCAGTACCACATATTTCAGGAACGGCATCGGATGTCCCATATTCATTGCACATGCCATCATCTGTTTTGAAGCGATCGCACTGATGACAAATGGGAATGTAAATGCCGCATAGCTTGGGAAGAATGGCATCTTCAAATAGCCGATTGCTTTTCCAAGTGCAAGCAGACCTCCGTTGAATGCGCCGCAAACACAGCCTGATTTCTGTTACTCCGATGTTCATAAGTAATTCCTTCTGTTTTCCTTTTGTTGCATGTTTTCAAAAAACTTCTGTTTTTATTATATATAGATATAACCTATTTGTTAAAATGATATTTTTAATATATCACATTACTTATCATGTTCCTCTATATCCATAAATACATATACAAAAAGTCATATATCAGATTCATGCCATTATAATCTGATATATGACTTCTTCCATATTTATTCTATATTTATCCAACCAGATGCATCATATTGATCAGGAAGATCCAGCTCAGTCCATAATATGATATAACTGCTACAAGGTCGTTGACCGTTGTGATAAGTGGTCCCGAAGCAACCGCCGGGTCTACATGAATCTTCTTAAAGAACAACGGAATCAATGTTCCAACCGCTCCTGAGATTACCATCGCCAACAACAGTGACACTCCGATACATCCAGATACCGCATATGCAAATACGAATGTCTTCCCTTTAAATAATGCAATATAAAGTCCGATCACTACAAACGACAGTATTCCAAGGATCGATCCATTCGAAAATGCAATCTTCATTTCTTTAAATACCAGTTCTGCCTTCTGCTTTCCGGTCAGTGACTCATCCATCAGTACACGGATCGTTACGGCCAGTGACTGCGTACGTACGTTACCTGCCATATCCAGGATCAGTGACTGGAAACACATGATGATCGTAAGCTGACTTACCACTTCTTCAAACAGACCGACTACGGATGAAACGACCATTCCAAGTCCCAGCAGTACCAGAAGCCACGGAAGTCTCTTCTTGATACTTTCTCTTAATGGCTCCTTCAAATCTTCCTCCGCGGTCAAACCGGCGAACTTCGCATAATCTTC
>ERZ772821.1209-NODE-1209-length-16378-cov-22.848312_pt1 | contig 16378 bp, 10 predicted proteins | sample MGYA00580859_ERZ772821 | MGnify/ENA primary metagenome ERZ772821 (study PRJEB29015, sample SAMEA2737674) | human gut metagenome | biome: human gut; feature: human-associated habitat; material: faeces | place: China | collected 2012 ...
TTCAGCACAGCGTCAAGCAGATAGTGAAAGTTCTTGTGAGGTGCATATGAAAATCACAGTAATCCGAATGGGAAACTCTCGGCAGCCCGGATATCCTGACAAAGAGTCAGGTGGCGGAAATAAAAGCAAAAACTGCCCTTAAAGCAGAAGAGATTCCGTTTTCGGCAAGCGGCGGCTCAACAATTATAAAACTGACCATTGAGACAAACGATGTGATTTTGTTGAGCTTGGAATAATATAAGCGACATCCAAGCTCGCGGACATTCAGCGCTTAATAAACCGAGCAAGCTTTTATCAATGCTAAAAAAATCAAGGCAGAGATTATACATCTGCCTTGATTTTTTATTTTATCGGGCTCACATATCACTCTTTGATTTTGGGATACAGCTCCGCCCATTTCGAATATTTTTTGCTATAGTATTTCACGAGCTTTTCATCCGGCAAAATGCGGGTATAGCTCGATTTAACGCTACTTTTCAGCCGCTCATATCCGTCATCCGGCAGGCAAGCTCGCGCGCCTAAGAGCGCGGCACCCAAAACGGCTCCGTGTTCAACCTCCGGAAGCAAAAGCGCAATGTTCAAAACGGATGCTATAATTTTTACCCACTCTTTATTTCGCGTGCCGCCGCCGCAGATTTTTGAAGTTTCGATATGTATTCCGAGATCCCGGATAATATCGAGATTTTGTTTTATCGCAAAAGCGACGCCCTCTAACACCGCAAGCGTCATTTCGTCTTTTGTCGTATTGAGAGACAAGCCGAAAAAGGCCCCGCGAATGCTTGAATCGTTAATCGGTGACCGCTCGCCCATGAGATAGGGCAGGAACATAACCTGACTTTTGCCAATATATTCCGTGAAGCCTCCGTCATATGATGATTTTGTTATGCCTTCAATCCACCATTTTTGGCAGCTTGCCGCCGACAAAATACACGCGAGATAATGATATTTGCCCGCCGCGGAGCAAAATGTATGTATGGCGCCGTTCGGCACATAATCGAACTCGTCGCTTGCGACAAAAATCGTGCCCGAGGTTCCGAGCGAAATGTTGCAGTCCCCGCTTTCAATTGTATCCGTTCCTACGGCGGACGCCGCATTGTCGCCCGCGCCGATAACTATTTTAACATTTTCATTCAGTCCGAGTTTATCGACAGCGGACTTTTTGAGCGTCCCTACCGTCTGGTAGCTCTCATATACTTTTGGCAGATTCTTTTCACCTATGCCGAGCACCGACAGCATAGGCTCGGACCAACGGCGATTTTTCGTGTCAAAATACAATGTGCCCGCAGCGTCTGAGCAATCGGTCGCAAACACACCGCTGAGCCTGTACGCCACATAGTCCTTCGGCAGCATTATTTTCTCAGCTTTTTGAAAATTCTTCGGTTCATTGTTTTTCAGCCAAAGTATTTTCGGCGCGGTGAAGCCGGAGAACGCGATGTTTCCCGTGTTTTGTTGGAGCGTCTCTTTGCCGATAACATTGTTGAGATATTCGGTTTCGCGCGAGCTTCGGCTGTCATTCCACAAAATGGCGGGGCGGATCACATTATCGTTTTCATCGAGCACGACAAGGCCGTGCATCTGCCCCGAAAAGCTGATGGAGACAACACTGTTTCTGTCAATGTCAGATACAAGCTCTTTTATTACAGAAATGCTGCCGTCATACCAGTCCTGTGGATTTTGCTCGCTCCAACCGTCTTTGGGATAATAGAGGGGATACTCTCTTGACGCCGTTTTGACAATCGCCTTTTCGCTCAGCAGCATTCCCTTTACCGACGAGGTTCCTATATCAAGCCCTATGAAGCAGTCCATTCGCCGCACCTCATTTAAACAGAATTCGGTTTATTTCGCTCTGAATCTTTTCCTGTCTGCCGGATTCCGGAATTTCACAGATCTTCTTTTCGCAGGCTATCTCGGACAACTGCGAAAGGGTCGTATCGCCGTTTCTGATTTTCTGACCCAATTCGGAGCTGAACGAAGAATATTTTTTCTCAATAAACTCATCGATTGTACCGTTTTCTATAATTTCGGCTGCCTTGATAAGACCGAGAGCGAATGTGTCCATACCGAGAATATAGCCATAGAACATGTCCTCTGCTGTGTTGCTCGCTCTGCGGTTTTTGGCGTCAAAATTAAATCCGCCGGTAAGTCCGCCGTTTTTGAGCACCTCATACATACACATCGTTGCGCTGTATGCGTCAAATGGGAACTCATCGGTATCCCAGCCCAAAAGCAGGTTGCCCTGATTCGCGTCAATGGAGCCGAGCATACCGTTTACGGCAGAAACTCTCAGCTCGTGCTGGAAGGTGTGACCGGCAAGCGTCGCGTGATTGGCCTCGATATTCAGCTTGAAATCCTTGTCGAGTCCGTACTGTCTCAAAAAGCCTATTGCCGTTGCGGCATCGAAATCATATTGATGCGTCATCGGCTCCTTCGGCTTGGGCTCAATATAGAAATCTCCCTCAAATCCGATGCTTCTGCCATATTCCACAGCCATGCGCATAAGAGAAGCTATGTTTTCCTGCTCAAACTTAACATCGGTGTTCAGCAGAGTTTCGTAGCCCTCTCTTCCGCCCCAGAACACATAGCCTCTGCCGCCGAGCTTAACGGTAATATCAAGCGCCTTTTTTATTTGCGCCGCAGCAAAGCAATAAACATTGACATCGTTGGTGCTGCCGGCGCCGTTCATAAACCTCGGATTGCCGAACATATTTGCCGTTCCCCAAAGGCACCTGATATCCGTGCCGTTCATTTTTTCAAGAATACAGTCCGAAATTTCATCAAGACGCGCGTTTGTAACATTTATGTCTTTATCCTCGGGGACTAAATCGACATCGTGGAAGCAGAAATATTTGATTCCGAGCTTTTGCATGAACTCAAAGCCCGCGTCCACCTTTGCCCTTGCGTGTTCCATCGTACCGGGTATCGCTCCGAAAGACTTGTCGGCCGTACCGACGCCGAACATATCCGCACCTGCCGCGCCCAGATTGTGCCACCATGCCATGGCGAACGGCAAATGCTCGCTCATCTTTTTGCCAAAAATCACTCTGTCGGGATCATAGAACTTGAAAGCAAACGGATTTGAACTTTGCTCGCCCTCGTAATTTACCTTCTTTACAAAATCAAAATATTCCATAATATCAGTCTGCCTTTCTTATATAATAAATTTGTTCAATCAAACGCTGACCGTAAGCTTATTGTTCATTGCGTCCGCGCTGTCCTGACCGACATAGAATGTGTATTCATTCTCCAAATACCATTCTCCGGCCTTTTCGTCATAAAATTTAAGGTCATCCTTATAAACAGTCACGGTCTCTTCGATCTCTTTTCCCGCCGGGACATTGACTTTTTTGAAGCCTTTGAGCAGCTTCACGGGATGATCTCCGTTTGCTCCCGCATAAACCTGAACGACCGTCTTTCCGTCGAAGCTGCCGATATTCTTGATTTTCAGCGACACTTCTATGCTACCGTCTTTATTTTCGGCATGTATATCGGAATACTCAAACTCGGTGTAGGAAAGACCGAAGCCAAACGGGAACGCAGCCTCTTTGCCCTCCTTGTCGAGCAATGTATAGCCGTGGTAGTAGCCGTAGTCGATAACCCTTGTTTTTTCTCCGGGGAACAGAAACTTCGGATAATCATTTTCATCCTTGGCAATTGTAAACGGCAAATGGCCGCTCGGAACCGCCTTGCCTGTCAACATATCCGCAAGCGCGTTTCCGCCCTCCATTCCGCTGTAGAAAGAATGAAGTATAGCGGACGCTTCGTCTTTCCATTCTTCAATGACATACGCACTTCCTCCGACGATATCAACGATTGTGTTCTCACAATCTGCGCAGATGCGGTGAATAAGCTCCACCTCGTTTGACGGAATACGCAGCGAATATCTGTCGCCGCCGTGCGCCTTTTCTGCCGTATCATCCTTGCTTGAGAAGTTCGCGAGATTTTCGCCCTCCTGCTTATAATCGCTGCCTACGCAAATCAAAACGCAGGAGCACGACTTGATTTCATCAAGCTTTGACGATATATCAAGGCTTTCGCAAAGGACAACATTTTCTTTTCCGAATGCATTGCAGAGGCCTTTATACGGAGTAACCGTATACGGACTCGCAACGCTGCTCGAACCATGATCGCCGACATTGATTTTGTTGGCATACCGCCCGACGACGGCTATTTTCTTGACATCGCTAAGCGGAAGTATTCCGTTGTTTTTAAGCAGGACAGTACCCTCGCACGCAACTTTTTTTGCAAGCATGGCATGGGACTTACAGGCGATAACATCCTTGGACTGATGTTTAATTTTTGGTGTTATCTTTATTAAGCCCGTCAAAACATTCCGAACTGCCTTGTCGATATCATCTTGCGATATTTTCCCGTTTCTTAAATATATTGGCAGCATGGTATACAGTATCTTCATCGGCATCTCGACATCCATGCCTGCCTTAACAGCTCTTTCCCCGTTCCTCAGGGCAAACAGGAAGTCGGTAATTGCAAAGCCCTCAAAATGCCACTGATCGCGCAAGACATCCGTAAATAAATACTTGCTTTCGCAGCAATGCTCCCCTCTAAGAAGATTATAGGCACCCATAATGGACATCGCGCCGGCGTCAATGCACTTCTTGAAATGGGGGAAATATACCTCCTGCAAAGTCTTTTCATCTGCATGGACATCCACCGAAAATCTGATGTTTTCAATGCTGTTGCAGGCAAAATGCTTTGGGCAGGCGATAACGCCGTTATCCTGCACCGCTTTTGTCAGTGCAGCGCCCATTTTTCCGAGCAGAAACGGATCCTCGCCATATGTTTCCTGCGCTCTGCCCCAGCGGGGATTGCGCAAAAGGTTAATGCATATACCGGCAAAATAGTTGGCGCCGCCTGCAATCACTTCTTTTGCAATGGCTGTGCCGACCTCATATTCAAGCTCATCGTTAAATGAAGCGCCTCTCGCCATTGAAACGGGGAAGCAGGTACTTTTACCCATAACAACACCGCGGGGGCCGTCCGAAAAGGCAACCGTCGGGATCCCCAAACGCTTAATCCCGCCTGCAATGCACGGTCGGTAGTTGTACTTTCTGCCCTTTGTAAGCAAGTCATAGCAATTTCGCATAGCAAACTGCCTGCCTGAAAGCATTTTCAGCTTCTCTCTTAATGTCATTTCGCTGCACAGCTGTTTGCAAACCTCCTTCAATGTCTCACTTGTCGGAGATTTTTGGTATACCGCTACCGCATCATTATAATTCATAATCGCGCTCCTTTACAGACATATTTTTGTTTTATCCCATGTTCATTATATAAAATTAATCTTGATTATAAAAGAAATATGTTTTATAATAATGGAAATATATTTGTACGGTGATTAAATTATGGTCGTTTATGAAGGACACAGAAGCGTAAAAGGCGAGTACCTTTATAATCAGGTAGACAAAAATCTGAACTTTCAAAAGCACACACATTGCAACTATGAAATTGTGTTCTGCCTGGGCGGTTGTCTGGTGTGTGAAGTGGGAAACAAAAAATACGAGCTGCACAGCGGCGAGGGAATGCTTATCCTTCCCGGATATATTCATTCTTTCTGCACACCCGAAGAAAGCGAGGATTATCTTTGCGTTTTTTCAACCGATCTTGTCTCCCTATTTTATGAAAAAACAAAGATGAAATCACTTTCCGACACGAGGTTCTCGTTTGACAACAGAAATGACATTGATATTCTGACGGACGAGAACAGAAGTATTTTTGCAAAGCAGGCTGTCCTTTACAGGCTTTGCGCCGCCGTGTTTGAACAAAGCGAAATAGAAAAAATTGATGAGTCCTATTTTGCACTCACCAATTCTCTCTCAATGTATATTCAAAATAACTTCACCAAAAAGCTGCGGCTTCAGGATATAGCAAAACAATTCGGCTACGATTACAGCTATCTGTCTTCCTTCTTCAACAAAAATTTTGACATGGATTTCGCCTCATTCGTCAACAAATACCGCATTCAATTCGCCTGCGAGCTGTTGAAAGACACCAACGACGATGTGACCCAAATCGCAATGAAATGCGGATTCTCCACCATACGAAACTTTAACCGCGTTTTCAAGAACGAAACGGGACAAACGCCCAAAGCCTACCGTAAATTAAACAGCTCAAATTCGCCATCAGATTCGGAACAGCGGGAAGACAAATAAAAAACCTGCAACGCATCTCAGGCGGACTGTCACCGTTCAAAACCGCACCCCGTTTATCAGGCATTGCAGCTTGACAAGCGGGGTGCGATTCACATTTACGGGGGATTACAGAAAAGATCAGGTCAGACTGATTTTGTCTATTCGTTCGAGCTCGTCGCTCGTAAAAGATGTGTTTTCGATTGCTTTTATATTATCGATGATTTGCGACGGCTTTGACGCGCCTATCAGAACGGAGTTGACAATTCCGTCTTTCAGAACCCATGCCAGAGCCATTTCTGCAAGAGTCTGATTTCTCTCCTTTGCAATTTCCGAAAGCGCGCGGACTTTTTTGAGCTTCTCTTCGGTTATCGCGTTGACGGAGAGAAATCTGCCGTCGGTCATAACCCTGCTGTCGCTCGGAATGCCGTTTAGGTATCTGTCGGTCAGCAACCCTTGCGCGAGCGGACTGAAGGCGATAATGCCCTTGTTCAGCCTTGCGGCGGTGCTTTTCAGACCGTTGTTCTCGATTGTTCTGTCAAATATCGAATACCTGTTTTGATTTATCACAAACGGGCATTTGAGGTCTTCAAGAATGCTGCACGCCTTTTCGAGATTTTCGCCGTCATAGTTGGACACTCCGGCATAGAGAGCCTTTCCGCTGCGAACCGCCTGCGCAAGCGCGCCCATCGTCTCTTCGAGCGGAGTCTCGGGATCGAGGCAGTGGTGATAGAAAATATCAACATATTCAAGCCCCATGCGTTTAAGGCTCTGATCAAGGCTCGCGAGAAGATATTTGCGGCTTCCGTTCCGGCATCCGTAGGGTCCCGGCCACATCTCATAGCCCGCCTTCGTGCTGATTATCATTTCATCGCGGTATGCCCTCATCTCGTTGGCAAAAATTTTGCCGAAATTCTCTTCCGCGCTGCCGGGCGCCGGGCCGTAATTATTTGCCAGGTCAAAATGCGTGATGCCGTTGTCGAATGCGGTGAAGCAGAGCTCTTTCATGTTTGAATACTGCGCGTTATCGCCGAAGTTATGCCAAAATCCGAGCGACACCGCCGGCAGCTTCAGACCGCTTTTTCCAAGGCGGTTATATTGCATCTTGTCGTATCTTTTTTCGTTTGCAACATACATATTGATTCTCCTATATATCCGTGTCACTCTGCCTTATCCCAGCCGGAATAGAGGGTTATGCTTTCGTTGACCGTATCCTTGCTGATGTCAAATGCTTTTGTGCAGTCTCTGTCGCTGTACCAACCGGTGAACACATAGCCCTCTTTGACGGGGTCGTTTTCAACATTGACAAGCTGACCGTGCATAACCTTCTGATTCTCTATCTGAGAGCCGCCGTTCGTGTCGAAAGTTACCGTAAAACCCGCATGGCTTATTGCAAAAACTACACAGGCAATTAGAACAACAATACCCACGAGTATAAGCCTATCGGCGGTTTTTACAGATATTTTGACATTTCTGTAAAGCCCTCCCGGCTTTCTTTCTGTCGTAAGACCCATTGTGCTTTTTTCGTTATCCATGGTTTCACAGCCTTTCGGTTTCAGCATTCATTATCTGCGTGCGAGATATTTACGCATATCGATAGCGCAGGCAATAAGGATTATCATACCCTTGATGATATAAAGCATATTGGCGGACACGGAGAGGAAGTTGAGTCCTGCAAAGATTATCTGTAAAAGCAGAACGCCGACAACTATTCCGCTTATCTTTCCTGTGCCGCCGACGAACGACACGCCGCCGATAACGCAGGCCGCGATAGCGTCGCATTCATAGTTGAGTCCCGTGTTTGCGGAGCAGGAAGCAATTCGCGCGCCCTCGATAAATCCCGTTATGCCGTACATAACGCCTGCAAGAATAAACACAATGAGAATAGTCACAAAGACATTTACGCCCGAGACTCTTGCCGCCTCTTCGTTTGAGCCGACCGCAAACATATTTTTGCCGAACTTCATCTTATTCCAGACGACCCACATGACAGCGGTCAGAATAATTGAATAGAGAACATATTTCGGGATCGCAACGCCGTCAATCGAGAACAGCGTGCCGGTGATAAATTTAGTGTAAGACGGATCGAGACCGGAGAGCGTCTGTCCGTTGTTTCCGCCTATCATAAGATACATAAGAACCGTACCGAAAACGATAAGCTGGGTCGAAAGAGTGACTATAAACGGATGAAGCTTGAACTTGGCAACGAAAAATCCGTTCACAAGACCGACTGCGGCGCCTATGGCTATAACCGCGAGGAGCACGACGATCAGCGGCATCGTGTCAAGACCCTTGAACATCTTGTTCGCATAATCGCTCATCTGGAGCAGAGAAGCGGCGACGCAAGCCGTGAGTCCGACGCAGCGGCCGGCGGAAATATCGGTACCGGTCAGCACTATGCATCCCGCAATGCCCAAAGCGATCGGCAGTTTTGCCGCCGTGAGCGAGATTATGTTCACTATTGATGAAATGCTCAGGAACGCCGGCACCTTGACCGCAATAAAAATCACGGAAATCGCGATTATTATATACATCGCGTTGTTGAACAGCAGATCCGTCACAAGTCTTTTTTTATCGCCGCGGTCTGCCGCTTTGAATTTTTGGAGCCAGAGCGAAACGCGCGAGCGCTTTACTTTTTTTGCACTTGTATCAGCCATGATGATTCCTCCTTAGACATATTTCGCCGCAAGGGTCATTATTTCTTCCTGGTTCGTCGTTCCTGCGTCCACTTCGCCCGCGAGTCTGCCGCCCGACATAACGAGTATCTTGTCGCAGACGCCCAAGAGCTCCGGCATTTCGGAGGAGACCATGATAACGGTTTTTCCCTTTTTGGCGAGGTCGAGAATAAGCTGATATATCTCATATTTCGCGCCGACATCAATTCCTCTTGTGGGCTCGTCGAGCAGGAGCACCGTGGGGTCGGTCAGAAGCCACCTTGCAAAAATGACCTTCTGCTGATTGCCGCCCGAAAGAGAGCTTATCTTCGTCTCCTGGCTGGGAGTCTTTATTTTCAGGGAGTTTATGTACTTGTCGGTAGTTACCTTCATTTTCTTCTTGCTGACGAACGGACCCGTCATATACTTCTTCAGGCTTGCAACCGTCGCATTCTCTCTGATGTTGAGAATGCCGAAGATTCCCGTTGCTCGCCGTTCTTCCGTCAGAAGCGCAAATCCGTTTTTGATCGACTCGTGAGGAGTTTTGTTTTTTACCTCCTTGCCGTCAAGAAAAATCTTTCCGGAGCGGCGCGTCGTTATGCCGAAGATCTGTTCAAGAAGCTCTGTTCTGCCCGATCCGTCAAGTCCGGCGACACCGAGTATCTCTCCCCTGTTTGCCTCGAAGGACACATCTCTGAGATTTGTATATTCGCTGCCGAGGTTTTCGACTTTCAGCAGCACATCGCCGATCTCGTTATCTTTTTTCGGATAGCGGTTCGTCAGCTCGCGTCCGACCATGAGTCTGATTATCTCGTTCATGGTAAGCTCGCTCGCGGGCTTCGTCGCGACCCATCTGCCGTCGCACATTATTGTGACCTCGTCGCTGATACGCAGTATCTCTTCCATTTTGTGCGAGATATAGATAATCGCGCATCCGCGGTCGCGGAGCATATTGATTATGCGGAACAGATGCTCCGCCTCTTCCTCGGTAAGCGATGATGTGGGTTCGTCAAAGACGATTATTTTTGAATTATAAGAAACCGCTTTCGCGATCTCAACCATCTGTCTCTGCGAAACCGGCATAGTGCTCATTATTGTTTTGGGGTCAACATTTATTTCAAGCTCTTTGAATATTCTCGCCGTTTCGTCATACATTTTCTTTTCGCTTGTAAACGGAAGAAATTTTGAAACAGTCGGGAATCTTCCGAGCCACATATTATCCATGACATTGCGTTTGAGAGCCTGGTTGAGCTCCTGGTGAACCATCGCGACTCCGTTTTCAAGGGCTTCCTTGGAGTTTTTGTAATTCACCTCTTGACCGTCGACATATATATGTCCGCCGTCCTTGCTGTAAACGCCGAAGAGGCATTTCATAAGAGTTGACTTGCCCGCGCCGTTTTCGCCCATAAGCGCGTGCACCGTCCCCCTTCTGACCGTCAGCTGCGCATGGTCGAGCGCCTTGACGCCGGGGAACGACTTTTCTATATCCACCATTTTGAGCAATACATCTTTATCGGAGTCCGGCTTATTTATATTGGTCTGCATATGTTTCACTCCTGTCTGCATCTGAGTTTTACGGTTGGGGCATAACGCCCCAACCGCAAATTGAAACCGTTTGATTATTCGCTCTCAGAAGTGTAAGCAGAATAGGGTATATTGACTCTCCAAGTGCCGACCGTGTTTGCGGAATCGATGCCTTCGAGCGCATTTGTGCCGTTGAGCAGATTCTTCATGACGGTGGTTATAGCGGTTGCCATACCCTCGGCATCCTGCTTGATAGTGCCTATCATCGAGCCGGACTTGATAGCCGACTTCGCAGCATCTGTTGCGTCAACGCCGAACACGGGGATAACAGTCTTGCCGTCCTTGTTGTAGCCCGCGGTCTGAAGAGCAGATATTGCGCCGAGCGCCATCTCGTCGTTATTCGCGATAACGAGTTCGATCATATTCTTGTTGGACTCGGTGTACTGTGCGAGAGCCGTGCTCATATAGTTTGTTGCGGCGGCAGACGACCACAGTCCATCCTGGTCAACGAGGTACTTGTTCTTGTTTGCAGAATCGTAGAACTTGAGCTCGGGCTTTCCGGCAGCCTTGAGAATCGCGTTTGCGTCCTCAACGCCGTACTTTGTACGCGCGATGGCTTCCATGTTGCCCTCCTGACCCTTGAACATAACGTAGCTGATGACGCCGTCGTTGTTGAGGTCGAGCTTGCCATAGTTCTTCAGAACATATTCGCCTATCATTTTGCCCTGCATATGGCCTGCCTGCTCATAGTCCGTGCCGACGAATACGCACTTGTCATAGCTCTCGATAACGGACTGCTCAACGGAGCGGTTGAAGAATATAACAGGAACGTTCTTCGCCTTGGCGAGATTGATGATGTTCTGCGCCGCGTCGTTTGAACCGGTGTCAACGACATTGACGATAAGCAGCGAAGAGCCCTTTGCAAGAGCGGTCTGAACCTGCTCGGTCTGCGTGGTCTGGTTGCCGTTGGCGTCATAGTCATTGTAGGTATATCCGCTGTCGCTCAGGATCTTGTCCATCGACGAGCGAACGGTGGAAATATACGCGTCGCTGAAGGTATAATAAAATACGGAAATCTCACCTTTTGTTGAGCCCTTGTCTCCGGAGCCGCCGCCGGACGAGCAGGCGGCAAAGCTGGCTACCATGAGCACTGCCAATAATAATGCTAACAACTTTTTCATAAGATTACCTCCTTAAAAGAATTTCTTCGTTATCAGCATCTTCATTATAGCTTCGGGATTCAAAAAACAGAATGAGATTTTCTATCTAAAATGTATAAAATTTTACGATGTTGTCGAATCAATATATACACTTTGCCGCTTTAGCGAGAAGAAACCACCCGGATGCTTATTTCTCACATCCGGGCGGTTTTGTTAATCATATTTATCGAAGCCGAAAAGGATCTTCTGAACATCAGCCGAGAACATATTGCTTCGGTCAACGACATAGACATCGGTTTTTATCACGCTCTCGGTCTTCTTGCCCGAGAGTATGTTCGCCGCGTTCATAACGGCGAGATAACCCATGGAAAACGGGTTCTGTACAATGAGCGTATCGAGTTCCCCCGTTTCGAGCATGCCGACACATTCCGTGTTGTTGTCGAAGCCTATCGCGCAGACGCGGTCTTTTAGCCCGAGCTCCTTTATCGCCATTCCAACGCCGAGGGTCGACCATTCGTTGAAGCCGACGAGAAGATTGATCTGCGGATTCTCTTCAAGAAGCTTTCTTGCGCCCGCGGTCGCGCTCTGGGTGTTGGACGAAACGCTGACCATAGCGACTATCCTGGCGTTTTTAACGTTTTTAATTTCGTCCTGAAAGCCCTGCAATCTCTTGCTGCCGTTTTCGGTGTTCTCGCCGTAGTTTACTATTCCGATATTGATGCTCTCCTGCTCTCCGCAGAGCTTCTGCGCGACCTGAGCGGTTTTCAGTCCTGCTGAGTAATTGTCGGTTGCGATAAACAGCTCTTTGTCCGCCACATCAACATCGCTGTCCACGGTTATTATTTTTATACCCTTCTCTGCCGCCTTGCGAACAGCCGGGGCATTTTTTTCATAGTCTATCGCGGACAGGATAATGGCGCCAACATTTCGCGAAACGGCATTTTCTATCATCCTGTTCTGGGTTTCGTAGTCCTCCTCGTTATCCGGTCCCTCGAAAGTGATATCGATATTGAACTCGGTCGCGGCGGAGAGAGCGCCTTTTTTCACATCGTTCCAAAAATCCGATTCGCTCCCCTTTATTATTATGGCGACGCTCGGGGTGTCGGAATCAAAGCCCTGCCCGTCCTTGCATCCGGATAAGCCGCAGAGCAAAAGGACGGCAATCATAATCAGCGCTGCGCTTCTCTTAATATTCATTTTCCCGTCCTTTCTCGATCTTCGGAATCCTTATAGTGACGGTTGTGCCGACATCGAGCTCGCTGTCAATAGAGATTCCGTATTCATCGCCGAAATAAATTTTGAGCCTGTCGTTGACATTTTTAACGCCGATGCCCTTTGAATCGCTCCTGTCTTTTTTCAGGATAGTCTCGCACTGCTCTTTAGTCATTCCGAGTCCGTTATCGGAAACGGTTATCACAATATCCTTTCCGTCGCCGTGAACGCAGATGCGTATCTCGCCCTCGTCCACCATTCTGTCGAGCCCGTGATAGATGGCGTTCTCAATAAAGGGCTGAATAGTTATCTTGTTGCACATATATTCGAGCAGACTCTCATCCACATCAAAAGAATAAGTGAACTGATTTTTATATCTGTAGCTCTGGATTATCAAGTAGCTCTCGGCGTGGCGCAGCTCGTCGCGGATGGTGATAAACTCGTTTCCGTGGCTGATGCTTATTCTGAACAGCTTCGCGAGGGCGCCGACCATCTCAACCGCTTCTTTGCTGTTATCCTGCTCGCACATCCATTGAATGGAGTCGAGCGTGTTATAAAGGAAGTGGGGATTTATCTGCGCCTGAAGAGCCTTGAGTTCGGTCTTTCTGAGAACTATCTCCTCATTATGCACCTTTTCCATGAGCGACTGTATCATATGCACCATGTGCTCAAACGACGCGGAGAGGGTGCTGAACTCAACTACATTCGCCTTGTCCGCTTTATATTTATATGTTTCCGCCTGCTTTTCAAAGCTCTGCATTGACGAGACGAGGCGTCTTACGGGTCTTGTGACCGTCCGCGAAAGCAGGAAATATACAGTGACGGAGATGATAAGACTGAACAGCAGCGCAACAGCCATCCCGACCGCTATCTGCCTTTTGACGGACTGAGCCACTTCATCGGTAAAGCTGACTCCGACTATCTTCCAGTTGCATGAATTAAGGGACGAAACCGTGTAAATATTGTCTTCTCCCCTGTGAACGCCGTCCGTCATTTCTGAAACTTCGTCGGTATTCTCTTTTTTGATGCCGGAAAAAAGTATCTGCTGCTGCGGATGGTAGACTATCCCGCCCTTTGAATCAACAATATAGCAGTATCCCCTCTGGCCTATGCTTATCTTGTCAATATATTTCGCAATTGAAATAAACTCAAAATTGACGGCGACAAAGACCTGCTTTTGAAAAAGATCTGAATATTTTTTCTTTGCAATGGTCACGACCCACGGGTACTTGTTCTCATAGAGCGTGTCAACATGGGGCTGGGTTATCGCATAGCCGTCCTTGAGGCTCGAAAAAATCGATTTGTCAAAGGACAGATCGGTCGCATTTTTCTTTGCAATGTCGCCGCTGTCGTTTTCGGTCAGAAGAATATTGCCGTCAGTGTCATAAATCGTTACGCAATAGATATCGTCCTCAAGCCTCGCCGCAGTTGAAACGACTTTTTCAAGCGACTGCAGACTGTCGCAGCTGTCCGCCTCGTCGCAAAGGTTGTCCAGCTTGTTTTTGATTGACGAGATGTAATTTGAAACCGTGCCGTTCGCCTGCGACACCGACTGCTTTGACGAGACATACGCCGAATTGAACATCGTCCTTTCGTAGAATACACCGAAAAGGAGCGTAGCGCCTACAGTCGAAAACATCACGCCGAACACGACTATTGCGATTATGAGCGTTGACAGTTTTATTCCGGCGCGTTTAAATATCTTTCCCACCCAAACGCTCCTCTCTGTATTTGTTCGGCGAGACCCCGTAATATTTTTTGAAGCAATAGCTGAAATAGTGCTGATCGCTGTAACCGCACTTCTGTGATATTTCAAATATCTTCATCGAGGTGCACAAAAGCAGATCGCTCGCCGCTTTCATCCGCCTTTCGGTCACAAGGGCAACAAAATTCTTTGACTTTTTCTTTTTTATCAGCGCGCTCAGATAGTTCGGGCTGACTCCCAGCTTGTCGCTCGCGTCCGTCAGGGACAGATCTTCGTTCATATATTCCTCGTTGATTATCTGCAGCGCATGGTCGCAGAGAGCCTCGCTCTCATGCCTCTGCGAACGGGAGATAATATCCCTCGCGTCAAGGCAGAGCGAAACAAGCTCGTTTTTATACTGCTCGTTAAAGTCGAAGGACAGGCGGGACATGAACGAATTGTTGGAGGTAAACAGCTCCGCAGCGGCGTTGCCGTCGGGCAGAACGCTGACGCATCTGTGCGCGGTAGCAAGAATCTGAATGATAATATAATCAATGCCCTCGCGCGTCTTTCCGGAAAGTATCTCGTCAAGGAACGACTTTATCTCATCCTTGCTCCCTATCTTCAGAAGCTGTTCGAGCTTATAGACGGATTTTTCGGCATTTTCAAACTCGTGTGTGCTCTTGCGCTCCTGGTCGTTGATATATCGGATGTTGCCCGTGCCGTCGGAGGTATAGCGCCGCGCCGTCATAGCCTGAGTGCAGGCAAGCGCCAAAAGAGACGGATCCTGAACTGTCTCGCTGATGCCGATAGTACAATTCTGATTCAACAGCTTTTTTGCGCTCTGCACAAGTTCAATAACGGGGAGTCTCAGTTTTGTTGACATCTCTTCCGGCTCGCTTGTTACAAGAGTAATTATTCTGCCGTTGACAAAGAAACTTTCGCACAGAGCATATTTATTGAAAATACTATTGACAAAATCGATATGCTGCTGAGAGGTGCAGGTCTTGCCCGTGTTTGCCTTGAATTTTGAAGCAATGACGCTGTAGCAGTCGCCGTCGCTTTTGATTATTCCGAGCTTTTTGGCATTCTCAGTTAAGTCGTCCGATACATGGACATCCTCGCCTGTGCCGAGCAGAAGCGGAAGCAGGAATTCCGCCTTTTCCAGCCGCAGAGAGATATCTTCGTTTGAACCGCCGCTTTTGAGCAGTTCAAACTCCCTGTCCATTTCGGCTCCGATTTTTTCAAACTCCTCGGTGAGCTCGGATGCAGAAACAGGCTTGAGAAGATATCTTATGACATTGTATTTGAACGCCTCCTGAGCGTATTCAAAGTCGTCGTACCCGCTCAGGATAACAAATTTCGTCGCCGGCCTTATTTCGCGGGTCCTTTTCGCAAGCTCAAGTCCGGTCATAAGCGGCATTTTGATATCGGTCAGAACAAGATCGGGTTCAAGCTTTTCGAGAAGATCGAGCGCCTCTATTCCGTTTTCGGCGCCGCCGACAACCTCAAAACCCGCTCTCTGCCAATCGACATTGCCGATAACCGCCTCTCTCTGGCGTATCTCATCGTCAACTACAAGCACACTGTACATAATCATGACCTCGCACAAAAATCATTTGTTTTATGTATACCGACTTTGCGGCGCATCCGGCAGAAATACAAATCATAACCGTATTTTTCGGATGCCGCTTCTGATTTTATTATATAAAAACTTCCGATTATTATCAAGATTTAACTTTTTCGCGGTGTCAAATATAAAAAAGCAAAATGATGTCGTGACCACTATTGCAATAGGAGATTCATTTTTTCGTGCCGCAGTCGGATTATAAATTTACGTCATAATAATACTAACCCCCAAAAAGTTAAATTCCGGGGGTTAGTATTATGATTGTTCTCGTCTGCCGTTAGCATCGCTTTCGGCTCAATCCTTTTCGACATAGTAATATAAATCCGCGGCGGCATATGCTTTATACAAATCCCCCGTTTCACGGTCTACGATAT
>ERZ772821.1219-NODE-1219-length-16261-cov-4.853203_pt1 | contig 16261 bp, 14 predicted proteins | sample MGYA00580859_ERZ772821 | MGnify/ENA primary metagenome ERZ772821 (study PRJEB29015, sample SAMEA2737674) | human gut metagenome | biome: human gut; feature: human-associated habitat; material: faeces | place: China | collected 2012 ...
TCCTTCACGATAAATCGGAATGACCGAGCGATTCGGAAATGATGGCAATATTCACTCCCGAACGCTTCAAGACCGTTGCGAACGTGTGCCGAGCGACATAGGTAGTCAGTTCGATTTTCAGCCCCAATAATCGGCTCCACTCGTGCAGGGCCTTGTTCACGTGTTTCAGCACCTTGCGCACTCGGTCGTAAATCTGTTGCTCGGTCTTGTGTATGCGGCGGTCGAGTATCGGGAAAATATAATCTTCGTCCGCATGGTCGGATTTGGCGTATTTGCCGATAATCGCTTTCGACTGCTCCGAGAGGTGGCAGGTCATCTCCTTGCTGGTTTTGTGGCGGGCATAGTAGATTCTTTCCTCGTCCATGTCGCAGTAACGCAGGGTGGCGATGTCTTTGAAATTGATGCCTGCCGAGAGGTATGAAAACAGGAAAATGTCCCGTGCGAAATCCAGATAGGCCGAACCGTCGGCGAGTATCTCCGCCTGCATCAGCCGTTGCACCTCCTCCTTGCGGATGGCGCGTTTGCGGGTGGCTGTCCACAATCGTCCGATTTTGAATTGCAGAAACGGACTGTGCGGCGTGGTGAAAATCCCCTCGGCAAGAGCCTTGTTATAGACGGCTTTCAGAACGCTGAATTTCGTGGCTATCGAATTGCTCTTGTTCCCCTTTTTCATTAGGAACAGTTCGAAATCACGCAGGTAGCCGACCGTAATTTCGTCGAAACGGATATTGGTCGAGCGGAACTGTTGCAGGAGTGAGAACGTGACCTTGTGTTTCGATGCCGAGCCGATTTTACCGACTGATTCCAATTGTGTAATCGTGCGGCGGAAATATTCGGCTATCGTGCAATAGACCCTCCGTCCGTCGGTTTCCAGCACATTGTCCAGCGTTACGGGGACCTCCAACGCTTCAAGCCGTTTGACGCGCTTGTCGTATTTCTCGATTTGCTCGTAAATCCGTAGCTGAACGGCGGGATTCTGCGTTTTAAGCGTTTGGGTATCGAAATCCCAATCGTCGGCGGGGATATTGATTCCCGTGCTTACATAGCGGCTGCGACGATTGACGGTAAAACGCAGGTAGATGTTCGTGGTGCGATTTTGATTGATGCGGTCTTTTCTGCAAATGGCATTAATGCTGACACTCATAATGTTGCGGCATTATGCAGACAAGCGCGAACGGTGTTTTACCGCCGTAAAACATGGTTAAACAAATGGTAAAACATTCTTCGGAAAACGGCGCGAAAAAGGCATTATGGAGAGTTTCATTTCGCACCCGCAAAAAGAAAAACGAGCGATAATTCATTGATTATCACTCGTTTGTCGTGAGCGGAAAACGGGACTCGGACCCGCGACCTCAACCTTGGCAAGGTTGCGCTCTACCAACTGAGCTATTTCCGCAATCCGCAAATAATCAGCAGCTTACGAACGTTTAGATAGCTGTTTTATACCTTAAAAATCGGTCTGTAACACACTCTGTATCACATTTTCTTGCTTGTAAATTGTTTGTAATTTGCAGATTCTTAATTTGTTAGATAAAAATTCATTCCTTGTGCTACATAAAGCATTTAACTCGTGTCAATCATAAGCAATTATATTATTAGTTGATAGAGAATTAAGCGTATTCATTTATTGGATTTCTCTGCAACCGACCCCAACCTCGGTTCAGAAAAAAAGAGGAAATTTCTTTCCTCTCCCCTGCTCTCTCCTTTTAAGAATGTTGTGTTGCTTTTGTATCTGTAAAGGAAATATTGTAATTTTGAGAAACTCTTAACTCAAACATTATGAACGATATTATTCCGATAGATTCCGAAGTCACGACTTTTTCTGAATATCTTAATAATAATTGTCGAGGTATTCTGTCTGCACGATTTGGGGACGGAAAGAGTTTCTTTCTGAATGAAGTTAAGAAACAATTATCCAATAAGTATTTATTCTTAACAATATATCCTGTCAATTATCAGGTTGCTGAAAACAAAGATATTTTTGAGTATATCAAGCGAGACATATTGTTGCAAATCTTGATGACATCAGAGATTGATTTCTCGGATGAAAAATACGGCTTTTCATTGAGATTATGGGGATTTCTTAATCAAAATGGAAAAGACCTTGTATCGGATATTGTTTCTTTAATTGCATCCTCTTTGGCAAATATCCCCCAAGATGCTATAAAAGTGTTTCGCAACAATATTGCAAAATTCAAAGACTTTTCAGAGAGAGCCAATCATTCCCAGTCCGATAGTATTGAATCATATTTGGATGAATTTGCAAGCCAAAAAGGAGGGATATATGAATTTGACCCTATATCACGGATTATTTATCAACTAATAACAGATATTAAAGAAAATAGTGGCAGGCAAGTTATCCTTGTTATTGAAGATATGGATAGAATTGATCCTGCCCATATATTCCGCATCCTCAATGTATTTTCTGCACATTGGGATATGCAAGATTATTCAGAACAAAAACTTGCTCATGGCAACCCTTTGAATAAATACAATTTCGATAAAATATTGTTGGTTTGTCATTTTCAAAACATCAAGAATATCTTTCATCATTTTTATGGAGAGAGAACAGATTTTACGGGTTATATCCATAAATTCTCGTCTTCCACGCCCTATGAATATTCATTGAATGATGTAATTGAAGAATGGATTTTACAGAAAATACCTTTTAGTAAAGATACTTTTCCTGCTATTTGCAAGCGGTTGGCAGACCTTATTATGCAGAAATATAAGAATTGTGAAAATATAATTACCAACATTCGACACATTACCCATTTCTTAACCCAATCCGATTACAATATCAGAAAAGAGGATATTCCACCGTATAGCTGGCCAAATGAATACAATGGCCATAATTATTATATCTCCACCTACAATCAGGTTACCCACTTATTATGTATATTAGAAAACTTTGGAATATCCATTGACGAGTTTTTAGATTCCTATGTAGATCAATTTTATGGTCAATTATGTCAATTTATTGGTCAATGTTGGTTGATTTACCCACAGTTAAATATAGATTCTAATTCTTCAAAATGCAGGTTTAGATTCTCTAATTGCATAAATAATGCAATATCGTGTGAATGGGATGGTTATCACACATCTTTGCCATGTAATGCCGTGAAAGTCGATACGCATCCCATGATCCAGAGGTTTGAAATAAAATGGATGCAAATGGATAGTCTTTCGTGCTCATCTCGCCTTAAAGAGTTATTTCCAAAGCAGAGTTTTGAAACTATATTATTGTTTTTTAAGGATTACATTTATTGATTTATATGAACTGCTCTAAATATTTCTCGTTAAAACCCGTGAGTGGAAATTTGAATACGTTCTGTTTGCCCTCCTTTGTCGTATAGTCGAATACGACCGTATCACTCTTTATATGGGCTTCAAAGAGATTGAGCATACAATTGGACTTGGGAATATCTACTATGTTGGGCAATACAATGGCGAGATAACCCTCCTCTACGGCTTTTGGATTTAGCAGATAGGAGAATCCTGCCATATAACGACCCCGTTTCTGAAAACAGATGGTCATATCTTTTGCAGGGTCGATGTCGAGTTCAAAGATATAGTGAAATTCTCGTGGTGTAGGGTCATCGGTTCTACGTCCTACGAACAGACAGACGCCGTAAATATTATCATAAGATACCCCTTTGGAGATATACGATATTTGAATATCGTCGATAGTCTCTGTGCCCGTTTTTCAATCAATACTTGGTGTTTTTCTTTTCATTTTAGCTAAAATTTATATTGTTATTAAATCTTTGATTATGATGTAAATATACGAAAAATTTGTGAAATATGCAAGTAATATAAAAAGGACAAACTTGGGCAGAACGGTTAATTATAGACCGTCTTTCCAAGTCTGTCCTATAAAATCAAATATTATTTCTCCAACTCAATAATATTCGAAAACTTATTCCATCCAAATTCTTCCTTATATGCGTCTACACACCCAGTTGGAACTTGGAGTATCGCATTGGGAGATATTCCATAAAATGCATATGTTGTTGTACTTGCAAAACCATAATGTGGTGGAACTTTTGTACCAATTCTAACATCTGTCAAATTAGAATCTCCCCAAAATGCGCTGTCTTTAATATCTTCTATTTGTGTGCAAGCAGAAGCATCGAATGTGGTTAATGCTTTGAGATTTGAGAAAGCTCCAAAATATTCGTTATTGGGTGAATTGTTACCTCCCTCGATTATTTTGAGTTGTGAACCTGTTTCAAAAGTAACTTTATGTAAAGTTGAACATCCTGTAAAGGCAGTCGCCTCAATGGTTTCTACATTTGCTGGGATTTTTATAGTATTTAATGACGTACAACCACAAAATGCTCCTTTGCGAATCCATCCACCGCTTGAATAATAATAACCACCTCCAATTAATTTGAGCATGGAATTTTCTTCAAATGAGATAGCTGTTAGTTGTGTGCAATTCCGAAAAGCGCAAGCCTCTATTGATTCTACACTTGCAGGAATCTCAATGCTTGTAAGGGCAGTTCCAGAAAAAGTACCACCTGTTTTAGAATTATTACCTGAACTACCTGCAATAAGTTTGAGTTTAGAACCCTTTTCAAATATTACACGTTTTAATTGAGAACATCCATTAAAGGTTGTGGTACTAATAGTTTCTACATTTACAGGAATCGTAACTCTCCAAAGATTGGAACAGCCGCTAAATGTATCATCAAGAGCTGCCAATCCAGTAAAATGTTGCAATTCATTGAATAATTGAATTTCCGTATTCCCCTTGAATGTTGCACCAAGTGTCGTAACCTTTGCAGCTTCATCATAGGACAGCTCATGGTCGCCGTCCGTGTCCCAAATAGCCACACATAGTTTCTTGACATTTTCATCTTCAAATTGAATGACATTCGGGTCTGCCGATTGTCCTGTTTTGGAAATCGTGATTACCGTACCATCTGCCAATTCAAAGTAAACATTGTTCTCATCCTGCGTGATTTTGATGCTGTCTGCATCCTTGCCATCCTCTCCCGTGGCTTTGCCTAATTGCGTCCAATTCGTTCCGTTGTCATAGGAAATCCACCAATAGCCCTCTCGAATTTCGAGTTTCGGCGTAACACCGTCTGAACCATCCGCGCCATTATTACCGTCTGTTCCCTGTGCTTTTATCTTCTGTCCGTCTACAACGATAAACTCTCCGTCCAGCGTCCAATAATAGTATTTACAACCGATTATTACTCAATATTTTATAGATAATAAGTCAGAAATATGGTTGTTATTTTTAATTGCACATTCTAAAAGGTGAAGATTTAACGCTTTTATTGATTATTAACTCAAAAAGGACATCAACTTGGGTCGTTTCTTCTCTTTTCCTTGCTATTCGTTTCCGATATTCCACTTTTGTTTTGGTCTATCTCATATGTACTGCAAAGGTATTGATTTTTGTTTGATATTGCTCCTTGCTTGCTCCTTGTCGTAGATTAATTTTCACACAGGAATTTTTGTTCTCTTTCTATAGGGGCTTGAAACAATCCATTTATTGGAAACAATTAAAGACGGAGCTGGTTTGCCCCAGTGCTTTTTAAGAAACAGGGCAATTATTTTATCTCCACAAAGGCTCTTGTTCCCAATTATGAGGAAAGCCTAATAAACGAGTTCTTACTGATGGGTATTTCGATAAAAGCTGCTTGAAATCTGCAACAAAAGTGTTGCCCATAGAAATGGAGTTAAGCCAATACACCACATAGCAGAGTTGCGGATAAAGTGTTTGTTCACGGAACGAGAAATCCGTAATCCATGTGTTTGGCATACGCATAGGCATCATTGGCTTGACAGGAAAGACCCGATTTGACAGTCTTGAATGATGGGCGCAGCAATTACGAAGTACGGGTCTGGGTACGGATTAAAAGGCTAAGTGATTATTTCCAGTCATTTAGCCTTTTTAATTATCTAATTTTTCCCCACATTTTCCCCACAGCTGTCTATTTATATATTTTAGAAACATATTTTTCCGTAAAGTTATGTACCTTTGTCGGCAAATAAAGATATTCTCGTCAAACAAATATAAATAATATAAACATGGAAAAAAACAGAAAAAAACAAATCGTAGTTTTGAGTATAGCTTTAGTTTGCATTTTCATCTTGGTATTTTCATTGTTCCATAAATCAGCGACAAAAGATAGCGCAAATCCTCCTTTAACAAATGTTTTGACTGATAGCATTTCTCAAATTGTCTCAGCTTGTCCTGGCGAAATTGGTGTGGCGGTTATTGTTAATAACAGAGATACGGTTAAGGTCAATAATAAGAGTGTTTATCCTATGATGAGTGTGTTTAAGGTTCATCAGGCATTAGCTCTTTGTAATGACTTTGACAATAAAGGAATTTCACTTGATACCTTAGTAAATATAAATAGGGATAAACTTGACCCAAAGACTTGGAGTCCTATGCTGAAAGATTATTCAGGGCCAGTCATATCATTGACAGTGAGAGATTTGCTGCGTTATACTCTTACTCAGAGTGACAACAATGCAAGCAACCTTATGTTTAAGGATATGGTTAATGTCGCTCAAACAGATAGTTTTATAGCCACACTCATTCCTCGTTCAAGTTTTCAGATAGCTTATACGGAAGAGGAAATGTCGGCTGACCATAACAAGGCTTACTCTAACTATACATCTCCTCTTGGTGCTGCAATGTTGATGAATCGTTTGTTTACTGAAGGTCTTATCGATGATGAGAAACAAAGTTTCATTAAGAATACGTTAAAAGAATGCAAAACAGGTGTAGATAGGATAGCAGCTCCACTTCTTGATAAAGAAGGGGTTGTTATAGCGCATAAGACAGGTTCAGGTGATGTTAATGAAAATGGTGTTCTTGCAGCTCACAATGATGTTGCCTATATATGTCTGCCTAATAATATCAGTTATACCTTAGCGGTATTTGTTAAGGATTTCAAGGGAAATGAATCACAAGCGTCACAATATGTTGCGCATATATCAGCTGTAGTATATTCTTTATTAATGCAAACTTCAGTAAAATCTTAAACTGCACTTGCTTTGATAATTAATGATAAACAATCTAAAAGCACTCTAATCGTTATCGGAGTGCTTTTAGATTACTAATCAAATTGCTTCTATTATAATTTGAATCCTCTACTTTTTCTTTCTTCCTGTTGCGGCACTCTTGCTCCATATCTAAGCCTGTGCCATTGCTCCCTGAACCAGTCGGCAATCGGCTTCCTGTTTATTGTCAGGTTCAGCCTGCTTTCATCGTCAGGGTCATTTTCCACCCTTAAAATATCATCCTTTATATCAAAGTTCCGCCTGTGTTGCTCGGAATAGATTTTACCGCTACATTTCAGGGCTTCTTTTTTGACTATAAGACTTTCAGTCATTTCTTTAGAGAATCCCAGCATGGCACAAAACTTTTCCATGCGCAGCATTTCCCTGAACATCGGAAACCACCTGAAAGCCTTGTCTATGATTCTGGCGAGCCGTGACAGTTCTTTTTCTTTCATGTCAAGTTCCTGCCTGTGCATTTCTCTGAGATTGTGGATTTGCGTATCATGCTGTTTCTGCATCTGCTGTACTTGGCTCTGCAATTTTTCAATATTGGTGTTCCGTTTTGAAACCTCGTCTTGCAGTTTTTCGTTGGCACGTTCCAGTTCTTTCAGTTTTCCACTCCCGAAAAGAGAAGCAACTCCACTAGTTATGGCTGTCGCTGCCGTGGTGGCTGTCTTCTTTAACTTGTCAGTGCGTATTTCTGATTTCACCTGTTTCAGTTCCTGCTCGGCAAGATTTATCTGTTCTTCTTTGTGCCGTTTGGCTGCATCCATGCGTTGCAGTTCAGCTTTCTGCTTCTCAATGATAAAGTCGTTCCGTTCCAGATGCTCCTTACCAGTGACAGCCTTTGACTGCCCGCGTTCCATCAGCAGGATGTCGGATGCAAGGGTCTGCATCTGCATCATGTCATCGTCATTGAGCTTTCGGCTCTTTCCTGTTTCGTGGTTCATCCAGTCGAAAACGATATGGGCATGATAGTTCGGCTTGAACCATCTGTCCCCGACTTTGAAGCTTTCCCTGTCTTCCGCTTCCGGCTGACCGTTCAGCCAATGCCCTTCATCCTTGTGCAGGAAGATTTGCAGCGGTGTGATTCCCCAGCGTCTTTGACACTCCTCACCGAATTTACGCACGTCTGCCAGTGTGGTGTCCGACCTGACAAGCAGCACTCCTTCACGTATGGGGGAGCATCCCGCAATCTTGACTATTTTACCGTTCTTGCCTTTGCGTTCACGCTCCTTTTCCTGCATGGCACGTCCGGTCTTTTCCTTTACCATCTGTCTGATATTGTCATAATGCATCCGCAAATCCGGACTGCCGAAGTCGGGATTTATCCACTGTTCGTTATCGGTGGATAGTTCAGGAACGACATAGATTCTGGACTCTCCGATGTGGCGCATGTATTCGGCAGTCCTCCTGTTGTGAGCCTCGCTCGATGCGATGTTGCAGGGCTTGATATGTATGCTTGATTTTGTTGCCATAGATACTTGTTTTTTGGTTTGTACTTTATTGTTTGCTTTTCCGCTGTCCGTAAACGCATGGGGTTCTTAGGGGTGCAACCCATAAGCGGAGATTGCAAAGAGAGGGTCACTCTTTGCTCTGGGTTCTCAGGGGAGAAACGCCCTGAGTGGGTCATTAGGGTAAAACCCTAATCCCCTCGGGAGAGCCCACAACTACGTAAGCGGAGCGTGTAGTTATAGTGGGCTATATCAATGGCAAGCCATTGTCTGCAAACTCCAGCCTACGGCTTCCGCTCTCCTCCGTCAGGGAGGTTTTTCATCATCGTTGCCGATTGGAGATGCACCGACCAGCACAAGGTCTAAATCGTCTATCAGTTTTTGCAGGACGGGATTCTTCTCTATCATCCGCTGGAGGATTCTCTCAGCCTCGACCAAGTGGTTGGCTGTACTCATCACCTTGCCCTCCCGTATCTGAAAGATAATCCAATCGGCTATGTCGATATGGGCTTCTTTTTGTTTCGGGGTGGCATTCCTTTCGATGATGTCCGAAACCACCACCTTACAAAAGTACATGCTCTCGGCTCGCTGTTTCCACTCGGCATAAGCATCGGCATCGGGAAAGAGAAGCACGGTTCGCCCTGACAGTACACGGAGTTTCTCTTCTCTCATCTGACTCTTACCACCCGTAGCCAGCCATACATAATCGGGGAAGATAGCAGAACCGATAACGGCACTCTTCTCGGATTCCACCAAGACCACCACCTTGTCGGGATGCGTTTTCAACAAGTGTTCCCCGAAAAGGCATTGGGATAGTTGCCAATCCTCTGCCAACACACGCTGCTTTTTCAATATGCTGTGTATCCAGTTCACTGCCGATGTCTGTCCTCCCTTGATACGGTGTCCGTCTTCGGGATTGTACTGCATCACCTTTCCCGTGCGTACCTTGCCCGTCCTGTCTATCTGCCAAAAGATAACAGAGCCGTCACGGGTAGCCCCCAAACGGTATTCCTCCAACAACCGCTTCAACACCTCTTTCGCCTTGTCGCCATAGTAGGAAGTAAGGAGTGTGAAGAGGAAACGGAAGAAATTGCTACGCTCGCTTTGCGACTTCTCCACATAGTGAGGGGGAATATAGCCGATGGCTGTCGGCTTACTTTGCTGCTTCACTTTCTTCTGCTCTGCTCTTTGCCTGTCAAAAGAGAAATCATTGGTAGTTCTGTGTTCAGGATGCTCTTGAAAATACTCTTTCGGAGTGTAGTGATACCCACAACCGCTTTCGTGGTTACATCTGCCGACCGATGGATGCAACGGCACATTATTTTCGTCCACGTAATAGACGAAAGAATGCCTGTCTCCGCATTTGGGGCAGGTATGCCGTGTTGCCGTTCCTTTATACTTCTGTAATGAATAATTGCCCATAGCTTAGTCCGTTTTTGATGGTTGATTGTCGGCTGTCCCATCCTGTCCCATTGTCCCACACTCTAAGGGTTGGGACAGTGGGACACTTGGGACACCTGCGTTTTTACTCTCTTTGCTGCGCTGGATGATACGGTTTACGGTGGACTTGCCACAATTCACCTGTGAGGCTATCTCCCTGACGGACTTGCCCGATTGGGAGAGTTGCAGAATTTGGCAATCCCTTTGGCTTGATTCATTGTCGCCCAATTTTTTCAAGTGTTCCTTTTCCGTGGAATAGCCCCTGAACACGAACTGCAAGAAAGCATCCACCTTGTCAATCTCGTAAACGATTACATTATCCGCATCATGAGAGAACGTGCCATAGCGCACTTTAAGCTGCTTCACATAGCGAAGCCCTCCGTCTTGGGCACTTTTTCCAATGGTGAACACGCTGTCAAAGAAATTGTAGAGCCGTTTGCTTCCGGCAAGGTCGTTGGATGTGATGGGACAATCCAAAGAGCGTTTGGGCGTATGTGCTAGGACAAGGATAGAGAGCGCATATCTCTTTTTGAGATTGTTCAGCTGAATCATCAGCCGTCCTGCGGCATCGCCTTTCTCCATGGCGCAACACAGGTAGGTAAGATTGTCAATGATGAAAATCTTGCAGTCGGTCTGCACAGCCATCTGTTCAATGCCGCCTATGATAGCTTCCTCAAAGTTGGCATCCAAAAGCTGGTTGCAGTCAATAGACACCCGATAGAGTTTGTCGGGAAAGGTGTAGAGCTCTCCATGCTCGTTGGTATAGCGGAGCTGGAACTGCTTTTCGGACAGTTCAAAGTCCAGATACAGCACATTGTCGGTTCGGGCGATGCGGTCGGCTATCTGCACGGCAAGGATGGACTTGCCCACGTTGGAATCGGCAAACAAGCAGGAGAGTTCCCCCTCGTACCAAAAGCTGTCCCACAGCGCACGGGGCGTAGGCAATAACGATGCTTCAAGAATGGTTTGGTTTGCCGTCTTGATATTCATCATGCCTACACTGTCGGGCATACCGTTATGCGCTTGGGATGCTTTTGTGAGGTCGCCACGTATCAGGTTGATATAGTTCTTATCCTCTTCCATATCATTCACCAGTTACGTGGGTTGGGCTTGCGACGGTGGGAAGAGGATAAGGACTTGTTCAGTTCCTCGTCTGACAACGGTATGGGATTCTTTCGGGCGGTTTCCAGCCACTTGTCCAGTTCGTCACGGTAAAGGCAATAGCGTTTGCCGGGCTTGGTGGCAGGGATTGTCCCTTCTGACAGTTTCATGTAGAGCGTACCCTTAGGGATACCTAAATACTCTGCTGCCTCGTCCACAGACATGGGCACGTGGGTGTCCACCGTTTTGGCATTGTTCACACTGCGCTGCTCGGCGAGCAGGCTTTTCAGGCTCATCACTTCGTCTCGAAGCTGAGCGACAACCTCGGGGAGGTCGTTGAAGGTAAGAATTGATTTTTCCATTCGCGTACTCGTCTCTTTTGTAAGACTTGGCGCAAAGGACTGAAATGATATATCCGTGAATATCTCCACGACACGTCATTGCAAAATAATTCCCGAATAATTAAGCCCAGCCATAAATGACGGGTAAAATTACTCGGGAAACGATGTAAAACAGGCGGTTATGAGTTACCGGATGGTTGTCGTTGGTGTCGTGATTATCCTAATTCCGCACATAATCCTCGGGATAGTGGAAATCAAGTTTGCCGTTTTCGGGTTCATCAATGGGAATTTCCGTCTTTAACGGCTCTACCTTGAAATTCTTGATGGTTGATAAGTCTGTATCAGCAAACGATTTCGGGAAAAGGGCTTTGATGAACTTGGCACGGTTATCCCCATTGTAGTATCTCTTGTACAGGAAACGCTCAGAGATATTCCATACGAAGTGACGGAGTGGAATGTTGTTGATGTCTTTGGTAAACGGTCTTTGTATGGGCTTCGGGGTATAAGTGTTAAGATTCATCCATTTGTCCACCTCAGTACAGATGTGGTTCACGGTTTCTTGGTCGGCAATGCGAGGCAGGTAATAATGGCAATACTCCATGACCATGCGGATGCGCTCTTCCTTTTCCCGTTGCTCTCTGCTTGCGTAATTGGCACGGTTCTTTTCGTGAAGATCCGGGGCGATAGTAAGCTCTATCGGTTGTGTTTGGATAAGTGTCTCTTCTTTTGTCGGGGATGATTCGGGTACAGGCTCAGGGACTGATGTAGGTCCAGGCACAGATGTGGCTTCTTCAAGTGTATTTTGTGACAGTTCTTCCTGCACCTCTATGGCTTCGGCAATCGTTTCTTTCTTGCCGAACTTGATTTTGTAGATTTCGTATGTATCAAAGATAAGTGTCTGAAAGGAGAGATAGAGCAACCATCCCAACAGGTTACAGCATACGAATACTATCCACCTGACAAAGTTGTCTTGGTTGAAGCTGTCCGCTATTACCAGCGTGGCAATGGAAGATATTAGGACGATGGCGAAGCCGACAAAGCCCAAGATGATGTATTTGTCCTTGATTGATGATTCCATATTTCGTTGAGAGATTGAATGTTCCTGTATTATTTTGTGCAAAGTTAATGCTATTTTTCCCAATTACTGCCCGTTATTTGCGGTTAGAACGGTCTTTTTCAATGTATTTCACGAAATGTCATCATATCATACTCTGTTTCATACTCTGAGGGGCTTATAAATGGTGGCATCAAGCCAAAAACATAGAGGGGCGATTATAGCCTTGTAGCCATAACCGCCCCTCTGAATACCTGTCAATGTGAGACATTTATGCCTCCTTGCGCTTCAAGGTTATCTTGTCCACCACCTGACACATCTGCTGCGCTGCTATCTTGGAATAGATTTGTGTGGTGGTAATGTTCTTATGTCCGAGATAGGCTTGGATGACAGCCATGTCCGTTCCCATTTCCACGTGCAGGCTTCCGAAGCTGTGGCGGGTACAGTGAAAGGTGATTTTCTTGGTTATCCCTGCTGCCGTGAGCCACCGTTGGAGTGGTCCTTGCAGCATCTTGTCCTTGAAATCCTCAAAGATAAGTCCCTCGCCCCGTTCTCCCAGCAGTCCATAGGCTTCATCACTGATGGGGTTATGCACTATTTCTTTGGTTTTCTGCATACGGGTGGTAACGAACATCCTGCCGTTGGTGTATGGTTGTATCTGCTGCCACGTGAGCTGTCTGATGTCGCTCTTTCTCAGTCCCGTAAGACAGGCGAAAAGAAAAGCTTTTTTCAAGACCTCCTCCTCACAGGGTGTTTCGGCAAGCCGTATCAGTTCCTCTTGGCTCAAATGCTCCCTGATGGTGGGAATGCACTCGATGCGGTCTAAGAAGCCGTTTGGGTTCTCCTTTATCTTCCTGTCACGGTAAGCGGTGTGCAGCACGGCACGGAAAGTTGACCAATAGCCTGCTGCGGAGTTGATGTGCAGCTTTTGGTTGGTGTGGATGGATTGGGGTGCATCAAGCAGGTATTCCATGAACTTGCGGCACAAATCCACATCCACCTCCTCAAAGGTGCATTTGCCGTTCACGAACCGCTGGAAATGCTTGTATACGTGCTGCCACTTGATATTCTTGCGGTCAGCCAGTCCTTTGAAATAGGCAAGGAAATCGCCCTTCATCTTGGTCTTGTCAAAAAAGCCGTTGTTTTCATTGAAAATGGCTTCGTAGCGCTGGTTGCGCAGGATGACCGCTTTCTTCATCATGCGTGCGTTGAAGTCCCGTTCCTGCTGGTTTGCAGGTTTGGCGAAGATGTAAATTCCTAAGGCTTCACGTGTAATCACTCTCATGGTGACATTGTCACGGTAGCCGGGATAGTAGTCAAGGCATAGTGAATACTGTGTCCCGTTCTTAATCTTGCGCTTACGCAAGGTAACTGTTTTGCATTTACTCATAATAATTATGTTTTAATTGGTTGTATACATTTTGGAGTTGTATCCATGTTTCCGATGGCAAAGGAACAACGTGAAATATCCGTGAATACCTCCACGATACATCATTTTGAAATAATTTTCGATAATCCCGATTTTTCACGGTTATTTGTTCCTTTCAGCCATGACACGCTCCACATCTGAGCGCAAAAGCAGGTTTTTCACACCCACCTTTATCTTTTCGATGTGCTTCACCTTGACGATATGGCAGATGTTGGCTGACGAAAGACCATAGATTTGCTGCACCTGCTCAACGGTATAGTAGCGTTCATCGTTCACAAGGTCAGTTCTGCGGAGTTCGTTCAAATGTGATTTGGAGTAATAGGTACGCCCGTACTCTCTTTTAGTGGGTATCTTATGGCGATAGGTGTAGGCACGGAGTGCGGTCGGCTTCATGCCGAACAGTTCCTCCACCTCCTCGGTCAGTAGCCAGTCGGTAATTTCGCTAATATCAACTGCCACACCGAAAAACTCGTCAATATGCTTCTTGCTGTAATAGTTCTTTCCTGCGATACGGCAGATGGGGATATGGTTACGCTTGGCGGAAGTGTAAAGCCATGACTGCTTTACCTTAAAAAGGGACATCACCTCCTCGCCCGAATAGAAGTCCAACACTTCTTCGCTTTCCTTTTCCCTTTTTTCTCTTTTGGCAGGTAAGGAAGATGAAGATGATTTCCTTGGTGTGGAGGTGTTGCCGGGCAGGATGCGGTGATAGGGATTGCCCTCCAACATCTGCTCGATGTCGGCTCTGCGGATGAATGCCATGCGGTTGCTGATGCGTGAGGCTTTCAGCTTGCCGATGGCTACAAGTTTGTAAATGTACTGTCGGGAACAGCCCATGAGGATGGCTGCTTTGGAAAAGGTGAGATACTCCTGATGCTGTATCTCCATCAAGGGTTGGGCGACTTTGAAGAGGTTGTTCTTCTGCATCACTCTGGCTCGTTTGGCTTCTGCCTGACAAGCCTCACTGCAATATCTTTGCATACCGCTTCGGGTTACAAAGGACTTGCCGCAAAAACTGCATTTTCTGGTTGCTTTCATACCGTTTTATCGTTTAATGGTTCATTTCTTCAATCCTATATCTCTGAAATGGTAAACGGATGTGAACGGAAGTCAACCATTGTCGCTTTTCTACACAGTGTGACTGTTTCCGCATATCGGGGCGGTTATTGTCGCTTGTCGTAAACGGTTGTAAACCCTTGTCAACTGTCTGCACGGTGTGACAAAAAACAAGCCCCGCAAATTCTCCACGTCAGAAATACGTCTCAAAAATATGTGGAAATTTGGGAAGCGACAAATGGCAACCGAAAAGTGTTAAATTTTAGAATATGCTGGTAATTAAAGATTTACACTCGGATATTTCTGATTAGTTTTGGTTGTTCTATGGTTATAAATACAATATAAGATGCCGTCCGTGTCTTTCTTCACACCGATAACGGGAGTGTTTCCATCTGCACCGTCTTTACCGTTGTAAATCACAATCGGGTTACTCTTGGCAAACTTAATTGTATAGCCTACCACCTTGCCGTCCTCGGTCAGCGGGTCTACACTCGTGATATAATCGTTGTTTTGGAGTGCTGTTACAATCGTCTGCAATGCAGAGAGGTTGGTGTTCGTTTCGTTGCAAAGACGCTGTAAGGCTTCAAATGCTGACCATGTGGGTAGTTTGATTTGCGTACCGTTCGATAAAGTGAAAATTACATAGTCCGTGCTGGTTTCATAATCCACGCCTGAAAACATCGAATCACCACCTACACCATCTTGTCCATCCTTGCCATCTTCCCCTGTGGCTTTGCCCAACTGTGTCCAGTTTGTTCCATTGTCATAGGAAATGTACCAATATCCCTCTCTGATTTCGAGTTTGGGAGTAATGCCGTCTTTACCGTTCGCTCCGTCCGTTCCATCTTCTCCATCTGAACCGTCTGCACCATCTTTTCCGTCTGTCCCCTCGGCTTTGATTTTATTACCACTATCATCCGTCAGCCACTTGCCGTCAAGCGTCCAGTAATAAACGCCGCTCGGTAGGGAACCTCCAGATGTTTCCCAGCCCTACGGCCGAACCGGCGGTTGCGAAAATTATACCCAGCTTGCTGCCGAAATTTCCTCTTTCTTCCATCGCTTTGATTCTTTAAGCAGTATTTTGATAAAAATATGTGCAAATGTATAAATTATTTGCTTTTCACGTGTCTTTTTCCTCTACTATGAGCAAAAATACCTATCTTTGGTATAAGTAAAGGCATATTGTGCGCAGCACGTCCGGCACACTCGCACAACATCCCGGAAACAGTAAATTTTAAAATGCTTGAGCTATGAAAAAGTTGCTTATCATCTTTTCGGCAGCCGTGGCGGCGTTTTCCATGTCCGGCTGCAGCACGCACAAAGGTGCGTGGAAACTGGCCTGGGAAGAGAACTT